>Ga0307509_10002831_pt1 | contig 27484 bp, 26 predicted proteins | sample 10_EM_MG_FD_202245 | JGI IMG/M metagenome (GOLD analysis project Ga0307509, IMG submission 202245) | Populus trichocarpa ectomycorrhiza microbial communities from riparian zone in the Pacific Northwest, United States - 10_EM | ecosystem: Host-associated > Plants > Roots > Unclassified | place... | reverse complement strand
TGGCCGTAGATGAAAAAAGGAATCCCCATCTCCACGCAATAGTATGCGTACGAGCCCAGATGGTTCGAGGTCGAATACTTGAAGTTCCTGATGATGGAATAAAACCGCTCGCTGAACGCATCGTCGTAGACATGGCCGGCGGTGAAGACCTCGAACCCGGCTGCGAGGAACTCCTTGTGCAAGCCCTTGCCGATGTCGGTGGCGTGCAGGCAGATGCTGACCGGCTGGAATTCCGCCGGCAGGCTGCGCAACTGCGCCATGTAGACGCCGACGTCCGCCAGATCCCGCAGGTGAATAGTGGTGTGCGCAGGAAAGGCGATGGTGCCACGGGCTTCAGCCGACTTCTCGATGCCATTGGCTTTTCTGCAGAAGACGAACGGCGACACGAAGCAGTAGCAGCGTTTCCTGCTCACCGCCTTCCATGCCCTCACACTGTTGGGTGAATGGAACAGCTGGACAGGCGCCGAGGAAGTCAGTTCGCTGTTGAACTGCTGCACTTCTCCTGCGCCGTGGTCTGTGTGCACGCACAACGGCAGCCAGCTGGGAAAATGCCCGTACTTGCGGATGTACTTGCCGAAACCATAGATCTCCGCCGACCAATACGGCGGATTGGTCAGCATCGGCGCAGTCGCGAATGTGCTGCACAAGGCCTCGAGCTGGTCGCTGCGGAGATTATCCATCAGCGGATCATCCGCGCAGCCGTTCCAGCAGCTGTTCGCTGAAGTCGAGCAGCGGCAGGTCGCAGAACTTCGGCGCGACGACCTGCAGACCATACGGCAATCCGAGTTCGTCCGACCAGAACGCGGGAATGGAAATCACCGGATAGCCGAGGAAAGTCCAGATCAGGCAGGTATCGACTTTCTCCTGTTCGCCGAGCCGCGGTGCTGCGGAAGCTGTCGACGGCGTGATCAGGAAATCATAGTCGCCGAACGCCGCGTCGAACCGCGCGCGGTACTCAGGCTGCATGTGCAGCGCTTCGACGTATTGGTGCGTAGAGACTTCGGCGCCCAGCGCGATCATGTCCTTCATGACGGCGCTCACACCGCTCTCGTGCTTGATCTCCTGCTGGAAGTAGTACGACAGCGCCTTGCAGTAAATGCGCTGGTGCAGCGCATGAATGTCATTGATGAACTGCACACCGGCGATCGGCGCCGCGCTCACTCCCGCCGCGGAAATTTTCCGTACGGCGGCGTCGAAATCGTCCTTGACGTACTTCTCGTAATCGTCGTACGACGCGAACTGGTCCGTGACGATGCCGACCCGCAAATCCCGCTTGGCGCGAAACTGCTTGTGCCGGTCGAAGTAATTGCGCGCTATCGGATACTGCGGGTCTTTCTGGAAGGCCGCGAGAAAGGTCTTGCGCAAGCCGTAGATGTCGGAGCCCAACAGGCCAATGGTGTCCAGCGTGTCGGTCGTCTTGAGCGTGCCGGTGCGATCGAACGCGCCGAACGACGGCTTGAAGCCGAACACGCCGCAGAAGCTCGCCGGCCGGACGATTGAGCCGGCCGTCTGCGTGCCGAGGCAGACGGGCAACGCGCCGCAGGCGACCGCCACCGCCGAGCCCGCCGAGGACGTGCCGGTGATATGGCGGGCATCGTGCGGATTCACCGTCCTGCCGGCCTGGATGTAGTGGACGGCGAATTCGGCGGTGGTGGTCTTCGCGAACACGACGCCGCCGCGATCGGCGATCTCGTCGACCACGCGCGCATTGTTGCCGGCCTGGAAGCCTTTCCATATTTCGCTGCCCATCGCGGTGGGCAGCACGCGCGTGTTGAAGACGTCCTTGACGCCGAACGGCATGCCGAACAATTCGCGGTCCTTGAGCGGCGCAATCTCATCGAGCTGCGCGTATACGTAGGCCGGGTCGAAGCTCTCCGCGAACATGTAACGCGCGTCGAGCTCCGTGAAGCGCGCAATCATACGTGCGTAGAACTCGCGCAGTTCGGCCGCGGAACGCAGGTTCGCGATGCCCCGCTCGATGGAGCGGTAGCCGGAGGCCGCTTCGCTTGGCAGCTTGATCATACGTTCTTTAACTTGCTCGCAAAGCAGCTCTTGGAGCGCGCTTCCCGCAAGGTGCGCTCGAATTCCTCCTCCGTCAGCCCGGTGAGCTTGAGGTAGAAATCGAGCGCGTGCGGTCGCTGCGTATCGAATGCCTTCGCCAGCTCGAACCCTTCCTCGCGCGTCAGCAATCCGCGGCGCACATCGGTGGAGGCCTGCACGGTCGAGCGGCCGATGCCGCGCTTGATGAAGTTCGCATAGTCGTGCACGCCCGCCATCACGCACTCGACGCTCTTGAAGCCCTTGTAGGCGTTCTCGACGACGGCTTCCATCCACTCGTAGTTGCGCTTGACGAACTCGACCTGACGTTCCTCGTCCCAGAAGAAATAGTCGCCCAGGTGAATGTAGCGAATCCCGCTCTTGCGCAGGTCGTCCTTGTGCGGATAACTCCAGGGCGAGAGCGCCTTCGCCGAAGTCTGCGCGTCCGCCATCTCCTCGCCTTTGACCTTGGCCGAGACTTCGAGGTTGTAAAACAGCGATGCTTCGGCCTGCTTCTGGTACGAGCCGCGGCCGTCCGCTTCGGCAATCGATTCGCCGAAGCACATCAGTTCGACTTCCCAGGCCAGCGCCGTCTGCACTGGAAATGCACCGGCGCCTATATGGCAGTGCCAGCACGCATCGCCGATGGCGCCGAGGCTCTTGCGAGCCGCCCGGTTGACGACGGCGCGGTTCATGTTGAAAACGATGTGGTCGAGATCGAACTTCTGCAGGCAATTCTCGAGATTGTAGCGGCCCACCAGCGACAGCCAGTTCTGTCCGTGCGTGACCGCGAGCGGCGTCACGTCGAAAATCTTCTTGAGGATGTACGCCTGGTACATGCTGTCCTTGCCGCCGCTCATGGGCAGCATGCAGTCGTAGTACGTCGGCGAGCGGAAGGAATCGATGATGCCGTCCAGGTTGCCGCGGCGCTGCGTCCAATCGATGTGCATTTTCTCCTCGGACGAACGGCACGGCACGCAGATGCCGAATTCGTCGAATGAAATGCCCTCCATTGTTTCCGGCAGACAGCAGCGGCTGCAGTAGCGGATGCTGCTTTCATACAGCCCTTTGCCGACGCCGCTGATTTCCTTGAGCCGGGTCCACTTGGTTGCCGGGTACGCCTGCTCGACGGGCACCTGCTTATATGACGGATCGAACCCCACCCAGAACAGATCCTTCTCCAGTTCGTTGATCTGGTGTTCGTCGTACTCGAACGGCGTCGCGGGTTCGTGCAGCGCGATGGAGCGGATGAAGATCAGCTCGCGGTCGCGCAGCTTCGGCATCAACTGCGGCAGCGAATACAACCATGGAAACTGCTTGCGTACATTCAAGCGCTGCGCGAAGCAACTCTCCAGTTCGGCAAGGTAAGCGTCGAACTGCGCCTCGACCTCACACACCTTAACCGCCGGCTGCTCGTTCACGCTCAGGAAAGCGTCGCTGACAATCGCCGTAGGGATTTCGTATCGGCCCATTGACTGCAGCACGAACGCCAGCTGCGCCATGCTCTTGAATCGTTCGACGGCGTCGTCACCGCATTCAGCGATCAGCCGCTGCGAGCTGGGGCGAATCGAGAACATCAGGTGATCGAGCTGGTGGGTCTCGATCGACGCCTTCATGAAGTTCTTTTCGTGAATGCTGTAGAAGCGATGGTTCAAGGTGGCCGCAAGCAGGCTGCGCTCGCCCAGCGCGCCCTTGATGGCAGGCAACCGTTCGCGCACCCGCGGCGACGCGTCGAGGGCCAGGACCAGGTCATAGGCGAAATGATTGGGACGTTGCATCACGAGCAAGCCTTCAGGAGTTGGCGCATGTGTTCAATCTGCGGATGCGGCAACCCGCAGGGCTTGCCGCCAGCGGGAATGCAGCTGACGACGCGTTTTCCGGCCAGCACGCCGATCGCCATCGCCATCGACTCGCAACCGACGACGACGTCGCTCTCCGCCACTTCCTCCACCAGCGGACGCTGCCCGCCCGCCTCGATGGGCAGTGCAAATTCGGCGTGCACCCAGTCGTATTTGCCCGCCTTTTCGGACGGGTGAGGACGGATGCGGATGCGCGCCACAGGCGCGCCGAGCAGGGCGATGTTCGAGCAGAAGAAGCGCAGTGCTTCCTCTTCGACGTAACCGAAATGTCTTTCATTGCCGAAGCGCAGCAGCCCATGCTCGCGCACCGGTTCGCATACGTACAAAACCGAGACACCGTTCGCGCCGCGCCTGCTTGGAACGCAAACCGCCGCCAGTTCCGCACTGATGTCTTCGAAGTAGGGATTCTCGACGAGCCGCACCGGCAGCGGCACGAACTGTCGGCGCGCGAGATCCGCGGCGATCGCATCGCCCACCCAGATCTCGTCCGGGAAATGCGTGATCGACGCGCGCTCGAAACGCTCCGCGTAGTTGATCCAGTGATCGATGAACGCAGCGCACGGCCTGGAGTGCCGCTTCGCCAGGCCGATCGCATCGAACTCCAGGTTCGACTGCCAACTCGTGCCGCACAGCACCTGCGACGAACCCGCGATGGCGTCTTCCAACGGCACGGTGTCGATGGCGCCGAGCTTGCGGGCGAAGACCGCACGAGCCGGACCGTCCAGCACCAGCAGCGGCCGCAATCCGTGCTTGCGCACGTAGCTGCTCAGGATCTCAGCCCCGCCTGCGTCGTGCGACACTACCGCGAGCGTCATGCGGAGGCAGCGACGAACTCTTCACGCAGGATGCCGTACTCGACCACGTCGACGCGCTCGCCGTCGAGGAACAGGTGACGCCGCCGCGTGCCTTCGAGCGACATGCCCAGGGCGAGCGCAAGTTTCTGCATGCCCTGGTTCGTCAGGGCGGTCGCACAATGAATCCGCTCCAGGTTCAGCTTCATGAAGCCGTGCTGCAGCAGCGCGCGACCCACGAGCAAGCCGACGCCGCGACCCCAGTGGCGCTTGTCGCCGAGAATGATGGCGAATTCGGCGGTGCGGTTGAGAAACGAAATCTGCTGCAGGCTGACGTTGCCGATGTGGCCGTCCTTGACGTGGCACAGCGCCCACACGACGCGGTCCTCGCGATCCAGCGAGCCGACGAATTCCTCGAAGTAGGCGCGGCTCTTGAAGAACTTGCCGTGCGCATTGTAGCGGCACACTTCCTGGTCCTGGAACCATCCCGGATACGGACCGTCTATGTCCGCCGCCGTCAGCGGCCGCACGAAATAATCGTCGTTGAGCTGGTAGATCATTTGAGGCTCGCCATGTTGCGCCACACCTTGCGAAACGCCTGCGCGAGCTGATCGACGTTGTCATTCGTCATCTCGTGCATGCACATCGCGTAGCCGAGATACGTCGAGTCGTGCAGCGTCTCCGCCACCGGGCAGATGCCCTTGCTGTAGTCCACGTCGCGCCGGCAGATGTCGGAACTCCACGGAAAGCCCCTGGAGCCGTACGCCATCTTTTGTTGGTACATGGGTAACAGGTGAATATTGGTGTAGCCGCCGGCCAAGCCGGCGACACCCTCGGCGACCAGCGCCTCCAAGATCCGCGCACGCGACACGCCGAGCTGCTGCACGTCCAGCACCATCGGGTACATGTAGTAGGCGTGCGTGCAATTGTCCCTGACGACCGGCGTCCGCAGGCCCGGCAGATCCTTCAGGCCGTCGCTCAGGCGTTGCGCCGCGCGCTGGCGGCCGGCGACGAAGCCGTCGAGTTTCTTGAGCTGCTCGATGCCGATGGCGCATTCGATCTCGCCCAGACGGAAGTTGAAGCCGACCATGTTCTGCAGATTCGTAACGCCCTTGCCGCCGACGACAGCTTCGGCATGATTGCGGATGAGCCGCAGACGCTCGGCAGTCTCATCGTCTTCGGTGACCAAAACGCCGCCTTCACCGGTATGAATGTGCTTGTGGTAGTTAAGGCTGTAGCCTCCGACGTCGGCGAGCGTACCGGTCGTTTTACCCTTGTAATAGGTGCCGGGTGCCTGCGCCGTGTCACTGATCAGCTTCAGCCCGTGGCGATCCGCGATGGCGCGCAGCGCATCCATGTCCGCAGACTGGCCGAAGATGTCGACGGCCATGATGGCCCTGGTGTGCGGCGTGATGTTCGCTTCGACCGCGGCCGGATCCAGGCAGAACGTGTCCGACTCAATGTCGGCAAACACCGGGATCGCATTCCATTGCAGGATGGCCGTCGCGCTGGCACACATGGTCCAGGGCGTGACGATCACTTCGTCACCCGGCTCGATATCCACGGCGCCGACCGCGGCGATCAGACCGGAGGTCCACGAGTTGACCGTCACGGCATGCTTCACGCCGAAATGCGCTTCGCAGGCGCGCTCGAACTCCTTCACCTTCGGACCGCCGTAGAAGTCCGGACTCCAGGTGCCAAGATATTGCGACAGGACGCCGCCTTCGATGACGGCCTTGGCCGCCTCCACCTCTTCCCGGCCGATCGAGTTGTAGCGTTTGAACGGCGCCTCGATCGTGCGCAGGCCGCCGAACAGAGCCAGTTTTTCACTTGCCATGGTCATTTACTCGAGAATCGCGTTCATGCTCGACAGCGTGTTCAGCGCCGCAGCGCCGCTGCACAGATGCGCGTCGCGGCCTTCCATGGCGCGCGCCAATTGTTCGGCCACCTGCAACTGATATCGATCCATGCCGGAGGGGATGAGTTCCGGTGTTTCGGCCAGCGTCGTATAACTCTGCAGCTGCGGATCCTGCCGCGCGCTCTGCCACTGAATGAGTTTACCGCCGCGCTCGTATCGGAGCCGGCCATTGCGCGACAGCAGTTCGAGCGTGTAATGGGAGAACGCTTCTTCCCAGGCGGCCAGAAACACCACCGCGCTGCTACCGAAAATGACTTCGACGTCGGGCTCCGGGTCAGTGTCCTGCCACTTGCGGCCGCGATTCAGCAAACGCGAGCTGCGCATCGGACCAAGCCAGTATTCCAGCAGGTTGAAAAAGTGTGAGCCGTTGTGAAGGAACCCTTTCGAGTACCACACGACGCCTTTTTCCGGCATTGCGATCTCGCCCGCCTTCAGCCGCCGCTTGTATTCGATCACGCCAATGTCCGAGCGTCGCATGTAGTTCACGTACAGGCTCACGCCGGCAGCTGCGCACTCCTCCACCATCGATCGCGCTTCGCCCAAATCGTACGATAACGGTTTCTCGCAGAGCACCGTCTTTGCGATGCCGCTGGCAATGACCCGGCGCAGCGTCTGCGCATGGAACTGCGTCGGCACGGCGATGACGACGACCTGCGGCTGTAGTTCCGCCAACGCCGAATCCAGATCGTCGAATGCCGGCGCCGCGTATGTCTCGGTGAACGTCACGCGCAGCCGCGGCTGCGGGTCCACCGCGCCGAGCAGGTCAAAGCGCGGATGCTGATTGAAAGCGCGCGCGTGCGAATAGACATGCAGCGTGGGATCGAGCGCCAGGTCGTAGCCCATGCCGATCTGCCCCAACCCGACGATCAGGACGCCCGTGCTCATCTGCTTTCAACCATGCGTCGCCCACCCCGCACACAGTGCACGCAGGATTCGCTTGTTCGCGGAGTACTTCCGGCCGAAGCGGGCCTGGTCGATCCGGTCGCGCGTCTTGACCGGCAGCTGGACGATTTTCTTACCGCTCTTCGCCGCGTACAGCGCCAGCTCGGTGCCGATCGAGTCGTACGAATCGAAGTGGCCCAGTTCGCGATACGTCTGGATGCGATACGCCTTCATGCCGCAAAGCGGATCCTGGATGGACCACTTCAACGCGCCCACCCACGCGAAGACGTGTTCGCCGAGGCGCTGCCGCCTATCGCGAATGCCGACGACGGTATCCGCGCCTTCGTCCAGCGCACGGATGAACGCGGTCAAGGTTTCCGGATCGTGCTGGCCGTCCGCATCCATGGTGATGATGTACTCGCAGCCCAGTTCGCTGGCGCGCTGGAATCCGGAATTCAGCGCCTTGTCATAGCCGCCGCAGACCATGTGTCGCACGACTACAGCACCCGCAGCAGCCGCGCGTGCACCCGTCTCATCGTGCGAACCGTCGTCGACCACGATGGGCTGGCCCCAGCGAAGTGCGCCCGTCACGACCTGGCTGATGGTGGCCTGTTCGTTCAGCGCCGGAATGACGATGGCTATTCGATGTCGGTCCATCGCAGATGGCTCCCCGATTTAACTGCGTGTCGCAGCGTCCGGCCGACGACGTTGCCCACTTCGTACGGCAGCACTGCATCTGCGGGGCAAGGACGCAGCACCGTGACGCTGTCGCGGGTCAACGTTGCGCCCGCCGGCAAGTCGCACGTCAACCGCACCGAGCGGCGCTGCAGCACCGCAGTCTCCTTTTCGTTGCCTTCGATTCTCTTGATGCCCGTTCCCAGGCTCAGTTCCAGCTCGCGGGTGCGATCGACCATTTCGCGCCACGTGCCGCGATCCATCGAGAAAGCGTGGTCTGGGCCGGTGCGGCGGATGTCGTCGGTGAAATGCTTTTCGACGATGCGCGCACCCAGCGCCACCGCGCCCAGCACGGTCGCGTGGCCGGGTGTGTGGTCGCTCAGTCCCAACACCATCTGTGGATACATTTCGCGGTAGCAGCGCAGCACGTTCAACTGGATGTACTTGAAGTTCTCCAGGCTCGCCGTGTAGTTGGTATTGCATTGAAGCAAAGCCAGCTGAGGATTCAGCCGCAACGCTGCGTCCACCGCGCGCTGCACGTCGTCCATCGTGGAGGCACCGGTCGCAATGACGTACGGCTTGTTCTTGCGCGCGATGTGTTCAATGATTTCCAGCCAGGTGATGTCACCCGAACCGATCTTGTACGCGGGCAGGTACGGATCCAGTGCATCGACGAGTTCCAGCGCGTATGGACTCGTCATGAAAGCGATGCCTGCCTTGTCGCAGGCCGCCTTCAACGCCGGCGTCCAACCGAGATCGACCGATGCATCCTGGTAGACCTCGAACACCGATTTCTGCCACTTCGACTGGTGCGACTGCTGGCCACCGAGGGACTTGAAGCCCGCGTCGCTGACGATGGTTTCGGCCTTGAAGTGCTGGAATTTGGCGGCGTCCGCGCCGGCCTCGGCGGCGTAGTGAATCAGATCGATGGCCCGCTGCAGGTCGCCGTCGTGATTGGCCGCGATGTCGGCGATGAAATACGTCGGTTCGTCCGCGCCGATGCGCTTGCCGTCGATCTGCAGATGGCTAAGGGGCTTCATGGGCATGGCCAGCTCTCAGTGAGTGGAGTTCCTCGCGCAGGGTCGGCAGCTGCACGCTATAAGCTTGCTCGAAACGGGTCGAATCCATGCGCATATCCTTGGGACGATACGCGGTGAGTTTGCGGCTCTCCGAGTTGCCGCGGCTAATGGACGCGGTCGGCAGATCCAGAATCTGTGCGAGCGCGAAAGCGAAATCCGCCTTCGTCATGCCTTGCTTCGAGCCCAGGTTGAACACGCCTGCGCGCGGCTCGCGAATCACCCGGTCGATCTGCTCGACCAATGTGCGCAGCACCAGCGGGCTGAACAGGATGTCGTCGAAGACGGTGACCGCATCGCGCGCGGTGAGCGATTTCACCAACCAGTCGCTGAGGCTGGCGCGGCCGGCGCACTGGCTCGGGCCGAAGAAATTCGTGCGCAGCACGGTGGCGCCGACCCGCGCAGCGGCCAGTTCGCCGGCGTACTTCGAGAAGCCGTAATAGTTCGTCAGCGTGACGTCGTCTTCCCTGTGCGGGCCGGCGCCATCGTAAACCTGGTCGGTGGAAATGTGCACCAGCTGGCAACCCTTGCCGCGCGCGTCGATCCACGCAGCAAGATTTTCGACGATGCGTACATTCGCCACATAGGCACGTTGCGGAGTGCGCTGGCATGCATCGACATCCGCCAGCGCCGCCAGGTTCACGATGCTCCGCGGCACGATCCGATCGAGCGCTGCGCAGACTTGCCCCGAATCGGACAGGTCGGCATGCACGGACGATTGACCGGTGCGCGACAACTCCACGACTTCGTTGCCGCGCGAACGCAGGTAAGGAACCAGGCAACTGCCTAGCATGCCCGGCGAGCCGGTGACCAGAATCGAGTTCATCAGTGCGCGTTCATCGAGTTCATTGGCAGGCGCCCGACCCTCGGCCACCCTACTTTTCCAGCAGGAACCAGGTGACGTCGTCCTGGTAGCGCAGATAGTTGTCGCGATGATAGGCGAAGCCGTAATTCACCAGCCGCAAACCGTACTTGTCGATCATCTCGCCGGCAAAGTCGCGCTTGAACAATCGGTCCGTATGGCCCCGGTAGTTCACGACGACCGGTGCCGGATTGTAGTACTCGCACACCATGATGTAGCGATTCGAGAGGCGATAGAGATTGTCGTAGACCTGGGGCAAGAACTCGGGATTGATGTGGATCAGCACCGTCTTGGTGAACGTCAGATCGAATGTCTGGCCGATATCCAGTTTCTCGACGATGGTGCACTGGCGGATGTCGCCGAGATTCTTGGCGCGGGCCGCGTCCACAGCATCCTTGTTGATCTCGAATCCGGTCAGCGCGAACTGGCTGTCGATGCGCTTCAGCGCGTCCAGGTTGAGGCCGATGTTGCAGCCCAGCTCCAGCACGCTACGCACCCCCGGCGCGCTCTTGAGGATGTTGCCGAACAGGATCAGGTTGGAATTGACCACGTCTTCACCGGCATTGCGCGCCATGTACTGCTTGCCGAACTCGCCGATCCAGAACTCTTCCTGCGGCGTCGAAAAATTACTCATGAACTGTTCCCGCTCCCGCGTGCACGATTACTGTTGCGACTCTTGCAGCACCCGCCACATCAATTCCGCGCGAATCCAATCCTGTTCGGTGTCGATGTCCTGCACGCGGTGGCGCGGCAGCAGGTACGGCTTGGAATCCGGCGAGAAGAAGATCTTGTCTTCCAGGTAGGCCTGGGCGCTGCCCCAATAGAACTGGCCGGCATCCTGGTAGGCGTGCTCCAGATCCTGGGAGCGCGTGTTGTAGTGTTCCGGATGGAACATTTCGCAATGACCGCTGGGCTTGATGCGAAAGGCACGTTGAATGGGAAACGGAAAGCTGGTCGCGCTGAACACGTATCCCGTCACTTGTTCGTCGACCATGCGTGCGTGCGCCTGCCTGAGATCCTGAGCCGTTACGAACGGCGCAGTGGAATAGATGCAGCACGCCTGGCCCACCGTTCCCCAATGCTCGTTCGCCCACGCGATCGCATGCCGGATGACCGGCACCGTGGGCGTGTGATCGTCCGACAGGTCCGGCGGCCGGACGAAGGGCGTCTCGGCGCCATACTGGCGCGCCACCGCCGCGATCTCGGCATCGTCCGTCGACACGAGGACGCGGTCGAACGCGCCCGAACCGAGCGCCGCTTCGATCGAATGCGCAACGATGGGCTTGCCGCAAAACGGCTTGATGTTCTTGCGCGGAATCCGCTTGCTGCCGCCGCGCGCCGGTATGACCGCCAGTCGCAGGCTCATCAGTCGCACGCCTGTTTGTTGAATTCGCGGATTTCCTCGGAGCGCAGGAAATGGGGATTCTTGCCGGAGTGATACTCGAACTCCTGCCCTACCGGCGCCCCGCGCTCGCCCAGCTTGTTGACCAGGAAATCCACGTGCCCGGCGAATTGAATCGCGGGCTTGATCACGTAGTGGTCGCTGAACTCAAGCGTGAGGTGCGAGTCGTCCCCCGGACACATGATCTCGTGCAGTTTCTCGCCCGGGCGAATCCCAACGATCTTGTGCGGCAACTGCGGCGCCATGGCACTGGCCAGGTCCACGACCTTCACCGAAGGAATCTTCGGCACGAGGATTTCGCCCCCTTGCATGCGCTGGAAATTCTTCAGCACGAAATCGACGCCCTGCCGTAGCGTGATCCAGAAGCGCGTCATGCGCGCATCCGTGATCGGCAGGTGATCGCTGCCGCCGGCGATGAGCTTCTGAAAGAACGGAACGACCGAACCGCGCGACCCGACGACGTTGCCGTAGCGTACGGCAGCGAAGCGCGTCCGATGCAAGCCAGCGACGTTGTTGGCGGCGACGAACAGCTTGTCCGATACCAGCTTGGTCGCGCCATACAAGTTGATGGGATTGGCCGCCTTGTCGGTGGACAGTGCGATCACCTTCTCGACGTTGTTGGCCAGCGCGGCGTGGATGACATTCTCGGCGCCGTGAATGTTCGTCTTGATGCACTCCATCGGGTTGTACTCCGCGGCGGGCACCTGTTTCAGCGCAGCGGCATGGATGACGTAATCGACGCCGTTCATGGCCTGCACCAGGCGCTCGCGATCGCGCACGTCGCCGATGAAATAGCGCATGCACTCGGCATTGAATTCCTGCTGCATCTCGAACTGCTTGAGTTCGTCGCGGGAATAGATGATCAGCTTCCTGGGCCGGTGACGCTCCAGCAGCGTCCGGACGTACTGCTTGCCGAACGAGCCCGTGCCCCCCGTGATCAATATCGTCTTATCGTCGAACATCGCTGCACTGGTCTCCATTCAAGGGCGCACCCAAATCACGCATCAACTGCAAGAACGTTGCATTGCCCGGATCGAAGCTGATGACGCCGTCGACGAAGCGCCGACGGTCGGTCTGCCACTCTTCGTCACCGGCCTCTATGAGATAGTGCATGACGCGCTCGAACTCCCCCCGATCGGTCGTGTTGGTCCAGAACGGACCCTGCGGGGCAAAGCCGGCTTCCCAGCCGTAGCTGCGGTCGGTGGTTCCCAGGATGGCGCCGCGCAAGCCGAAAAACGCGACCTTCGCGCCGCGGCCGACGGCCTCCACTCCCAGCGTCGAATCGATCGACACAATATGGCTCGCCTCGATAACGCGCCGATAGCTGCTCAAATTTTCCTGGCGCTGAATCAGCTCCCAGCCGTGCGGCCCAAGGATGTCCTCGAAAAATTGCTTCTCCTGGGAATGCTCGTGCGCCGCGGAGCAGCCGCAGATGTTGAGCTGAAGACCGCGCATGCGTGTGAATTCCAGCAGCAGCGGCAGCAGGACCGTCTCGGCCGAATAGAAATCCCGCCATGGGATGCCTCTTGCACCCACCGGCATGACGGGTCCGGCCACGCTCTCCACAGGTGCGCGAAACTGCGACAGGAATAGCACCGATCCCTCCTGCCGTCGCGCCGTGTCCGGCAAGACCTTGTTGTTCTTGAGCGAGCCGATCGGCAGCACATGCGCGGTCATGCAATCCAGATACTTCTGCCCGATCGCCGCGCCGAAGCACAACACGAAGTCCGCACCCAGTTCGTGATTCGCCTTCGTAGCCTTCCATATGTCGAACACGGCGTCGTCGCGCCAGCCGTTTTGCACCGACACGAACTTCACGCCAGGACTGAAGCGCTTCAATTCGTAGAAGGTCGACGTATTGTCGATGAAGGTCAGCACCAGTTTCGGTCGCGACAGCCGCACATAGCTGACGCAGTAGTCCGCCATGGTAACCGCTACTCCCCGGCGCACCACGGCGGCAACCGCGGCCCAAACGTTGAAGCTTTCGTTGCGCACTTCCAGTACGGCGATGTCGCGCATGTCGAGGTACTCCTCGAAATCGGCGGCACCCTCGCGGTCGAATATCAACACCGAAGCAGGCTTTGGCCGGCTCCACACCCATCGCGCGCGGGACAGGGCGCGGATAGCTTCAATGATGGAGCTTGCTTTCACAGGGCTGATGCGCCGTTGCGGTGGAGGCGCGTCAAACCGAGAACCCGTCGTCGACGACGAGGTTCTGGCCAGTGACGTACTGCGACGCGTCTGACAAGAGGAACAGCAGGCAGCCGCAGACGTCAGCGGCGTCCAGCATGCCCTTGGAGCCGCAATGCGCGTCGTACTTCGCCAGAAAACTTTCCGGCTGCCGATCGCGGATGCCGCCCGGGCTGATGCAGTTCACGCGTATGCCGTCGTGCTTGAAGTACTGCGCGAAGTAGCGCGTCAGATGCACGATGGCAGATTTGATGGCGGCGTATTCGACCGGCGTCGTCATCGCGGTGCCGGCATAGATCTCGAAACGCGGCGCCATCATGCCGTAGATCGACGACATGCTGACGATACTGCCACCTCCCTGGGCGCGGAAGTGCAGTGCGAACTGTTGCATCATCAGGAAGTACCCGCCAAGGTGAGAGTTGGCGTTTTCGCAGAAATCCTCGTAGGTAACGTCTTCCAGCTTGCGACCGTAATTGCGATTGCGCGGATACGCATTGTTGACCAACACATCGATTCGACCATGGCGCTCCTGCAATGCACGGATCAATTCGCACACCGAGTCCTTGCGGGTGATGTCCAGCGCCGCCGCGTGGATGCGGCCGGGATAGCTCGCGTCGACCTCACGCGCGACTTGGGTGGCCGCATCGAGATCGATATCCGCCACGACGGCAATGCCGCCGTGCTGCGCTATGGCACGCACGAACGCGCGCCCGATGGTGCCGGCACCGCCGCTGACCACCACCACTTTGCCGTTCAACTCCAGACCAGCCATGCCGTTCTCCGCAATCGCAACATTCCGCACACCCGCGCCATCTACCACTTGGACCTATCGCACCGGCTCTGTCGCTCAGGCAGACTCGCGCAGCCGCTGTGCCAGCAGGAATTCGACGAACTGGAAATCCAGTTCGGAATCGATATCGATCGAGCGCTCTTCCGGCATCACGTACAGCCGCGTATCCGCGTGAAAAAGCTGGTCGCTGGCGAACAGCCGCAGCGGCGTCCACACATAAATGGACGCGTTCATGTCGAAACACTGCGGCGCATCCTGGCGCCTGACAATGGCAGCCAGCGGCCGCTTGGACAGCTGCGCGATGCCATCGGAACTCAGCTCCACCATGTTGAAATACGGTGAGCGGCGCGCCGGCATCGCGGTAATCACGTTGCCCGCACCGCTGGATTCAAGCAATGCCACCGCCGCCGCGATGTCCTGCGGCGAACGCAACGGCGAAGTCGCGTCGAGATCCACCAGCGTATCGAAGTTCACGCCGACGCCCTTCTGTACTTCCGCGACGCAATGCCTGATGGCCGGCACTTTCGCGGCCTCGTCGCTGGCCAGTTCGGCAGGCCGCTGCACCACATAGTCCACGCCGCACTGCTGCGCGATGGCGAGAATGGCCGGCGAATCGCTGCTGACGGCCACTACATCGAAAAGTCCCGACGCCCGGGCCTGCTCGACGCTGTAGGCAAGCAGCGGTTTACCGAGCAACAGGCGCGTATTCTTGCCCTTCACGCCCTTGGAGCCACCGCGCGCGCAGATCGTGCACAGCCGCTTCATCGCGCGATCCACATCGCCTGGGTTGCAGCCCGCTCGGCAGCTTCGATCAATCGCAGCGTCGCCAATCCCTCGGCAGCGCCGCACAGCTCATTCGGTTGACCGGAAAGCGCGGCAACATGCATTTCTTTGTACGTACCGTCCCGATCTATCGGAAACGATTCGCCATGCCGATCCACCATCAGGGTGCCGCGCACTAGATCGGCTTCGATCGTATGCTGCGTGGTGTTCACGATGACGAAGCGACGAGACAGCCGGTCGAGATAGTTCATCTGCAGCGTGACGACCGGACAAGCAGGAGTGACCAGCAACAGCGCGAACACGTCTTCGCTGGTGATTTCCAGCGAACTCAACTGCCCGCCCAGAGCGCTGACGCGGTCCCATCCGCCCAGCATCCAGGTCAGGTAATCCAATTCGTGACTCAGGTCACGCAGCACGCCGCCGCCTTGCTGCGCGCTGGCGGAATAGGATGTGCGGTAATCCACAGCGGGTCGCCAATCCGGCAGGTATTGGCCGACGTATGCCAGTACAGACAGCACCGTCTGCCCTTGCAGCAGCGATTTCAGGCGCTGGATGATGGGATGGAACCTCATGTTGTAGGCGACGAACGTCGCGCGAAACGGCAGCGCGGGTATCGGTTGGGAACGGCTGAACAGCGGCTTTTCGACGAGCACCGTTCCCGCGAATCCCAGCTGCGCCAGCGCCAGCAATGTCTCGCCATGCTTATCGGTTGCGTTGGCTATGACGACGTACTCGGGCCGGTGCTGCCGGAGTGCCTCAGCCAGATCCGCATGGACCGATGGAAACACGATGCTGCGCGCGCTGACGACCGCGGTGCTGCAGCCAAGCTCGCTCAGCAGGCGCGCATGCCGCGAGCCGATCGAGCCGAAGCCGATGACCAATGCATTCACGCGGCGGGCTACTTCGCTGGCGGCAGATGCGCCGTTTCGCGGATGTTGGCGGCGTCGTAATCATCCGGGCGACCCACGTCCAGCCAGGGCTCGTGCATCGGATAGACGATGGTGCGCGCGGCACGCTCTTGCATCCGACTGAACAGCGTCGGCATGTCGCACGCTTCATCCGGGCTCAACGCGTCGAGCGCCGCGGGCTCGAGCACGTAGATGCCGGCGTTAATGTGGCTGCGCGCGACGGGCTTCTCTTCGAACCCGATGATATCGACACCGTCCGTGCGCACCACACCGAAGGGATGTTGCCATTCGTGCAGACGCACTGCCATGGTCGCCATTGCCGCGTGCCGGTGATGGAAATCCAGCAGCTCACCATAGCGGATATCGGTCAGCACATCGCCGTTCGCCACCACGAACGGTGCCGTGGGGCGCGGATTGAGCAGGCCCAGCGCGCCGGCCGTTCCCAGCGGTGACTCCTCGCGCAGGTAGTCGATCTGCAATTGCCAGTGGCTGCCGTCGCCGAAATATTCCTCGATCATGTGGCCGAGATAGTGAATGGCCAGCACGAAATGTTGGAAGCCGTCCGACTTGGCGCGCAGGATGATGTGCTCCAGCATCGGCTTGCCGCCCAGCGGCAGCAGCGGCTTCGGACAGTTCTCGGTGTGCGGCCGCAGCCGCGTGCCTTGCCCGCCCGCCATAATGATCATCGCGTTCGCGCGCTGACCCGGCACCGACAGCTTGTCCCACAGATGCAGTCCGACGAGACGGCGGCGCTCGTCGACAACAGGCAACTGGTGGATGCGGTTGGCGCGCATGATTTGCAATACCGTGGCGCGCTCCAGCTGCGGCGGCACTACCAGCGGTTCGTGAAATATCACCGGTTCGATCGAGCTTTCCAAGCTGAGGCCTCGCAACAAACCGCGGCGTATATCGCCGTCGGTCACGGTGCCCAGCAGTTGGTCCTCGCTCGAAACCACCAGCACGATCTGCATGCCCGATTCGTCGAGATTGCGGATGGCATCCTTGACGGTCGCGTCCGCGTGCAGCCTGGCTTTGCGCCAGCGGTCAGGATGCATGGGCGCGCTCGCGGCGGCCGGGGCGGCTTTGTCCATCGGATTGTTACTCATGGGGTGCCGCCACCCGTCTCGAACGCGATGTCGTGGAAGGATTTCTTCAGCACCCCATCGAGCGGAACGCTGCGCAGAATCTGCACGATCTTGGCAGCGGCGCCGCCCTCCCCATAAGGATTGACGACTGCGCGCAGCGAACTCTGGAAACCTGGCGAATACAGCCGCTGCAGTGCGGCGGCAATCGACTCTCGATCCGGCGCGCAATCGATGACACTGGTCGCCTTGAGACGACCGCGTTGGCGGTCACCGATGTTGACCGTGCCAGTGCCCAGACTCGGGGCTTCGATCAAACCGCTGGAGGAGTTGCCCACCACGCCGTCCACCTCGCGCAGGCACGAGAGATAGCGCAGCTGGCCCAGTGAAGTGTAGGCACGCGCATTCGCGTGGGCGGCGACGAACTCGTGGACCATGGCGGTAAGTGTACGGCCTTCCGCATCGGCGTTCGGCAGAGTGAAAATAAGCTGCGTGTCCTCGAGTGAATCCAGTGTTGCCAGCAGCTGCGCCATCTGCTGCGTGGAGGTCTCGTGCTCCAGCGTCACCGGATGAAAGGTGATCAGCAGATTCCTGCGACCCAGATTGAAGTCCAGCGACCGCTCCAGCGCAGCACGATCCAGCAGCTCGAGTTCCCTGATGTTGTCGATGCCGAGCCCGCCGACCAGGAATACGCGGTCCGGCTGTTCGCCGAGCTGAATGACGCGCTTGCGATACGGTTCGGCCGCGACGAAATGCAGGTGCGACATCTTGGTGATGGAATGGCGGATTGCCTCGTCGAAGGCGCCTTCCGTCGTCTCCCCGCCGTGCAAGTGCGCCACCGGAATACGCGCCACCAGAGCTGCGACGACGGCGGACAGGATTTCGAAGCGATCGCCCAGCACCACCAGCAGATCCGGCTGCAGCTGCGCCAGCGCTTCGCCGAATCCGATCAGCCCGATGCCCATGGATTTCGCGATCCCCACTGCCGTGTCGGAACTGAGCAGCATTTCGATCTTGCGGTCGATCGCGAAGCCATCGGTCTCGATGTCGCGATAGGTGAGCCCGAATTCCGGCGACAGGTGCATACCGGTGGCGACTACGCACAGCTCGAAGTCCGACGACTGCTTAATACCGCGCATGACCAGGCGCAGCAATCCGTACTCTGCACGACTGCCTGTGACAACGCAGATGCGGCGCGTCATAGTTCGATCAATTCGTCGGCTGCGAAGTCGCGCGCGGCACGCCGACCGATGACTTCGTCCCAGCGCATCGGCGACAGGCCGGTGCCGGGCCTCTTGACTGTGATGTTGGCCGCGTCGAAGCGCTCGCCGGCGCGGATCGCGCGCGCAGCCACCAGCGACTTGCGCGCAATCGCCATATTCTTAATTTCGCTCGGCGTGGGCCGCTTGATGCCGTCGCCAAGCGCGACCTCGACGTTGCGGATCGCCGCAACCATGGCCGTGAATTCGTTCGGCTCCAGGCTCGCCTTGTGATCCGGTCCCGGCAGCGTACGGTCCAAGGTCAGGTGCTTTTCGATGAGCGTCGCGCCGAGCGCCACGGCGGCCACCGCAATCTCGATGCCCGCCGTGTGATCGGAATAGCCCACCGCCACACCGAGCGCATCGCGGATCGACAACATCGCGTGCAGGTTCACGTCTGCCATCGGCGTCGGATACTCGGTATTGCAATGGAGCACGGTGACCAGTTCGCGCGCCGTGCCGGCTGCGATGAGGACGTCGAGCGCACCCTCGATCTCGCTCAACCTAGCCATGCCAGTGGACAGAATCACCGGCTTGCCATACCGCCCGATGTGCCTGAGATAAGGCAGGTTGGTAATCTCCCCCGACGGAATCTTGAACCGCTGCTGCCCCAGCTCAGCCAACAGATCCACGCTGGCCTCGTCGAACCCGGTAGAGAAAAAGCCAATGCCGGCGCGCGCGCAATGCTCGATCAACAGCTCGTGATCGGCGCGGCTCAACTCCAGGCGTTGAATCATGGCGTGCTGGGATTCGTCGATGCCGCTGTTGCGGCGCTGATAGTCGGCTTGGGCGGCGTACCGCGTCACCAGGCGATCCGCACGGAAGGTCTGGAACTTCACCAGATCCGCGCCGGCTTCGGCGGCACAATCGACGAGTCCCTCGGCGAGATTCATGTCGCCATTGTGATTGACGCCCGCTTCCGCGATTACCAGTACTTTCATCTGAACCGGTCTCCGATTCGCACTCGCGAAGCGCCACTCCATTCGAGCACCTTAACGAAGGAGTCCGCAGTCTTGACCATGAAACCGTCGGCCTGCACGCCCACGACCGAGCCCGCAATGCCCCGAAACACCGGCGCATCGCGCAGCCATGCCGCGCGATTGATGCTGATCTCGGCATCGCCCAGCAGCGTGCGCGCCTGCGGTCCGGGACGGGCCAACGCGCGCACGAAATTGAATACCTCGCGCGACGTCTGGTTCCAATCTAGGCGTTCGTCACCCGGACGCCGGGCGACACAGTAAAACCCGAGCGGGTGCACCTCGCTTTGCGACTTGCGCCTGCTGCGGTCCAGCTGCAAATCCTTGATCGCTTCGTACAGCAGGTCGGCGCAGCCGCCGTAAGCGACCTGCAGCAGCGACGCGTAATCGTCGGCGTCGGTGATCGGGAATGTGCGTTGCGCAATGATGTCGCCGGTATCGATGCCTTCGTCGACGAAGTGCACTGTGATACCGAACTCGCGCTCGTCATTGATCAGCGCCCAATTGAGGATGTTCCGGCCGCGATAGAAAGGCAGCTTGCCGGCGTGGCAGTTGATGGTGGCAAGCCGCGGCAGCCGCATCACGCGCGACTTGAAGATCTGGTTGAACGACATCGACACGAACAGCTCGCACTCGTACTTGGCGACACGCTCGACGAACTCATCGCTGTTGATGTTCGGATGCACCAGGAAATCGATGCCGTGCAACTGCGCCTGTTCTCTGAGCAACGGATCGGGCGTGTCGCTGCGCGCGCAAATGAACGCCACGACGATACTTGGGTCGGCAAAGATGCGCTGCAAGGCGCGATGCGACCAGGGACCGTCGGCGAAATAACCGATCTTCATGGCGTCAGAGCAAGTTGCGCGCTGCTGGGTATGTTCACGATGCGCCGCTCCAGCGATTCGGCGACCGGCAGCAGCATGTGCGGGGAGCCGAGAAATGCGGGCAGGCGATGATTCAGCACCCACACCGGCCGCGTCATGAGGCCGGTGTCGTTGGTCGCGGCCAATACGTCATCGCGCTGTTCAGCCACCGACTCATCGAGCAACAGTGTCTGCAGCCAGTAATTGCTGCGACTGCCGGCCGGTTCGGCCATGAGGCGCACCGAGGACACGGTTCCAAACGACGCCGCGTAACGAAAGTAGAGGCGTCGCTTCGCTTCGAGCAACACAGGCAATTGCTCCAGCTGTGCGCAACCGAGTGCCGCGTTCAGATTCGGCAGGCGATAGTTGTAGCCCACCTCGTCATGGCGGAACTCCCAGCGATGCGGCAACTTGGCCGTGGTCGTAAGGTGCCTGGCGCGGCGTCCGAGCTGCGCGTCGTTCGTAAGAATCGCCCCGCCGCCGCCGGTGGTGATGGTCTTGTTGCCGTTGAAACTCAGCGTGCCCAGTAGGCCGAACGTGCCGGTGTGCACACCGTGGTAGTAGCTGCCGAGCGACTCGGCCGCGTCTTCCACCAGCGCGAGGCCGAAATCGCGCGCGACCCCTAGCAGTCCGTCGATGTCGCCGGGATGCCCGAAAGTGTGCATGGGCACGAGCGCCCGGATCACGCGGCGCGTGGCGCGATTCACCCAGACGCCGCTGTGCCGTTCCGCGATCGTCGACAGGTACTCGCGCAGCGCGCGGGCATCGATTCCTAAAGTCTGTTCCTCGCTCTCCACGAAGTGCGGCACAGCGCCGCAATGCGCGACTGCATTGGAGGTCGCTGCAAACGTTAGCGCCGGCACCAGCACTTCGTCACCGGTCCGGACGCCGGCCAGCTGCAGCGCGACTTGCAGTGCCGCAGTGCCATTGACCACTGCGACCACATGCTTCGCGCCTGTGAATGCAGCCAGTTGCGACTCGAAGCGATCGACGAACTTGCCCACGGAAGACACAAATGTCGACTGCAGGCACTCCTGCACATAGGCCGCTTCGCTGCCCGCGAAATACGGCTCGTGCAATGCGAACTGTCCCTCGCCCACGACCGCGCGCAACGCAGCGACGATCTGCGGCGCTAGCTCGGGTTGATGGAGAGCGGCATTCACAGGTTGTAAACATCCGCCTTGTAGGGCGCAAGGTTCGCCGGCTGACCGAACCATTCGATGGTCTGCTGCAGGCCGCGGCTGAATCCGTCCAGCCCGCCGAATTGCGGCTGCCAGCCGAGCAGTTCCCGGGCCTTGTCGTTTGCAGCCCAAAGCCGCTCGACCTCGCTCTTTTCCGGCCGCAGCCGCTGTTCGTCGGTGATGATTTCGATCTGCGCACCCATCCGTTCGGCAATCAGGCGCGCCGTGCTACCGATGGAAATCTCGAAACCGCTGCCGATGTTGATGACTTCGCCGACGCTGCGCGCAGAAGCCAATACGGCCATCATGCCCGCCACCGTGTCGGCCACGAAATTGAAATCGCGCGTCGGATGCACCGCACCCAGCTTGATCTGCCGCTTGCCATTGGCGATCTGGGTAATGATGGTCGGGATCACCGCCCGCGCCGACTGGCGCGGGCCGTAAGTATTGAAGGGTCGAGCAATCGCCACCGGCGTACCGAACGACGCATGAAACGAGAACGCCAGCTGATCCGCGCCGATCTTGCTGGCCGAATACGGCGACTGGCCGCGCAGCGGATGCTCTTCGGTGATCGGGACGAACTGCGCCGTGCCATACACCTCGCTGGTGGACGTGTGCACCACTTTCGCGACACCCAGATCCCGCGAAGCCTGCAACACGTTCAGCGTTCCCTTGATGTTGGTGTCGATGTAGGTGTCGGGCGAATGATACGAATACGGAATCGCGATCAACGCTGCCAGATGCATCACTGCATCGCACCCCTGCATCGCTGCGCGCACTCCGTTCGGATCGCGGATGTCGCCGGCGAAGACTTCGAACCGGCCTTTTATCTCGGGCGCGCAATGATCCAGCCAACCCCACGAGCCGAACGAGTTGTACATCACTAAAGCGCGCACCTCGTGGCCGGCGCGCACCAGCGCTTCGGTGAGATGCGAACCGATGAAGCCGTCGGCGCCGGTGACCAGTATTTTCTTCATCGACGGTTGCATTGCGAGGTTCAATTACACGACCACCGCTCTGGCCATGTTGCGGAAGCTGGGGCTGGTGGCGAGCAGCTCATCGTAGGTGCCCTGCGCAACCACCTTGCCCTCGCTGAACTCCACGATCGTGTCGCAATGACGAACCGTGGTCAGCCTATGCGCAATCAGCAGGATGGTGAGATCGCGTTTGAAACGGCCGATGGCATCCATAACCGCTTCTTCGGTGGCGTTGTCGAGCGCGCTGGTCGCCTCGTCGAACACCAATATGCTAGCCTGCTTGTAAAGAGCGCGCGCAATGCCGATGCGCTGGCGCTGGCCGCCGGAAAGCCGGATGCCGCGCTCGCCGACAAAGGCGTCGTAGCCTTTCGGAAGCTTCTCGATGAAGTCGGCGATCTGCGCCTGGCGCGCCGCCATGCGTACGCGCTCCATGTCGATCAATTCAGTCGGCACGCCGAACGCGATGTTCTCCGCCACGCTGGTGTCGGCGAGATAGATGTTCTGCGGTACGTGGGCTATCGTGCGCTGCCAGGCCCGCAGGCGACGGCCGCTGCCCACCGCTTGGCCATCCACCAGCAACTGCCCCTCGGTTGCCGTCAGCAGCCCCATCAACAGATCCATGGCGGTGCTCTTCCCACTGCCGGTCACGCCGACGAAACCGACGCGCGCGCCCTTGGCAATGACCAGCTCGATACCGTCGAGCACCCAGGCTCCGCCCGGTGCGTAGCGGAAGCGCACGGCGTCAAAGCATATGGCATGCCTGAATGGCAACGGCTCGGGGTCGGAAAGCGACAGCTCAACGGGTAACGGCTGATCGAGCAAATCAACGGTATCGGCCAGCGAGGCGTGCCGGCTGATAATGTCCGCCCATGCACCGTAACTCTGCTGCAGTGCCGGCAGCAGGCGTTGTGCACCTAGAGCCAAAGCACCGAGCACGGGCAGCGCCGTAGCGACGCCACCGGGTTTGTTGCTCAGGCTGTACGCCAATGCGGCGATGAGAACCATCCCGAGCGCTTCCATCGCATAGCGCGGGCTCTGAGTGATGAACGCGTTGTCGCCCTGCGCGATGCGCAGCGGATGGTCCGAGCGGCGGTAGATTTCGCAGTAAACCGGCTGTGTGCCGTCCAGCAACACGTCGCGAATGCCGCCCAGACCTTCCTGCAGGGCCTTGATGACCTGCGTCTGTTCGAATGCGATGCGCTTGCTGTTCTGATGCAGGCGACGGCCGGAGATCCAGGTTACGAGTCCATAGCCCGAGCCGAACGCCGCTATGGCAGTAAGCGCCACGCCCGCATCGACTGCGAGCAGCGCCAGCGTCAGGATCACGAGTAATCCCACCGAACTGACCAGCACGATCAGCTGGTACAGCACGTTGACGGTGCCGGCGACTTTGATGGTAATGCCGCTGATAACTTCACTGCTGTTGCGCGCAACATGCACTCGATACGGCTGATACAGCGTACGCCGATACACTTCGATGCTCAGGTCCGCGCCGCTGGCAAACGCCACACGGGTATTGAGCCACAGCAGCAGCATGCGGATTACGCCCGCGCACACGGCCGCCGTCGCAAACAGGATCGTCAGCGGCAACACCAGCTGGTCAGCCGAAGCAATGCCCCAACGCCCAGCCAGATCGGCAATGAACGGGCGATCGAACAGCCGCTCGGGCGCCACCAGCACGCTAAGGAACGGCAACACGGCGCCAAGGCTGACAAGTTCAGCCACCGCACTGACCACCATCAGACCCATCAGCATCGCAAACTGACGACGCCGATGCGGACTTAGATGCGCCCATAGCCGCAGCAACAGCTCGGGAATCGGAGGAAGCGATGGTGTCACTTTCACCGCGCGTGGCGCCGCAGCGGACAAGGGCTCCGTCCGGCCGGCGTTACCGGTCGCATTTCCCTTCACACGCGCTGTCTCTTTGTAAGCACTGAGTTCATGCGCCCTGCCTCACGCATTCTGCGCGGTGCGTTTGGGACTTTTGAGCATGTGCGCAACGAACGCGACGACTGTGCCGATGACGCCGCCAAGGATCAGGCCTATCAATACCATCACGGTGCGGCGCGGGCTGATGCGCATTTCCGGCGGCACTGCGGGATCGACGATGCTGAAGGCGTATTCGGCGCGGGCATTGGCCAGCATGAGCGTCTTGGTTTCCTGCTCGATGAGGTTGTACATGACCCGCCGCACCTCGATCACGTCCGTTTTCGCGAGCTGCTCGTTGAGGTAATCGATGCTGCGTTTCGAGTTGTCCATGGCGCGGCTGCGGATGAGATCGTTGGCCAGCACGACGAAGCGATTCGCCCAGTCCGCCGTGACCGCCGGGTCGGTCCACTTCATGCTCAAGGTCGTCGTGCCAGAGCGCTTGTCTTCGCGAACGTCCACGACAGTGCCCTGGAACTTCTCCACGGCGGACCACAGCGTCGGCTGCTGCTGGGCCTTGGGAAACAGCTCCGGCACCAGTTGGTTGCGCTTGATGAATTCTTCGATCAGGTGACGCGAATTCAGAATCGCCATGGCCTCCTGCATCGAGCCCCCGGAAGCGCCAACGTTCATTCCCGCCAGGCTGGCGAGGCCGCCTAGCTGGCCGACCAGCGACGCGGTGCCGCCCATCTGCCCGTCAGTCACCTGGGTGATGACGGCTTCCGCCCGATAGATCGGAGTTGCGGTCAGCGCGAGATACACGGCGATCAATCCGCACAGCAAGGTGCTCGACACGACGACCAGCCGGTGGCTCCAGAGAATCCGGAACAAGGCGAGCAGGTCGATTTCATCTTCACGATCCGACATTTCTACTGCGCTCGTAGCCACTCTTCACCCACTTCGGCAGGATTTGCCGCGTGCATTTAACCTACCGTACATCGCTCGTCTTCGCTTCCATCTGCATTTGCCGGATCTCGGTCCGCAACCTTTCGTATTCTTGCATCCGCACCTGCAGGAAGTGCAGCGTCAGCAGCGCCTTCTGCTGCAGGCCGCGTCGCGTCAGCAAGTACATGTACGCTGCCTTGTTCTGGCTGTTCTTGAAATTGGTTGCCTTGATCCAGCCCTTGCGCACCAGGGCCTGCAGGCAGTAGTTGACCTTGCCCAGGCTGACGCCGAGTTCGCGGGCAACAGCGCGCTGGCTCATTTCGGGGTTGGCTTCGATGAGGCGCAGGAGCTTGTACTGTATTTCATCCGCGGGCATGGCGAGTCAGCTCCGTTGAGCATCGTGCGTGAACCGACTCCGCCGCAGGGACTTCAGGCTGGCTGCTGGCCAAGGGTGGAATACACTGGACAAACATTGCGGGACATCGCGCGGCATGCATTGCACGCCGTATCTCACTCCCCTGCGGGCACGCTACCGCCATGCGAGAAACCAAAGTCCCTCGCATTTGGATACGCGGCGATCCCTGCGATGGCGCAGCGCAACCTGCTGCACGCATCCGCTGGCGGGTCGCGACGTTAGTACTTCATTCCCTGGATCGACGAGCACTGCCGGACTTTCCGGTCGCACTCCGCTTCTGTGCACATCCTATGCACACACCTGCACGAAACCAGCAGGCACGCTGACCGGCGCTTCGCGGCCCAGCAGCTTGAACAGCACGACGACGCGATCGGTGCCATTGTCACGCTCGAAGATGCCTTCGAGACCTGCGAACGCGCCGGCGATAACGCGCACCGCCGCACCCGGTGTGAATAGTGGAAGCTTCAAGTGATGCAGGCCCGAATCCGGGTCGGCTCGCTCGATCAGGCCGTCCACCACCTGCGCAGGAACGATTGCGTATTCCGCACCGAAGCGCACCGCATCGGCCACACCGAGCGTGGAGCGGACCGGGCCGAGCGATTGCTGGCCGATGTTGAGCTGTAGAAACAAGTAGCGGGGAAACAGGGCGGAGATCCGCTCGATCCAGCGACCCCGATACAGCTTGCGCTGCTGCAGGCGCGGAAAATACACGCGATAACCCTGTCGCTCCAAATTCATGCGGGCCGTCTCTTCGCTGGCCGGCTTGGTGAGGACTAGATACCAACGCAACATTGCTTGATCCACGCAGCGCTGGGGCCCATTTTTAAGCAGTCCACACCGAACGGTTGCAACGTGCGAGCGCCGCACGTGCGTTCAGCCGTTGAACGCGGGCGCAGTCTACGAAGATGATTCCATAGTGTCAACACCGGGTGACAGCAGCTAGGCCACGGTTTTCGCAGGGTTTTACCCGCGCCCGTCGCGGACTTCGATCAGAAGGTATTGATGGCTGCGGCCGTCAGCGCCAGGTTGTAGACGAGCGTACTGACCGCCGTCCACAGTGGCAGCGGACGCATGCGCTCGGTATCGATCGGCGCGACAATCGTGTCACCGGGTTGAATGTCGGTGGAGCTTCGGCTGAACCACGACTTGCCGCTGCTGGCAACCACACTGCCGTCCGCCCTCACGACGTAGACATGGTCCTCATCGGCCCGCGGCGTCAACCCGCCACTCATCTGGATGTAGTCTTCGCGACTCAGCGATGCATCGTACAGGTGCGACGTCGTGCTCTGCACTTCGCCGATGACCGTCACTTCCTGCGTGACGCGGGGCACGATCAGACTATCGCCGTCCTTCAGGATGATGTCGTCCTCGGAGCCGGATCGCGCATTCGATGAGGCGGTCAGGTCGATAACCAGCCGGCCGACGGGTTTGGCGGCACGCAGATCGGCCAGTAGTGACTGGCCGACGGCCAGTGCTTCGCCCGCATCCTTGCCCGATTCCTGCGCGGTCTGCAGCGAGAACAGCGCTACGTCGGCCTGCATCCGGTTGGCCAGCTTCTCAATCTGCTTGCGCTCGCGCTCCTGCAGTTCCTTGCGTGTGAACACGCTGCCGGCCACGAACGCGAGATCGGTGAGGCCGCCGGCGCGTTGCATCAGCGAGCGTAGTGTCTCGCCGCGATGAATCGGATAGCGGCCGGGGAATTTCACTTCGCCGCGCACTTCCACTTCTCCCTGCGCGGCCCACAGC
>Ga0307509_10002830_pt1 | contig 27487 bp, 25 predicted proteins | sample 10_EM_MG_FD_202245 | JGI IMG/M metagenome (GOLD analysis project Ga0307509, IMG submission 202245) | Populus trichocarpa ectomycorrhiza microbial communities from riparian zone in the Pacific Northwest, United States - 10_EM | ecosystem: Host-associated > Plants > Roots > Unclassified | place... | reverse complement strand
CATCTGGATCCCCGCTGTTTACTGGTTTACTGCGAGTCGGTGTGTGTGCTGTTGTGTTCGTATTGGAGGGTGGGTGGGGGGGGGGGATGATTTCGGGTTGGTTTGTGACGGGCGGTGGCTATTCATTTGGGATTCTATTTGTATTATACTATCTGCTCACTGGGGGTTTTGCATATGGACCGACCCTGGAGTAGAGGTGTCTGCTGCTAGGTGAGTTCCTGTGATTGATGTTTGCTTTGTGTGCTCCCTCACAGAGACGAAAAGAATATGGTCGGCGGGGAGTCAAGCTTACTAGAGGGAATACCTTCGGGGACTGGGACTGGTGTTATTTTCCTTATTCCCCGGAGGTGTTCCTCTTTTCTAATGCCAAAGCACCCAGCCAGAAAATTTGGCATCAGACATACAGTTTAATTGCGTTGAGAGTACTGCCGAGCCCTGTGAGAAGACATGGTGGGGTGTTCACCTAAGAATTTTCAGGGAGTTCAAGTGGAATTGTTCCTCAAACTGAGAGGGGAAAAGTGGCTTTTGGTTTCTTGCAGAATATTCCTGTTTCTTGGAATGTCTGGTCAATGGTACTATTGACTTGAACGTCGTTACAGCCGTTGGCGGGGAAGATGTTAGGATCGCTGAGGTTATTAAAATTTGCAAGCACAGTACCGGTGTTGCTGGATTTAAGTTGCACATTGTTTTCGATAGTGGTATTCTGGAGAAAAAACTATAACTCCAGCCTGACCACGTGAGTAGAGTGTCATAGTGGCAATGTAGGGGTTGTTTCATCCGATGGCCACATTGCCTGGAGAGGATGTAATATTACAAAAGTCGAAATCTCTGGCTGGGTGTGCTTTGAAGTTATGTCCAATTTATCTAGTAAGGAATCTGGACGGCCACTTTAGTAGAGAATCTATCTAGGCAATCTCTTTTTATAGTTTTTGATGACCCTCCAAAGCATAGTGCTGGCGGGGAAGCAGGAGAAAGCCAGCACCCTGAGAGTTTTAGCCTGCTCAATCTTCCGGCATGATTATACACCTGGGGTAGTGTTTCACGAACACTTTTGTCTCATGGCTGTATGTCTGCACAGTATGATACTGTGCACTGCTCTCATGCTATCCACGGAGAAGTTCCCAATCGATATCTTAAGCTGGTGCTCGGGGGGGTAGAGGAGACCTATATATTGTGGTCAGAACCGCTCATAACTAAAGTATACAAGTGTTGCTACTCTTAGCTACTTGGAAAAAGACTGACCTCTGCAGGAATCTAAGGGATGCAGCCTCTCTTTGCACCCTCCCTGGTCGTAGAGTTCTGTGCTTGCACTTCAGGCTCCTGCGCACCGACACTGCCTAATGCTCTCCCATCGTTATCTAGGAAACAAAATACTCCGGAATGTACATAATTGAGAGCACACTTCTCTACAGGAAATCATCGATCCACTCCTTTTGTACCACTTGAATCCTCACTGGCTATGCAGTCACTGACGGGGGTGTCGGGTGACACAACAGATATTTAGCACACCCACTAAAACCTACATCACGTCGAACGCTCGTGAGAAAGGGAATCCAGTCCCTTTCTTGAAAAAAAAAAAACCAAAAAAAAAACCAAAAAAAAACACTTATTATATCATATCTTACCCCTCTCACCCCACCTTTTTTTTTATAAACACCCCCTTTCACGCGTGATCACCCGTTATCTCGTCCCACCCTGTACCTTACTCTTCCTCTTCATCACCGGATCGAGCGTCACTCTTAAAGTCGAGTCTGACATCACTTCCGCCCGATAAAAGCAAAGAGGAAGAAAAAAAAACGAAAGAAAAAAAAGGAGAACTCAGTGGGAGTTCTCCCTTTCCCCCCTCTCTTTTCCCCTCATGTGCGACATGTTTTTGCTATCTGATATCAACGTTGGCCCAAAGGCTTATCCTCTATCAGGTACACCACGTGATCAGCACCATTTTATCTGGGCGCGGGCACGAGGGTCAAGGTCGTAGAGCGCTCTACGGTGGGAATTTGGCCGGGGTTTTTATTTATTTATTTATTCCCTCCAGTGAGAGGGTTTGGGGCAGCTTATGAGGTTGTGATAGAATATTGGATCGGATAATTGTATGGTGGCTGGTGAATTACAGTATGTTAGGCGTTTGCTGTGATAGGTTGTATATCGAGTGTTTATGGTTGGAGGAAGGGAGGGGGAAAGGAAGGACGGAAAAAAGGAAAAGGAAGGCGTGGAAGGTAATGATCTCATTCTTACAGTTACCTGTAAATATTTTGGAATCATAAATAAACAATAACAACACCAGGGAGACTTCTTTAAAGGTTGTCAATTTACTCAAACTGGCACCCGTTTTTGCTGGTTTGTCCGTAAATATCCCCCTACCCCAGCTGTGGGCACATTTCAACCAGCCTCGATGCTCCCTTCGTTTCTTCATGCCAGCCCCAACTCAACGGTAACCGCCACAGAAGCAAGACCACACAACTCATCCTTCCGCTTTACTCCCATCCATCCATCTACCGGTGTCAATCAATCGGTCAAACTCCCTACCTCTTCTTCCACCTCTTCCTCCACCACCACCACCACCTCCACCTCCTCCTCACCACCGTCATCACCGTCATCAGCACGACAATGGGGAACGCTTCTACGAAAGAACGCTCACTCACCCCTCCCCACGGTTCACATCACCAGTCCTCCACAAATCTATCCTCGTCGTCACGTCGGGGGGGTCCTTCTGGTTCTGGGCGGTTGTCCAGCACGTTACTGGGCGGCGCAGGAGATAATGGTGGTGGTACAGGTGGAGGATACTCGGGACGTGGAAGGTCACGGCATGGGGATGGTTTGTTTGGGTTGAGCGGTCGGGAAACGAGAGAGCGAGATCGGGAGGCGGAACGGGAAGCCCGGGAGCTAAGAAAGGCTGAAAGGGAGAGGGAGCGGCTAAAGGAGAGGGAGAGGAGTTTAAGGGAGGAAAGTGTTGATGGTGGGTAAATTTTTTTTCTCTCTCGGACGCTCGAGAATAGCACCACGGAATTACTGGCGTGGTATTTTATTGGAGATATGTCGGATTCTAATTGCTTTAGGTGGCTTTCTTGTTACGCAGGGAGTATACACTGGTGTTGAGGACTTTAGGGACAAGATTGTCCGACAGTTAATAGTATTCCTTTCCCTCCCAGGCGAAGTTACTTTCACATAGCTCTAACAACAACAACAAGATCGAGCGCAGACTAGCCCCATTTTTCAAAGGGCTCTCAGATCACGACTCAAACTGGACAGACGCGCAGCTCGTCGCCGCCGTAAAAGGCCTTCCAATCCCTTCCCCTTCCACCACCCCCTCAATAGATGACCCGCTTCAATCCCTCACCCCGCCAAGATCCCCCGGCCCCTCCGACTCCGCAAACAATCTGACCGTACCAATAGCAAGCCGATCGCGGTCGCACTCGTACACATCCGAGACGTCAAACCGCTCGGGGGCTAACACTCCAACGCTCAACTTTTGTTCCCGTTCGCGCGCAAAGACCGTCTCAATATCTTCCCCGCACAACCCCACGTTGGCGAGCACCGCCAGTCCACCAGAAACTAACGACCCGTCAAGGATCGTCGACGGCCGGCCGATAGAAGCGGTTTTGTACAAGAATGCAGTCGAATGCCCAATCTGCTTCCTATACTATCCACCATACCTTAACAAAACACGCTGTTGTGATCAAGAAATCTGCTCGGAGTGCTTTGTGCAGATCAAGCGGCCCGATCCACACTTGCCGGAGCACCACGACGATCCCAATAACCCTTCGCCGAGTAACACCTCCCCCGATCAGCTAATTTCTGAACCAGCAACCTGTCCGTTCTGTGTAGAGCCTGAATTCGGCGTGATTTACTCCCCGCCACCATTCTGGAGGGGAATTCAATATGTGACGAATACCGCCACTGCGTCCTCAGAACCAAACTCTACATCCTCAACCCCGTCACCAACGACTCCCGTGTCCCCGTACCCCCCGCCGCAGTCTCCTGGCAGGAGGCCCGCCTTCTCCGTTACATCCCCGGAAGTCGTGACAACAGACCGCATCCGGCCCGACTGGGCGCAAAAGCTCGCCACAGCCCGTTCTCATGCTGCGCGAAGAGCCGCAGCGGCAACGGCACTGCACACAGCCGCATACTTAATGTCCCCACCCCCAGCCTCTTCCTCCTCCTCAGCCTCGCCAGGAAGCAACACATCAAACACACTCTCCTCCCGCCGTCTGATTCGGCGTGCGCAGGCTGAGCTCCTCACCCCACCACAGCCACCCCCAGGTCCGCCCTCCGCCCTCGCATCCAGTAGTAACAACGCCGGCAACACAATAGCCACAGACTACCTCTCCCGAAGAAACAGAATGGTGGACCTGGAGGAGATGATGCTCCTAGAAGCCATAAGACTATCCCTCCAGGAGGAGGAGCAACGCAAGAACAAGCCCGCCGAAGGTAAGGGCAAGAGTGTTGAGCGGACTGATTCTTCGAATACCACTGCCAAGGCAGGGAGTAGTAGCGGCGCTGACGGCGAGGGCGGTGCTGAGGAGAGTGCAAGCGGTGGCGGCCTGGAAAACATGTTCAGTTTCAGAAGTCTCGAACAAATGATTGCTGGACAGGAAGCGCGGCGTCAACGACAGCGGCTACGCACGGAGGAAGAAGGGGGAGGTGGAGGAGGAGGTTGTGGTGATGTTGGAAAGGGCAAGGGCAAAGACGGGAGTTCGAGCGGTGGCGGTGGTGGCAGTAGTGATGCGAGCAATGTGGAAGACCTACGCTCCGCTAAGGGGAAAATTGTCGATAGGTCGTAGTCTTCGTTACTGTTTAGGTTGATGGATTGGTGGATGACTGCGTTGGTCAGTGCTTGGTTTATGTTTTACACGATACGATACGATATGGTACGACGCGGTGGATGGATAGGTTGGGTTAGGATATGTTAACGGCAAGCCCAATGCTCACAATAGTGGAGTTGGCATCCCCTTTTCCTCTTCCTTTCTCTTCTTTCCTTCCCTCCTTTCTTCCTTTTGTCCTCTCTCCTTACTTATTTCTCATATGGCTGGCCTCTGTCTGTCCGTTCGGCGGTTTTCTTTGCGTTTTCCTTTCTCAATCTCTGCTCTTTCATCTCTATATCATGCTGCGCCTTCTTCAGTAACCTAACTTTACTGCTATTACATACGCCTTTTGGCAGGTTAGGTGGGTAGGTAGCAAGCCATTCGGTCAGCAGGTTCGTTAGTCAGTTTGCCAGTATTTGCATGATACAAATTGATTTCTCGTCACAATAGCGTTATCATAATTGCTCGAGTGAGAATGCGTGATGTGATGTTAAGGGAGTGATGGGGATGGGGTATTCATTATGATCCGCTACCCGCACTCGTCTATATCTAGATACAACACCAACACATAAAATCTACCAATAACAGCACATAAATCACACCGAGTCCCACGGGGCAGAGCAAAAACAAATCACCGCTCTCCCCTCCTAACCGCATTTCTCTCCAACCACCCTCTAACGGCACCCTCCTCCTCGGCCCCACCGACCTCTTCTACGGCGGCAACAACCCAACAAACGTCCCACCCGCCGGCCCTCTCCAGCACACTCTCAACAGCGATCTTCTCCGCGAGGCGCCTACGTCTCTGCGTGCCTTCGTCGACGCACAGTCCCAGCTCCCCGCCCCCACCCTTTAGGTCTTGAACAATCTTCTTAATGAGCGGCATCGCGCCTGCCACACCAACACCCTGCGCGAGATCATTAGCGATGCCGAGATTCGCCTTCCCAGTCTTACACATCCCATTCCGACACCAGACTCTATCGCAGCCAGTAATCACCTGTCTGACCAACTTCCTTTCGAGCCTCCGGCCTAGCGCTATATCACCGGGATCGTATCCGGGAGCATACAACGGTCCGAAGCAGCTCCCGCAGAGACCGAGTGGGTTGGGATGGCGGAGGTCCTTAGTCGTGCGGGCGCAGTTCACGTTCCGGCATGTGATTGGCGGGGGCGTGGATAGTCTTTTAAGGTCGTGGTTGCGAACGTGTGCGTCCAAATCTCGCATTCTTACGATCCGGTTACAGAGGTGGCAGTTTGTTGTGCGACCACCGCAAGCCAGTTCGTGGTGGGTCAGGTCTGAGAGGAGGAGCTCGGCATGGTCACTTGCGGATTCTTGAGGGAGGAGGAGGTGGCAGAAACGGCAGAGGATTAGTTTTTCGGGGCAGGTTGTTGTGCGGTGGACGGCGAGGTCCGGGAGGTTTACGGCTGTGTAGGGGGAGGAGGAAGAGATGCAAGCGGGGCACGGGCGCGGAGTGTGATAGATTGATACGTGCTTTTGTAGGGAGTGGGGGGCATTATTGCCGTGGGTTGTGCATTGTTGGCAGTGCCAATGGGTGGTTGGAGCGCCGCGTTTGGAAACTTGGTGGCAGTGGGGGCATACAAGGTTATTCCGCAGGCAGAAGTTTTCGTGGAGGGGGAAGGTGCGGGTTGGGACCCACTGGGTGCAATTTTTGCATTGCTTGTAGTCGGGGCCTGGTGGAGTAGTGGTGTTGGTAGGGGTTTCGATATTTTGGATTTCGGTTTGGGTGATTCGGAGGGAATATGGGCGAGGGGAGTTATCCTCCTCTTGCTGCTCACTGCCTTCGTCTATGTCTAGTGGCGCGTATCCATGAACGCTAATGAATAACTTTTCTACATCAAGAAGCTCGATGTTTGTCGGGCTGATTTGTATCGTTTTCGGATATTTGCTTCCGGAATCTCCCCATACATGCTCGTCTTGTCGAGGCTTGTGGTGATGTTTGGATGTTGTAACGAATATATCTACTTCGTCACCGTCGTCCACTTCGTCGAGCTCTATTGCGAGTGGCCCCTTCCGGTCCCATTCCGGTAGCTCGTAGAAGTGATATTCGCCTGGCAGGACTTCACCTTCGGCTGGCTGGCCGATCCTCAGGGTGCCGCCGCTGCTACCAGCAGACTTCCGTTCTAGCCGTTGCTTCAAGGTTTCTCTGGCTTGTTCTTCGGACAATGGTTCGATGTCGACTTCTAGATCTATGTAGATATTCAGTACAGTGGCTTGGAGGTCGCTTGGGTAGCATGGCTTACCCACCCGTATCAACAATACACACTGCCTCCTCCGGTTTCATGCTATCGATCAAAAACCGGAATTCCGCCTTCTCCTTCCCACCAATCGCTGGTGTTCTCCCTTGGACAGCCAAAATCTCCTTCATTGTCAACGTGGTAAAGTTGACCCTCAAGTATCTTTCCAGCAAAGCTTTCCAATCTTCTTCGTCATACCCCGCTTCTAAAGGTCTTAATCGTACATAAGTACCTTTTGGTAAATCCTTCCACACAACCGTAATCCTCTTATCCTCATCCTCTTCGATACCTAGCGCATCCCGTAATAATGGCGATATACCAATCTTTCCTTCCTCTGCGGAGAACTCTAAAGGGGCTGCATGTGAAAATCGGTTGTTCCTCGGGTTGAATAGTCGGAACATGAGAGGGTGAGGAAGTTGTGGTTGCGGGCGCTCATGATGAGCTGCGGAAGTCCATGAAATGTCTACCTGCGGCGGATAAGCGTTTGCCAAAGCTGCTGTAGCAGCAGGCGATGGCTGTGATTCCGGCGGTGTGGATGAAACAGCAGCAAGCAGCTGCTCAAGAGCTGATTGTGGTAGAAGTATTTTGTCACCGACAAGAGATGATGGTATCTCCGACGAAGGTAGTACGGATAACTGGCTGGACCAGCTTAGCACTGGAGAAACCATCACAGAGATGCAAGGCAAATTTAGCTTCCCTTGATGAGGACGCAAGTAATGGTGATGGCTGTCGAAGATAGATGAGGTTTGGTGGAGAGTTGTGGTGAAGGGAATTTTGGGAAGACGCGTTGGAGCTAGTCGGGTGGTGGGGGTAAATTTGTGTTGCCCCGCTTACCAATTACGCGAAGTATCATACCAACCCACGCGAAGCTTCGAGGAGCATTCTGTGAAGGGGTGGTTTACTCAGCGCTTTGAATGAAGTTCCAATAATCCTCTGCCCTAAGAGAGCACCTAAGAGAGCACGGCAATCTACAGTGCCGGTAGATCACAGCGTTTCGATACCAGGAAACTTTCTGCTGGGATGGTTTTGTCTAACAAAAGAGAGAGTGCTGCGCAAGTACTCGAGCTGAATACCGGCGGAATCTCAAGACCTTTTGAAGCGTCCTGACCTAGCTCCTCGACTCCCAGATTTCAACTCCCTCCGAAATAAGGTTAATCCGGGGAGAACCCTAACACTTCGCCCAGAGTAGTACACTCCTCGAGTAGGGCCATGGCGGGGATATGTAGGAAGGTCAGATTTGTAGCCAAAGATGTCAAATATGCACAGTATTACTAGGGCTAGGCCATGATGACTACAAGTAGAAGATTGGTCTAGTATGGTATGATAAGTAACTATGCTGCATCTAACTTTATTACATATCTTGAGGTCTCGTGCTAGCAGTCCTATTCTCAGCATGCCCCAGGACAATTCTAGGTATCGTACCTCTTTCGAGCTGGCGATACCTCATGATGCCTGTGCCACGAGAAGTGAACCCTGAGTCGTCCTCATAGTTTTTGTTGGGTTTAAAGTGGAAACAAGCCACCGAAATGGCGAAACCATTGAAGGTGTGGATGGACATAACAGGGCGATTTTTTTCGTGTTGGTTTTCGTCTTCGAGGTTGATCGTCCTATGGGAACTATGGTAAGTTAGGGCAGTACCATTCTCAATTCCCTAAACTAACATCAGTCTAAACTCAAGAATCATCAGAGGGCACCCGCTCCTCCGACCTGACTATCTGACAGCCACTAGCTCCCTTGACCACCCCGCCTTTCAATATTTAAAGCCGGGCCCAAGACCACCTAAGGGAGTGCTCGCTCGAGATCACGGTAAACCGCTCATACCGCCTTCCATTTCTAGTTGCGTGAGTTCACTTGACATTCAGGGAATGTGCGATCGTAACTTGACCCTTTTATTGCAAAACCCAGGGTATGTGCGCTACTAATTATAATATTAGTACGGGCCTGGCCACCGACTTTTGTCTTCACGTTATTTTACTTGGCGGCCCGAGATATTCGTGGTACCGTATGGAAGAATGCCCCAACAAAGAAGGGATATTGTGGCAGGGGAAGACCGGTTGACCGGCTTAACTGCCTACGGATAATGAACAGAAATGTATACAAGTACTAATATATGTCCCGCTTCAGTGACGTCAAATAACAGTATCTCCCGGAGTACTCGCCCGTGCTCGGGCCCCGAAGTACTCGAGTAGTGAGCAGGAGGCAGGCCCCGAGCAGCGGTTTCCCGGCGGAAAGGGAGGAGCGGTTACTGTGGGTGACGTTTTGTGATCGGGGAATTTTATTCCAAGGCAAATTCACACGCGGCGATTTTTCTCCATCTCAAGAACACTGGCCTGAGATCCATTTCTCTCTCTCTCTCTCGGTGCCTAAATAAATTAATACTCGTGCTCTAATTACCAACATTCCGTGCTGTGCGCTCGCCGTTAAACACAGACGCTGGCTACGTGGCAGGGTCGGCTAGAAAACCTTGTTCTCAGTCCTGGAAATGAACACAAAGTACTCCTCTGACCCCTGGAGTTCTAAATCCTCTGACCTCCAGCTTTAATATCGTAATCCCTTCTGATCTAATTATCTTCTGCGGCGAGCCGATGCTTGGAGGTGCTACGACGGCTCACTTGTCCGCAATAGCGGGGCGGCTGCGGCGAGAACCCCGTCATGATACCTGACTCGTGCGGGAGGTCTCCACGGGCATTACACCGACGGGGATTTCATTCCAGCCAATGTTAAACATTCGTTTTCAAGTACCATTTTGGTCAATCCGTATGGCACTGGTGGGGTTAGTCCCCGGTTCCCAAGAAAACCAAGTCCTTCCCCCCTGGAGTGGCCATAGTGTTGGATTTCTTTTACGTTTCCCCAAACAGTACCCGGGGGTCTGGTTTCGTACACCTTGCCGCCAAAATCCGATCTGCGGTTGTGCGAGCATGGCGGCGAAAGGAACCAACGTCCACCGGCTTTTCCATGTGAAGTGCCGCTCTCAATAGGTGCCTACTCACCACCACAACCTCTGAAAAATCTAGGTGATCTTTCAGATGGCACAATTCGATGTGAGGATTCACGTTATTGAGGACCAGGTCATAGAACACTAGATTTCTGGAGGAAAAGCCCCGGAGCCCTACCAGGACACGCACTTTTATATGTGATTCATCAGGTCTCTGTAGCATCTGAAGAACAGAATGCATTGTGGTCCTTTGTGCTAGCTGGCTAAATTTCTGCTTTTCGTATGGAAACCGAGGTGTGGATCGGTTTCTTTTGTCGCTAAGCTCGTGTTGAGGGCTGTTGCGGACCTGTGAAAGTACAAGAGCTAAGGATAAAAAATGGTACGATGGATAACTAAAATATTGGTGCCCCTGGGGGATCTCCATTTCGTCCTGTCTCTTTCAATTTTGGACAAATACAATTGACAGGTCAGGTGCCTGGTATGCAATTCAATACATCTATCAAAAAAAAAATGAAGAAAAATGAATCTAACTTAGGCTCTTGTTGAACAGTGGAAGACATGTGTTTGCAGATGTGCTGGTGGCCGCATGCTAGCACTCAATCAACATCGGTGGGCCTTCCCTGTACCACTTATATGTACCTGTCCCTTGCACCTATTAGGGAGAGTGGCGATAACCCGGTTCTAGTAGTCGCGGCACCCTTGCAAGAGCTCCTCTTGCGCTCTACCCCAACAACGTGACACTCTGGAGCTCGGAAATATGCAGGATATATTGTGCGAGCCAGTCAATCGACTACTGCAGTCGGTGGTTAGTAAAATGTGGGGAAATTCGACTGCACTACTGCAGGGGATGATGCTCCCGGGTAGCCCGCCTTGGAGGCAAGGCGGATTCATTCCCTAGACGACAGCCCCGACACCGGCGCCTTCACCGACGGGCCAGGATGATTCAGTTGCGGATAGAGTGATGAGCTGTGAAGACAGAGGGGAGGGCCCACCCGTAGTAATAACCTACTTGAAGCATTCGAGTGCTCGAGTACCGTACAAGTAGTGCACACAATTTCCTACCATAAGAAGTTTAGCTATGGTGGAGCTAGAGTGTGAATACGGTAGCACGGTCTGGTGTTTTTCTTTTCGTCCACATACCGGTAGTCTCGGGGAGCAAACTCTTTAGGCCGCTTTTCGCTCCTTCCTAGAGGAAGAAATTTCGGTCTACCTGGCATATTGTCCAATTATTCATCTCAGCAACCAGAGACAAAACACCCTGAGAAGGAATCATGTTCCCCGGATCCAGTATAGCTAGTACGAGTTGGACTTGGCAGATACTACTAACCGGTATTCGCGATTCTACTAACCTACTCTGCTAAACCCATTGTTGCTCCGTATGGTGACCGCTGTTGCGCATGCCCCCCCCCCTGCGTGCGAGCCAAGATCCGATGGTGATCTAGCGAGTAGATGCCCGGGGGGTCGTTGAAAGCTGGAAAAATATTTCTGCTGATCCTGTACAATTATGTATAGAAACAAGGGTTATGTTTTCTGGTTTTTAATGACCCCCCCGGGTACGGTAGGAGAGGCGATATCCTAGTACTAGGCCCGTATATTCGAGTTCCTATGGTACCGGTACCGCAAGAACCGAAATAATTGAACCTCCCGCTAAGACGTCCGAAATTCCCTCTCTTGGATAGGGGGGCGGGAGCACTGCGAGAGCTGACCGCCTCAGCCCCGGGCTTAATAGAAAAAAACAAAAAAGTGCCAGACCCTACCTTACCAGCAAAGGCAACTCCGACGTCCTAGCGGGAGTTTCAATTATTCCGGCTCTTGCTGTATCATAGCTGGAGACCAGTGCCAAGACGGTGGTTTTGTGGGTTGAGCCCGCCACCCGGGATGGCTCAAACTTCGGGATTCCACCCGGTACAGTGGGGCACGCGGGTGAGAGGAAGAGGAAAGTTCGTGATGCATCCTTATAGCACAAGATACATTGCCCCTCCATCGATGAATAGTCTAGTTGGAGTTCCTAGGGTTTCTTCCCTCTGACCTGCACTTTCAGACTTATTCGGTAGAAAAGAGGAGAACGTGCACCCCCCTACGCTGACAACCTGGTTTATTACTTAATTGTTATTACCGTCATTTCTCCCTCTTTCCCTTTTTGGGAAATGCCCTCCTTAAGCTTGCCATAGTGGGATTGGTCTCTATTGCGCGGTCCCCAGACGAGCGGCCAGAAGAAAGAGAGCCCGGAGAAGATTGCAGAGTTCCAAGGGTTACCCTGTGAATCCACTCTGAACTGATAATAACTGACCATCGTGGTATTCTTTTTATCAATATCCCACCTGAGGTCAGGTCTGCGAACAGATTGGGGACCGTGCAGTACAGTACTCGACGTTTTTCTAAAGCCTTCGGATGTGAGATATGTGTCCATGGTCCAGGTTACGGTAGTTCCTGCAAGATCCAGTGCCGTGAAGCTAGGAAGTATACGATACCGGTGAATGAATCACTTGTTTATTTCCTATCGTAGAAACTTTAAAAATGTTGAGTACATGCACAGGTCCACCAGTCGTACGATGATAAGGGGGTAAGGTGCATTTAAGCTACGTAGAGATGGGAAACCCCCGCTTTCTAATTTAGTGAGTGCTCTCTATATTAGAATATGGGACTGCCGCAAATTTTCTACGGCCTAGAGAGGTATCGTATAATATCATATCCGGTTGAGTTAAATCCGGTTGATTATGATAAGACCCGGAACAGCGGAGGGCGGCAAACTTACTCGCGGGGTCTTTGCCAAGACAACCGCTGGCTACGGAAGTGAGGACGAATCTCGCCAAAATTCGGTAGCCGGCGTGCTCCTTGGCAAGGATGGGCGAGTGCACTTTCGTCCGCAAATCTCGGCTCTTAGGGAGCCCGGAACCCTGGAAACCCTTCAGAACAAACTCGTGCGTCCAAACAGCCCATCGAGGGTGCTCTAAGCCACCAATACCGGCCTTCTGCCCAGGGTGGCCATCCCAACTCAAATGATCAGTTGTGTTCGCTATTAACTCATACACGAGTAACTGCACAGCTTCTTGGTGCTGGATAGCGGCACGGGCCCCTGGTTTGCACGCAAGACACTCCTAGACCACCCGTACCCGTAGGTTAGGACTCAGCGAGGCGGCACACTCAGCGGGGCCTGTCGTGTCCTAGCGTTAAAGGAGCCTCCCCTTCAGTATGAATCAAAACCAAGATACATACCAACATTTGCCAAGCCTCGCTGAATGCGCCGCCTTGCAGAGCCCTCACATGGTCCGCGGTATGGATTATGGGACTTTATCCGGCGGCGAGGAGTCCTAGGAATCTCGAAGGGCGACCGTAGAAGCTGCCCACGCCAACTCACCGAAGCCTAGAACACCGCAAGACTAAGACTGTCTGGTTTCAAGTGCTGAGTAGCAAGTAGCAATAGACCTGAATACGAGTAAAGGGATTCAATAGTGAAACATAATCCCTACTAGGACTGGCCAGCGAGAGAGTGGGGACTGGACTTGAACCTCTGGAAATCTTTGAGACCTAGCACTGAGATGGTATGCGAACATATTCTGAAATCTGAAGATAAGCAGGAGACAGCCTGAGACATAGTATTCGAGGATTGTGGGCAGAAGTATGGATTCCTGCGAAAACCTTGAAGTCCTAGGGTACGTTGTCGATATCTTTGATATTAATCAAATACCTCCAGGGCTACTCCTTGACACCTTAGATGTGAATCAAATCCATCTGAGCCATTCCGCAAAAGTAGCGACACAAGGATCCTAACCCCACACCCTGAAATTTATGGCCCACCCCCGGTGTTATTACTTAGCAGCTCCCCCCGCGACGTGGGGGCACCTGCAATTGGGAAGCTATCCTTGGCCCGGAGATGACCAACGAGCACCCCTATGCAATAGATATTGTCTCCTGTTTAGAGCTCTATCTTGCCAAAGTTAGACCATTAGAAGGATCTAGTAGTAGAAAGAATCCCTACGGAAAACGTCGTAATTGTGATAGACCAGAAAATGCGAAATACAGAGATGTAAGGTCAAGGGAAAATCTGGGTTGCGGTGGGTGTAGTAGCTACTACAATATTATACTGGGATGCAATAGGGTTACAGTACTAACACCTACAGTACCCGTGCTATCATAAAGTCACAATCCCCTCAGACTGGAAGTGCCATTGAACCTAAGATTGATGGTTTCCGCATGGTATGCTAGAATTTGATTCAAGATGGTGCCACTAGGAACCTATTGGGGGGGTTGTCCGAGACCTGTTAGTGACGTGTGTAGGTTGTCCAGAGTGGAGTGATGAAGTGTCTGGATATTTGAATCTGGCTTTGGTATGGGCGCCTAGAAGAACCATAATCCTTATCAGGTGTTTTTGGCCTAAAATCTAGAGATTATAGGGCGGCGGAGTAGTGCATTATCGGGATTCCTGCGGTGGTTCATACCTTATTTCTAACTTGTTACTCTGCCAAATGCCCGCATGATCATCGGACTATTTGCAAGTTACTGCATTTCAGCTCCGGATCATGGTATATTGAAGATTCACAATGGGGCTCGAGTTCACTCATCGATGCTTGCAGAAGAGATTCGTGCTTACCATGAACGTGGCATTTACGAGGCTGGAAGCCGCCAATATTGTTTAGGATGTCTTTGGCCTAAAGATGTATAGTGCAATAGACGTTGGTGCACTAGCAGTGTTCAGAGAAATTCACGGAGCTATGGTATTTAGTTGTATATTGTTATAAAACATAGGCTATGTGCTGCGGGGTAAGCTAGTTTCATGCCTAGCGGTCATTGACCTTACTTAATCTGCTGTCTGGGCTGAATGAAAGGGAGGGGAGGAGTTCACCTTGATGGCTAAAGGCATGACCTCATATCGTACCTACAAGGACTTTATGGGCTAGTGCACAGGATCGCACATCTGAGGATCGTAGTATACAAGCCCGCCCCTCTCTCTGCACTATGGGTAGAGATTACGGACGTGGAAGCTGATGTCCGAGCTCAGGAGAGTGCTGCTTTAATATCAACGAATGGATATTTTGACTGAATCTTTGCCAATACATTTGACAGCACGGTAGAGGCTACTCTTGCGGAATGGGTGCTCCAGCTGCCTGAGCTGATCATGCCCATAGAAGGTTATGATAGTCTCTGGAGAACGAGTGCGGGGTAGGACCTGGTAGGCTATATTCAGTAAGCTCCCGATTTCGGTTCGCTGCAGAATGGGCAAGGGTTACTCCTGCAGGTGCTGTACGAATAGTGCCTATACTACCAGTAGTAGGATCCTTGAGTGATATGCAGAACAAAAGGAATAAGTAGCTTGTTTTGTCAGGTACAAGTACAAGGGGAGATGTTTTCGTACCGGGTTAGTAAATAGTTAATTTATGTTAACCGGCGAATCGATCCCTGCCTCGTGTGAAAGCATCGCCTCTGGTGCTTGTACTCGTCCGGCTCATGATTACTTTACTGGTTCACTGCTTTGTCTTATACGAAAATATCCCACCTGACTCCTGTACAGTACCTGCTAGAAGGTTACTGGTAGTGGGCAGTTTAGGTTAACCTGCAAAACAATCCCTGCTTGCGCTAAAGCATCTCCCTGGCACTTGCACTAGTGCTCTACTACTTGTGCCAACCCTTTTGGACAAAACCGGGGCATTCCTCCCAATGAAAGCATATACTTGTACCATAGGGTGCTTACTGTCTGTTCCTGCCTCTCGAGATTCTGGCGTTAAGACCACGGAAGATAAGCGCCACAGCCAGCATTGACCAATCAGACTGCGAAGACTTGAGAATTCTCGCGACTCGAGAATTTCGCAATGCCGGGGCAGACCGGACCCGTAAAGTGTTATAGTATAATATGGTGTGCGGAAGCGGGTATGGTAGCCTTCTGATAGCCTACTGTAAGCTCTGGGGAAATTCGGCCCGCTGCGTTATCTATCTGGCAGGTGGTAGTTACTCTCCCGAGGGGGGCTCATTTACCACAGGATTGGGCATTATCAGAAATCGCTGCCACCTTAAAGAGTTTAGTGGGGGGGGTAGAGCTTACCCAGAATTCACAGTAACTGGTGTTTGTAGCCTCGCTTGCTCTCAGCTAAGCCAAATGCAGTTCAGCTCTGCTGCTTATTTGATACATCTAGTAGATTGTCCGAGTAAATTGTGGTGGGCTGCCTTTTCTTCACCTCCCTTAATCTCTGTCTCCATTTTGCATCTTGTTAGCGTGGTGAATAGCCTTTGGTTAACATAGGCTCTTTCTCAAAGGTAGTACGGTAGGGAAATCTTCAGGATTACCGCGCATCGACTATTCCTGGTCTCGTAATATTCTGAGGAACCAAAAAATGGTACATGCGAATCAAGAGATAAGCCGGCTATTTGTGTAAATGATTTTGTACTCGTACAGTAGTATTTCCACTTGGCGTGGGATTCAATATCCGGAAGCGGCAACCTCCAACTAATTGTACCAGCTCAGCTGCGGAAGAAACGACCTTGAAGGTACAAAAAATTACAAAGAGGTTCCTGGTAGCAGAGGAGCCCAAATACACTCAGCAAAAAGACCTTGCCGTTTTTATTCTACTATTTTGTCTCTGCTATACGAGTCCCACCGTCGATCCCCGGTTCCGAACTCTTATTCTCACGCGAGATAAGAATATCAGTTTGGGAGGAGTGCAGATTCAGCTTTCCTGTCTATTGCGGAGTTCTCGGAGCTGGTCTCCATACGTAGTAGTTTCCATACGTAGTAGTTTTCATTGGGCCATGACATGGTTACTGAGTCTTGGACGTATTGTGATATTGTAATGATAGGGAAGTGCAATTGCCTTGGGCTGTGGACATATAGAATGCCTTACAAGTATTGTGTACTAAGAGTATTTTTAATACTTGTGCATTCACGATCATTCCTTACTTTTTTTTTCTTTTTTTTTCTTTTTTTGGGCAAAAAAACTTTTTCAGACTCAGCTAGAGCGGTTTGTACTGCGCAGTCAGGAACTTGGTCTCAACCCATGCCCCTCTTTCCTCCCTTCCCTTTCTCTCTCTCACTCCACCCTTCTCAGAGCCGAGACCAACACCAGTTGCTCGTCTTTCTTTTTTTTACCGCAGCTCCAATTCTTTGTCCCGGTTAATATACTTACCATATCGACAAGTAGCCTTGGAATTCTATCACTGCCTGCCGTACCACGCTTTCGCCTAGACTGGTGAGATCTCTTGGTTTTATTTGATTCCAGTGGTGTGCGGGGTGATCAGTTCATTCAAGTTTGCTCGTGGTGGGTGTTTAAAAATATTTTTTTCCTTTTTCCCATCTACGGCATTCCTACGACCACTCCTACAACCTGTTGGACCAAAGAAGACTAACGAGCCCGGGTACAAACCCGCATCAAAGAGAGGGTTTTTTTCTAACAGAGTGCTAGTCAGTCTCGAACTCATATAAACCTCTCAGCTTGCCTCTTCTTGAGAATAACTCCTTCTTTTTTTATTCGACAGTTCAATCGTCTTCACAGAAAAATATCACTGCAAACATGACTCCTAAAGCTGACGAGGTTGAAGACTCTCGCGGTACGTTTTCTTTATTCTACAAGCCCCCGAAATCTTTTTCTCCCACCAGCCATGTCGAAAGGATAGAGCGAAGGAAAGCGAAAATCCAGGAGAAGCGAGAGCTGATAAAGTACGGAACAAAAGTTGTCGGACAGGATCCTTTGATCCCTCCCAGTCTTTTGCAACATGAGATCCCTTCTGTATATCCCCCTTCTCTAATCTAAATTTGTTTTGGATTTTTTGTTCCTCGAATAATGAGTCATACTAATTGTGGGGCTGAAGACTCCTGAATCTGAAGCTACCGTTCTCAAGGGTCGCCGCGATTCTATTGCGGTGCTTAATGGCACTTCCGACAAGCTTCTTGTCGTCGTTGGACCATGCTCAATTCATGATCCCGAGAATGCCAAAGACTATGCCAGGCGCTTGAAAGCTATTTCAACGGAGCTCCAGGGCGACCTGGTTATCGTTATGCGAGCTTATCTCGAGAAGCCAAGAACCACTGTTGGATGGAAGGGATTGATCAATGACCCGGACCTCGACGAGAGCTTCCAAATCAATAAGGGATTGAGAGTTAGCAGAAACTTGTTCGTCGATCTTACCAGCATGGGAGTTCCTATTGCGTCTGAGATGCTGGATACTGTCTCCCCACAGGTAATTCTCTTTTTACCGAGCAAGCGAACAGTCATTTGACAAAAATAGTTCCTTGCAGATCTCCTCTCCCTCGCAGCAATTGGCGCCCGCACCACCGAATCACAGCTCCACCGTGAGCTCGCATCGGGTGTTTCTTTCCCGGTTGGCTTCAAGAACGGTACTGATGGCTCGCTCAGCGTTGCCATCGATGCTGTCCTCTCCGCCTCTCACCCTCATCACTTTATGGGTGTGACTAAGCAAGGCCTTGCCGCAATCACCCGCACTACCGGGAACGAGCACGGCTTTGTTATTCTTCGCGGGGGTTCCAGGGGCCCTAACTATAGCTCTGAGGACGTACAAACTACAAAGGCTGCCTTGAGGAAGAAGGGACAGAGAGAGGTGATAATGATCGATTGCAGTCACGGAAACAGCTCTAAGAATCACAAGGTTTGCTTTTTGCTCTTTCCCAAAGTTGCCCTTTTCTAATAATACGCTGCAGAACCAACCTATTGTGGCCGCGGACATTGCTGCTCAAATTAGCAACGGTGAGGAGGCTATTGTTGGTGTAATGATCGAGTCAAACATCAACGAAGGCCGCCAGGACATCCCCACACCCGACCAGGGTGGCGTGGCAGCCCTCAAGAAGGGTGTTTCCATCACGGACGCATGCATCGACTGGGAATCTACGGTCGACGTATTGACCAACCTCGCCGCGGCCGTCAGAACCAGACGGGCCGGCAGAGATTGTGGAGTCAAGAGAAAGGCCGCGGACGCCTTGTAAAAAGTTTTTCGTTTAAAAGCGAGCAAACGGGATATATGGTAGAGTGTGGCAATAGGGAGTTTTAGTATTAGTCTTTTTTTTTCCCACTTTATCTCTTCTCTTTCCTCCTGTCTTTTCCACCAACTATTTTTATTGAGTGGCTCTTGCTAGTGCTTGTTGGGTATATGGCTAGAAATAAATAAATTTTGGTTGTAGTGGTCTACATGATGAGCCACTTGAGGTTTTGTGAATTGTGTTTGTGAGCTTGTTTTCGTATTGGTTCCTGGAACGGAAGGTGGTGGGGGCTGTAGAACGCACAAGCACCAATCGGGACCCCGAGAGGTAATTGTTCATGCATGGAGCTTTTCTAGAACATAAAGAAATGAAAAAAAGCATGGAAGGTGCCCGTGGTTGGAATGAGAGGTGGTGTAACCAAATTTCTAATTCAACTGCGAATGCCCATTGAGAGGGGTTTTAATTAGGGGTACTTGGAAGCTCTACAAGTATCATGCACGACACCGTAACTTAGACCTAATAGTTGTTGAATCAAAAGTCCTTTTTTGAAGCTATGCTTTTTTTTCCGCAAGTGAAGCACCGCGCATAGTCCCTGATTAATGTCTATCCCTGTAAGGGTTCGGCATGCTGTGAAGTCCTGTCCGCCATAAACCCCGTAAACATTTACAGTAGGAGAATCACTGCCTAGATTAACGGGTCCTTAAGTTTAGAGGTTAGGCTATCCAGGGTCATACATCCTCAGCATGCCGATTGTTTTGAATCTACTGTGATGGCGGTTTATGCGGTTGTATAATGATTAAAGGACAATGCAGAGATTTAGCAAAAGCAGGTATGGGGAGTCACTTGGAGAGGGTATCGTGGGTAACAGTGCTTGTCGGGTGTCAGGAGATTTTGAGCTATAATATATCTCGACTGTCTGGGCTGGAAGAGCATGTGAATTGGGATCTGAGGGGCCCTCGTATCGTACTCGAGTACAAAGTGGGGTTGCTGGTTCGCGTGCTTTGCCCCCCGCCCTTGGCTGCAGATCCCACCACGGAGGTTAAGATGAAGCAATGGGATGCGGTAAATGGGCGGATGATGATTACAGGCCCCCAAGGCGCAGTACTGCACCTCACTTGCTCTTGCGATTGGCTATCTCCGCATCTCCTCTAGCCTAGGATAGGCCTAATTTGACAGGTTAACAGAATTGCGTATGCCGGTTAATGAGAGATGGCATGTCCTGAAGGCTGACCTTAGGCCGCGTTAGGAAGGCACTAGCCCTTCTTGGCATACGTATGATATGATAGGATAAATAAGGTGGGGCTGAACTTAAGACCTGTGGTCTCCGAATACGAATATGTATCAGGACGGGCGGGAGATGTCGAATCGCGAGAGTACTGTACCGGTAGATAGGGTATTTACAAGTGGTTCGTCACTGAGGGCAGTGATATATTCTTAAAGATCATCACCGGTTCCCTTCTCTGGTTATAAACTCGTCCGGGGCAAAGATATCCCGCCCCGGGGGAGAAAAACTTACTGAGAATCCCCTCTTCCTTCCGGGAGCCCTCTGCTTACCTAATAATCGAGGAGATCAGATAAGGTCTAAAACCCTAAATCCACCAGTCCCACCACACCCACCAACTGAGGCAGGTCACTCTCATACGCAAACTCTTGTAAAAGTTCGGCATCGCTAAACAATCTCACTCGCACGACATTCCTTTGACCACCGACGGACATACTAACCAACAGCAGCAGTAATGGCGATCAAACACAACAACGTAAAGACCTATTGTTCCCTGTCTTCTGTGAGGGTGGAAGTGAGTGCTAATTTTTTTGTGGCCTGGCCTTTTTGCAGCAAATTCCCAACAACCATTTCCGCAAGCAATGGCAGACTCGCGTGCGGACTCATTTTGACCAGGTTAGTCGATTCTACGGGTGTCTCCTCCGGTTACTATATTTGAAAGGCGGAGATAGGTATGGGGATTGGGAGGTGGAGGCGATTGGGGGGGATTAAATGGATGGATGAGTGGATTATATGGATGGATATTTTGGAAGGAGGGGAACTAGAACTAATGGATGGGGTTCGACATTCACAGCCCGGACGCAAGCATCGTCGTCGTAATGCTCGTTTGGCCAAGGTTGCTGCGGTAGCTCCTAGACCTATCGACCTCCTTCGCCCCATCGTTAGGTGCCCGACCATCAAATACAACCGCCGTGTTCGTGCTGGCCGTGGATTCACCCTCGAGGAGCTCAAGGTCCGTCTCTCCCCTGTATCGCAAGCCCTGTGATGAAACTAACACAAAGGCTATGAACAGGAAGCCAATATCCCCCGTAAATTCGCTCTGGGCATCGGGATCCCCGTCGACCATCGTAGACAAAACACCTCGGTCGAGTCCCTCCAAGCCAACGTCGCCAGACTCAACGAATACAGATCTAAGCTCATCCTCTTCCCCCGCCGTGCCAATAAGGCCAAGTTCGGCGACTCCTCGAGGGAGGAGGCTAAGGCCGCCACCCAGACTCGCTCTACCGCTGCCGTCTTTCCGATCAACGCTGGCCCGGGCAAGGTCGAATTCGCCGAGCGCACTATCACCGACGCTGAGAAAAAGCGGAATGCGTTCAGGGAATTGCGTATTGCCCGCGCGGACGCTAGGAATGCTGGCGTTAGGGAAAAGAGACAGAAGGCTAAGGAGGACGAGGCAGCTGCTAAGAAGAAATAAATTTAATATGTTCTTCCTTTTTTGTTGGTAGCTGTGGCTTGTCGGCAATAGTTGTTCTTTCTTATGCCGGGTTGGGATTTTCTCGTTCTCTCCTTTTTTATCTTTTCCCTTTTTCTTCCCTTTTCTTCACGGTAGCTGGTTCCTCGCGCCGGCTTCCGAAATAAAGGTATTCCATTGTTTCTATGTGGGGGCATCGGGGAAACATCGGGATTTTTTTTAAAAAAACTTTATTCTCGGTGATTCCTTCCCCACAACGTGCTGAGACTAGGTTAGAGCATGTGATGATTGCTGGGGAGAGCGTTAGTTTCCTGGGATACGAGTGACAGATCATAGCTTGATGGCCACCAATATATAGATGGACGAGGCGCAGCATACTTGAATATCTACAGTTCCTCTGTCGGGTACGATACCAGGTTGTACTGATACTATCTATCTGCTAATAGAGGGGCGTTCGTATATCTGTTGGTTTTTACATACGGTGCCCCTCAAACAGCCAGAAAAGTTAAAACAAAAATGAACCAAGAGTAACCCAGATGTATTATAGGGTAAAGCCAAACGCCCCCCTCTCACCTCTGCTTATAGTCCTACGCATCGTCCGTAGTTCACTGTACTGTACAGTCGTGTGGGGAAAGTTCTGACGCCCAGGCTCCTACTGTGACATAAAATTTTATAGCGGATGTATCATTGTGCACACAGTACATGTACAGTACCCCCCCCACACAAACCAATTCACCATCTCCATGCTTTGGAATCACTCAACTATTAACAAATTTAAAAAACTAGCATTTAATATGCCCTCCCTTATTTGCAATGACTGGTCAAAACCCGATTTGAAACATGCTGGCCGGGGTAATTTGGTTGCATGAATATTTGTTCATGACGTTTACTCATGTGTTATAGTTACAGTTATGTGCCAGCCCGGGATGATCAGTGCTTTTCCGCACGCCGCTGTGATGTTCTTTGGTTACACCATTATGGACGTCCTAAATGCTACATTTTTATTTTTATTTTTGCCAGACAGCAGAGAGCAGGGTTTGGTCATTCGGGTTCTTACAATAACGATTTTGGAAGAAAGGAGTTCTTAATTCATCGTGGAAAGAAGCTGTAATAATATAATTGCTGAAGGGTTGTTCAAGATAGATAAAGAGAGGATAATACTACCACGCAAAAAAGTGCTGTTAATACACAAGAGAAGCCGACCGTTTGTACCCCCGCCCCCATCCAACGCTCCATGCTCCAACCTAAACCTCTTCAAAAGATTTTGATATCCCAATTTCATCGCACCCCCGTTCTGCCCACACAAAGGATGCCCCAGCCATTAATTCATTCCAAACTCCTAGCTAACAAAGCCCAGGCGATTAAGAACACAATCCCGACGAATACCCTGTGCCCCTCGAACCACCCACCACCCCTGCGCACAACCACACCGGCGGCGCCTGCCGTTCCGGTATTACCGATGCTGCCTGATCGCTGCCGTCGCCTCGCGCCCTCTGTGTCTATTCCGGCGGCGCCTGAACTAGTGGGCGGGCGGGCACTAGCGGAGGGCGGCGGGGAAATTAGTCCGCTAGCGAGGTTAAAGCCCTTAGCCTTCAGCCACCTCCAATTCTCGGCATCTACGTCCTTCCATTCATCCCTGAATTTCCTTCCCAAATCTCCATTACCCACGCCGCCCCTGCTCCCACCTGTTGCGATGCCGGCCCCGGGTGCGCGATTCGGCACCACGATGCCGGATACTGGGTCCAGCACACCACTACCGCCGCCTGTGCTATTCCACCAGCGGCTCCTGGCAGCTAGGATCCGGCGTTCTTGTTCGGTGGCTGAGATCGAGCCTGTGGTCATTTCCTCTCCCGTCATGAATGAAAGCAGGCCCATTAGGATTGTGCTGACTTCCCAGGCCGGGTTGAAGGATTTGGGGTGGAAGTCGGATATGGAGAGGCAGAGGCGTGCGCTGGTTTGGAAGCGGCCGCTCGGGGTCATCATTCGGATGGCGGGGGGCTTGAAGGGGTAATCAGCAGGGAAGACTAGAGTTCCCCAGTACTGGCCATTTTCGTAAGGTGTCTTCTCGGGCCCGGTTATTATGTAGTGCCATCTGTGCATACCTCGTTAGCTTCGGCTTGTGGAAGAGGGAAAGAGAGGGGTAGGCTACTCGAGAATGTTGGACTCGCTAGGGTGAGCTTGAATATATGGCGGTGGATTCTCAATGATAGCTTTGTACTCACGGACGAGCTGTCGATGGCGTCAAATTAGCATTTTCCCGAAAGCGTTTCGAGCACAGCTGATAGAAACGGGAGCTAGCATGAGAAATATGGACAAATGTACAAAACACGGGGTAAACATACACGTTTATTCGCAGCTCGAGTAGCCATGTTCAAACTGTTCCTAACAGTGGGGTGTGTGTGTGCGTGTCTGTCGTCCGTCCGTCTGTCCGTGGCCTGAAGGTTAGTAAGGCACTAACCGAAGGGCGATTGTGGGGGGAGAAACAAAGAACCAAAATCACTGGAACAAGGAGGTGAGGAAAGGGTAGTTCAACCTGGATATGAGGAGGGGAAGGTTTGTCGTAGAAGATGAAGGAAGGGGTTGTTACTTGGAGGTAAGGGAAGGGAAGTGTTGACGATGGGTGATGGATCAGAGACGGGGGTTCAGTTGCTCGCTTTGCGGGCTGAGAGTCTTGGCACTCCCGGATGAGATTTGTTTGGTGTGGTTTGATTGGGTTTGGCTATGATAAACTTCGTCTTGATTTGTTGTGTCTTGCAGCACACACAAAAGTGATCGGATCCTTAGATTTGTCGGTAAAGTTAGAGCTTCTGGAGACTAATTCTCCTAGCTATAACCCCTAAGGGAATGGTGCCACAGTCTTGGCGAGCCCAAATTCTCCTTTAAGCAATCAGGGAGCGAGTCCAGACAGATTTCTATTTTCTTTCTTCCATTTATCATAGTGCCAAAGTCTTCGGAGTCCTTCTAATATGCATCAACTTCATTTGAGCCTTATGATACTGCGACCTCAGAACTCAAGCACGGGTGGTAACTTATGCCCATCTTTATTCCTCATCATAGACGCACCATGGGAATAAGGCCACTTCAATGCTAGCGAGCTAGGATAGATCACGTGATTTGGCATTCCTCGTGTTCCACCAAAGTCAAGAATAGTAGGTAGCACATGACACTTGAGCAAGCACGACAATAAGTACGGTGGCACAATCATAGTACTCTAGCAAGATGGAGGAAAGCCTTTGATTTCAATACAAGTGATAACTTCTATGAGCAAAATGGTAACATAATGGGAGAGTAAAAAAAATTCTGGCCACCACAATTAATAAGTGTGTACTGCAGCAACAAACAAGACCGTTGCGAAGCTCGTTGATATGCAAGGCCTCCAGCTATCGGAAGTTAATCCCGATCCCGAGTTGCAATCCCTTCCGGCCTCTCTCCCCGGACCTCTTCACGAGCGGTAGGCAAAAGTTCAACTCAAATCTCGCTATTGGGTGAGCGTAGACCAAGCCGATTCCCGTAGCGATACTCGGAAGCCCGTTGCCCAATTCCTTAAGTGCTCCCTCGACACTGCTATTGACATTCCTACCGTCTTCAGCAAGGTCCTTAAGGCCGATAAGGCGTCCACTGTTTGCGAACACCTGCAGCCTTAATGGCTTCTCCGGTCCCACTTTAGGGATGGGAAAGTAGATATTGGCTCCACCTGCCACGTAGACATCTCCTCCAACGCTATCAATTCCGTCTCTTGGGCCTAGCCCACATTCCCTAAACCCACGCACATCTGTTGGGCCACCCAGTTGGAAACGGTCGTTGATACGGGATGGCTGCGGTGGTTTGCTGTTGTCTCCAACTCCCAACGAGAGCGGGTAGAGCAGTCCACTTCTGAGCCCAGCTGACACCGAGATGCCAGATGTGCCCAGTGGTGCTGCAATCTGTGCCTCCATTTCACCCCTCCCGAAGGCTACATCACCTCCTAGGCCTCCCCATCCAGCAACCTCGGATTCTGATTTAACCATCCACCCACGGGTAGGAAGTAAATGATTATCCCGATGATCTCTAGTAAAAGTATGCCGGAGACTGCTCTTCACAGAGTCCCCGGCATCACCTCGAACAGTTGGGGAGGCTCCATGGGCAAGGCCCGTAATCTGTCTCCAAACTCCATTATACGTAGCTTCATGTTCACCCCACTTAATCCCGACCTTTCCACCTCTAAGGACCTCCTCATGCGAGGAATAATATTGATGGGACCGGGTAGATGCGTACCCGCTGGCCTCTAGAGTCAAATCTGGATTCGCGTTGACTGGAGCCTGAAAGGTAACCTCGTACGCCGACCTAGTCCTTGTGCCGGTAGAAGCATATCCGTTCAGGCTCTCAGCTCCACCAAACACATTCCGATAAGTAAGGCTTAGGTATCCGCTCCCTTCGGTATTTCCCATATCCGTGCCGGTCTTCAAAATGAACCTCGATAGCTCCTTCAAACTGATTTTAGCGTTGAGCTTTGTCTTGCCGCCACTCTGACCGGCCGAATCGAGGTATAGCGTAGGTGGGTGAAATATCCCAAACCTGGAAAAGGTGTGACAATCCTGTCTTAATTCCCGCACTGCCTCTGCTAGCGTGAAACCCGGTTCTTTGCTTTTCGCAAAAGTTTCCTGAAGAACCTTTTGCAGGAAACTCGTCCGGGTGTTCCTTGCCCCGTCGATGCTTATGAGGGAAATTGTGACCGGGAGTGTGGAGTTGTCATGAACCTGGAGTCGAAACGTATTAGCCATTGTTCCCGGAGACATTAGTAGGAGAATAGTGACCAAATCCTTGAACCGGCTCTGGGCTTTCTCGTATTGCTCTGAAGCCCGCTTCCGTATGGCCGCTTCACGGTCTGAGAGAACGGTAGGGTCGACATTTTTCTTGAGGCGGTCAAGAACCTTTTGAATATGCCGTTAGCAACCGCTCACGGAGAAGAAATTGAGTGGTAGAATTAAACTCACATCATCTCCGGCAGACGGAGAGGAAGTCATTGACTTGCAAAGGAGTAGGGTGTTTGTATAATGGATTTTTCTAGTGTGATTTCGTTCGTTGTTTGCTGGTGAACTGGAATTGATTGGTGGGTGGGTTAGTGTTTAGTTAGCTGGGTTACCCGGGGCGGGGTGGGCTCAAGTTGCGTCATTTTACTGGTTGTCGCCGGGCCCATCTGAACTTTCCATACATGGGATGGCGGGGTGGGGGGTGGGGGCTCTGTGCTCGGGTATGGTCGAAAATTCGGAAGACCCCGGGTCGCGGGACAAGGATCGGGGGCATCGATTACTTGGGAACTAGACTAGGGCGATGTTAGACAATGCCATTATCCTCGAATATTGAAAAACGGTTCAATTGTCAAGCCGTATACCGGAAACATGTATGCGCCAGAGATGCTTCAGAACTTCATTCAATCTGAGAGGGCCAGGAAGGCCTATTATTTATACAGTGAAACAGCAACATATATCCGCAGTAGGAAAGAAAGTAAGGAAACAATATGGAAGACAAGAGAAAACAAGTGAGAACAGAATTGCATAACCGGTCGACTGATTGGGCAGTGAGAGGAGGGAAAAAGTCAAATGCGGTAAGTCTAACTTGGAAAGTAGAAAAGTAAAACCAAGGGCGAGTGACTGGCTTTGTCGTATCATACTTGTATTCTCATCGCGTATTCGGAATCCGGTTGCTACAAAAGTGCCGGTTAGTATGTCAGTATTATGAGAAATATCAAATGTATGATGGGGTTAATATAAAGAGGAGAAAGCAGCCAATGATAACAGGCTAGCCGATTGGACTAGAGGACAAAACACTCTGGTTTTATGTTTTTAGTGGTGATAATTGTGGTGCAGGTGACCACAATTGTGATGATAATATGAGAGGAGCAAGTTGC
>Ga0307509_10002829_pt1 | contig 27488 bp, 42 predicted proteins | sample 10_EM_MG_FD_202245 | JGI IMG/M metagenome (GOLD analysis project Ga0307509, IMG submission 202245) | Populus trichocarpa ectomycorrhiza microbial communities from riparian zone in the Pacific Northwest, United States - 10_EM | ecosystem: Host-associated > Plants > Roots > Unclassified | place... | reverse complement strand
CATGGTCGTAACAACTGGCCTCCCTGTTAGTGCCCTCAATCCTCCACACGCATCCACGCTCATCTCTACCCGTATTTGCCATAGTCTTTCCTCTCATTTACCATGACATATCGGAGGAAATACCTGAAGCATCGAGGCCGCTCATCACACGGCTCTACTTACTTTGGCTTGTCCTCGCGGGGACCCTGATTGTCAATATGGTCGCCTGCATATTCGTTCTCACCTCGGGAGGGTCAGATGGCCTAAAAGATTTAATCGCCAGCATCGTGTACGTACCCGCTTGGACGGGCTCGCTGGTTGACTAACGACTCTGCACAGCCTCGCCCCAGTGATTACTGTTCTGTCGCTCCTACTATGGTACAGGTGTGTGGCTGCGGCTTCGTATCATTATGTCGAGTTCCTTTTCTGTGACTCTAGGCCAATCTATAATGGATATATGAAGGTGCGTTTTAAACTCAATATCCATCAGCCAACCTGAATATCCCCAGGAGCAATCGCTGTACTTCTGTACGTGTGACCGCATCTCGTTCTTTCTTTTTGCCTATCGGTCCATCTGTCGCAGATATTTATTTCTTCTTTTGCGGGTGGCACTTGGCGTTTAGCTTGTATATGTGAGCCCCTTTCCTCCGCCCTCGCGAGCTTTTGCTGACGTGAATGGGCGCTGCAGGCTACTTGGTATTCCAAGGTAATCTCACGACTCCAATTCTGTACTTTGACTTTCATTCTTGACATTCTTTTTACGCTAGCACCGGTTCTGCTGGTCTCATCCAAACAATTCAGAGGTTTTCTCATGGTGCCTTGTTGGCTGGAATCTTTGGTGTCATAGCTACCGTTGGTTGGGCCGTCCAGGGTTTGGGAAATGCCTTTTATTATCGTCAGGTAATTTTCTTTCGACCATGCGGCTTGGCGTTCATTCACTTCTGAGGGCAGATTTGGGCCCACCACAATGCTGCTGGTCACACAATGGAAAAGGTGAGAGAATCATCTAATGGTGTAATTGTGTCTACCGACATTCGACACATTAGGCCAAATCCGAGTTGGCAACACAGGGGGCAAAGTCCTACTTTACGCGAGGGTAGTGATAGTTTTTTTTTTTTTGCTTTCCTCTGTTTCCTTCAAAGAACAATACATACTGTACAGCTACCTAGCAACGGCCTGAGTCTGATGTTGATGTGATGTGATTAATCACGTCCCCCTCTTCTTGAGATAATCAATCATCTTATCAATTCTCATTTGGCCGAAAAGGCAAGGCGTGTGCACAGGGTCGGAGATTGAACGACGGAAGGAATCAGCCAGACCAAGTCAATCTTTTTTTTGCTTTAACCCACCATCGTCATCTAAGGTCAGCGCTAGCCATCATCTCTCGTCTGTCTCGTTCGACCTTCCTTACTTTTTCATATAGCCAAAAAGCAAATTAAAAAACAAATACTCAAAAAAAATCACATTCACAAAGCGGTTGTCTCGTCTCTTTCCTGTGTATGCTCGCCTATTCCTTTTGCTCCTTTAGCTTCGCTTTTTTGATACGGATCAGTAATCGCAGAAAAAAGTCATAAAGCAGTAACGACCCCCCATTCAAATCGCACCTAAAACATAAAATGTCTGCATCACCTGTCCCGGCTCCGGAGGTTCCTTCTCAGGTTCCTGATACTCCTTCGGCCCCGCCCGCGGCAGCGTCTTCCTACAACGCTCCCCCGCCGTCTGTGGCGTCCGCTCCCTCTGCTTCTCTATATGTTGGTGAACTGGATCCCACCGTTACTGAGGCTATGTTGTTCGAGATTTTCAATATGATTGGTCCAGTTGCCAGGCGAGTTCAATCACCTCAGTCGATGGCGCAGCGAACTGATGACGGGCTTGTGCAGCATCCGTGTTTGTCGTGATGCTGTCACACGTCGTTCTTTGGGTTATGCTTATGTCAATTATCTCAACACAAGTGACGGTAAGTGGCCGCGACGCTCTTTTCACACATGTCTCATATCCCGACACCCAGGCGAGCGTGCATTGGAACAATTAAACTACTCTCTGATTAAAGGACGCGCTTGGTCTGTAGTGTTTAAGGGTTTGTCCTGCGTTGAGCTCATCTCCATCCCCAGCCGCATCATGTGGTCTCAGCGTGACCCCGCCTTGCGGAAGACTGGTCAAGGCAACATATTCATCAAGAACCTAGATGAGGCCATTGACAATAAGGTTCGCCTCTCGCATGTCCTCCAGAGGAGAACGTACTTATCATCAGCAGGCACTCCATGACACCTTCGCCGCTTTTGGTAACGTTCTATCTTGCAAGGTCGCTACCGACGAACAGGGCCGCTCTCGTGGCTATGGCTATGTTCATTATGAGACAGCCGAGGCCGCAGATACTGCTATTAAAGCCGTCAATGGAATGCTCCTCAACGATAAGAAGGTGTACGTTGGGCATCATATATCTCGGAAGGTCGGTCATCACATTTTTGGGTCACATACCATTTTACACTTTTTTTAAAGGAGCGTCAATCCAAACTCGAGGAGATGCGCTCACAGTTCACGAATCTGTATGTCAAAAACATCGACCCTGAGGTGACGCAGGACGAGTTTGTCGAGCTGTTTGCGAATTACGGCTCGGTGACATCTGCTGTCGTACAGATAGATGACGAAGGTCGTAGCAAAGGTTTCGGCTTCGTCAACTTTGAGACTCATGATCAGGCACAAGCGGCTGTGGAAGGCCTTCATGATTACGAATACAAGACCAAGAAGCTCTTCGTCTCTCGCGCCCAGAAGAAGTCAGAGCGTGAAGATGAATTGCGGAAAACATATGAGGCAGCGAAGTCGGAGAAGATGGGCAAGTATCAAGGCGTGAACCTTTACATCAAGAACCTCGAGGATGGCATCGACGACGAGAAGCTTCGTGGTGAATTCGAGCCCTTCGGTACTATTACAAGCTGCAAGGTTATGTGCGATGAGAAGGGGACATCTAAAGGTTTTGGCTTCGTTTGCTTTTCGTCTCCTGACGAGGCTACCAAGGCCGTCGCTGAGATGAACAACAAAATAATTGGGACCAAACCTCTCTACGTATCTCTCGCTCAGCGTCGTGAAGTCCGTCGACAGCAATTGGAGAGCCAGATTGCTCAGCGTAACCAAATCAGGTTACAACAAGCCGCGGCCGCTGGAATTCCTGGTGGTTACCTCGGTGCTCCCCCTATGTACTACCCGTCCGGGCCAGGTGCCTATCCTCCCCAGGGTGGCCGCGGTATTATGGGATATTCTCAGCCCGGTATGCTCCTAAATCTAGAACTCTGAGTAACTTATTCTGACGGTGATGTTCAGGTATGCCCATCCCTGCCCCATATGGTCAGGCGCCGCCCCCACAGGGCTATAGTAACATTCCTGCTGGATACCCACGCGGAGCTCCTCGACCTCCCATTCCTCGTGAAGGCGGACCTACTGGCCAACCTGGTATTCCACGTGCGACAGGAGCACCTGCTGCGGGCGGTGCTCCTGTTCCTCGCCCGGGCCCTCAAGGAAGCATTGCACCTCCCCGTGGGGCTCCTGGTGTCGCGCCGCCACCTGCGGGCCGACCTCCGCAAAGCTACAAGGGCAATCCACCTGTTGCCCGCAATGGACCCCCACCTGCTCAGGCCGGCACCGCCCCACCTCCTGCAAGCACTAGCACCTTACCCTTGGATACCGCACTCCTATCCAGTGCATCTCCGATGGAGCAAAAGCAGATGCTCGGCGAGGTGATCTATATGAGGATTGTTCCGTAAGTGTTCTTCTTGCGGGGTCTACCACCGTCTTATCCCCATTTCGAATCCAGTGCACATCCCGAGCTCGCTGGCAAAATTACGGGTATGCTTCTAGAGATGGACAACGCGGAATTACTGCACTTGCTTGAGTCCCCGGATGCCATGGCCGGGAAAGTCAACGAGGCTCTGGCCGTCCTACAAGAGTTCGCTCAAAGGGATGAGGCGGCGGCTGCGGCAGCCGCCTGAGTGGCACCACCATCTGCCTTTTGAAGGCCTTGTTTCCGGTGAACCCTCCTGTTGGCTCTGTCTGTCTCTGACTGGTGTTGATTATCCTGTTGACCACGCCTTTCCGTATCACTCCACCTCCGACGATAGGATCCCTATCGCTAGTTGTGCGGGTTTCGTGGGGGTCGTTCGTTTATGTACTTGGAGGGAATAGAGATGTTGCAACTGCTTAAGATGCGTGTTGTGTCGTTGTATGAGAATGGGATTGACGATGGTGATCTGAGTTACGGGGGTATAGTGTGTTTGATTGTAGTATTGACATTATGTCGCGAAGCAAAAGAGAGGAAGCAAGACCGAAAAGAGGTAGGTGGAGCGGATCATACGACGCTTACGCACTTTTTATGGCATGGACTACGTGTAACCTGTTCTCAATGTGCACGAGGGGATAATACAAGTCCCGCTGTGCGGCCTCTGTAAGCATTTTAACATCTTTCTCGTCAAGACCCGATGCCAGTAAGAGGGGCCGGATGGCGAGGATAAGGAGGTCAGACTCCATCCAAGCCAATTGGCCGACGGTCAGAAGGGTTGGATCTAACGCCAAGATGACAAGCCTCTCAAAGGGGTGCACGAGCCAAGAAAGGGACACGTACCTTTTGGCCAAAACCCGACGGGGATGTCAGCGTGCTGTTTGTAGACCTGGTCATACGGCTCAAGGTCTTGGACGAGTTCCCCCATACGTGCCGGCACCGTCGTATCAACGCCACGCATCGCGAGCGCACGTTTAACTTCTTCTGCCACGGCACACCAACCGGGGATGCCAGATTTAGCAGGCGAGGACGTAAACTTGCCGTCCGCGATAGGATGAAGGTCAAACTCGATAAGAATGAGTACGCCACCGGGGCGAAGGATGCGAGTGAGTTCGCTCAAGAAGTGAGGATAGTCATGGATCTGAAGAGAGAGAGGTTGGGGATGGGGATTGTCGTGAGAACAAGGCCCTTGAGAGGGGGAGAAAAAGTGGCACGCGACCTACCCCTGAGTGCATATTGCGGGCGTGTACGACATCATATGAACCGGAAGGATATGGCAGGCATCGGCAGTCGAGATTACAAAGTTCGAACCTTAGTTGTGGGGGGAAAACAAATCAAGCCACAGCGGAGGGGGAAATGTGGGGAGGGGAGCGTGGATCAGAGGGGATGGCCATGACGTGATGATGTTTGCGAGGACTAACGTGCAATTGGGAGGTACAACCCTGTGGCGGCGAAGGCATGTGCCAGGTGGCAAGTGTCAAGTCAATGGGGGCTGGATCGAGAGCGGTGGTGCGCCCATCAGAAACTTTGAGCTTACCGGGGTTGTAGTGGTGCAAGGTCCACACCCGTGACATCGACGTGAGGAAATTCGTCGGCCATGTCGACGGCCCTGCGTTACGTTAGTCGTCAAATTCGGCCCCAAACAGACGCGAACTCCTCTATAAGGTTTGATGATGATGATTCCCACATACCACAGTCCCCCGCCGGTGCCCAAGTCCAGCACGCGGAGCCTCTCCCCGCCCGTGTCGCGATCAGGCGAGAGAACCTTCTCGACGGGTCCCACATAATTTTTGTTCCCGAACACGAACCGGATCATCCTGTGAAAGAGGTCGAAGCGCTGGCGGGTGAAAGGGTGCCAGTGCCGAGCCAAATTTGATCATCGATGATAAGCCCGTCGTTCATCAAGCGCAAGCGAGCAAAGACCCCTGCTACGTACCCTCAACTCGTCTTCATCGGCAGGCATAACATATCGGGGATTGAGGGTGTTGCACCGTCTGCCACCGATGACGCGAAAAAAGTGATCGTGGTCGCGTGGCGTGAGGTCGACGACTTCTGGGGGAACGCACTCGACACACATAACGTCGAAGGGGAAAGAAGGCAGAAAAACCTCGAACGGAAGGGGCTCGTGAGCACTTTTGAATGGGCTCGAACCGGGGGGGTTGATATACCTTCTGAGCGTGTGTACAGAGATCTATCGGACTACATTTCAAATGTGAGGACACCTTGATTGTCCCTCCCCAGCCAACCGCCGAGAATCGACCTTCGACAGCGAAAAGGCCCCGCATGGAAAACACTTATCGAATTCGCTAGATACCGCTCACACAATGGGTTTGATGTCGTGCACAAATACCGTTCTCGTGGCCTCCCCATGCCATCCCCTGTTACCGCTAGCACTCACGAGGAACCGAGCACCTGGATCGACCACTTGGACGGGTTCATCAGAAAAGGGCCACATTTCGCAACTTCTCGGTTTTAGACTCACGCATTTGAGAGACCATCCCCCCATGGTGGCCGGGGATGATCTTGAATTGCATTCGTCCCCTAGTCTCGCCTTCTCCGGCTTCTGCCGCGTTCCATAACCGAATGTTGTCGCTACAGGCGCTGGAAAAAAGTGTCCATTAGTGTCGTGTGTGGCGGAATGGGGATACTGATAGGGGGAGGCGAGGACCAAGTGTGTACCTAGTCCAAGCTCGCGCCACCTTTTGCACCGTCACCAGGTGTACGCCACTTACCAAGCAATATGACGCCCGTCTGGAAACGCAACAATACAGCTCACGATTCCAGAGCTGGGGGGATTCCTGAGAGTCTTGAGAAGACGTGGAACCTCCGCGGGACCAGTCCGTCCGAGTTGCCGTACGTCCCACACGTCGACGGTACCGTTTCGCCTTCCGGCGTAGATCTGGCCCCCGTTTGGGGACCAACATGCCTAAGGAGTGAAAGTTAGAACGCCTGCGGATTGAGGGGTGTCACACGACACCAAATGCAATTAGCGCGGAACTGATGCCGTACCGAGAGGCACCATGGAGGGGTTTTTTCGCTCATCCACAACCGGCCTACACCATAACCAGAACCAGAGGGTGCTCGGCAATCCCACAGAACGACCTGGCCGTCCATGGCTGCCGTCATAATGATATCGTGAGAGAACGCCGCGAAAGACGTGGCATCTAGGATCGGAGGTGCGTTTTTCGGTGCCGGAGCAGGTGCTGGTGGGGGCTTGGGACTTGGTACCGCAACAGGTGCTGGCAAAGGTGGAGGGGCAGGGCCCGCAGATGGGATAGACAGCTGTGGAGGGGCGGATGATGCCGCCTCTGGAGAATCGTCGGGTTCCCCTTCCGCATCGGGCTCATCACCAAACAACGAATCGGCCTCCGAATGTGTGTCTCCATCTACAGCCAGGTGAGCTTCTATTCGGCCATGTGAACGGTAAATTGCGCTGTCCAACGCATATGCGCCTACCAGTTGGTGCACCTGCCTGGCTGGAGGGGTCATCTCCAGTTGCGGGTTGGGAAGTCTTGCCCTGCCGTCCATGGTCGACCGGAGCAGACGAGTTAAGTGCGCTCTTGATCTGGCTGAACTGGAGAGGTACGTTGGGATAATCGGTACTCAATGGGCGGACTGCAAGAGCGGCCAGCTGCGTGCTGTGAGCAACGAAGCGACGCGCTATCTGGCCCGTGTCGAGGTCCCATTGCTTGCGCAGGAGTGTACTCGTAACGTGAGGATCCGACAGAGGGTGTATAACGTACCAGAGCCTGACCGTCCCAGCCTGCTGAGAAAAAACCTCGCTCGTCATGCTGAAGCGAAAGCGCTGAAACAGGGCCGCGATGACCCTGCATTACGTGGAACACACGGCCTGGTTCATGCCTCACGGTGAAGAGATTGATCTGGCCTGTCTGTGGATCCATTAATCACAAATTGTATGTCCTTGGACAGGCAGGATTACCAACATTAGTTCCTGATAACCCCCAAAGCGCCTCGCTGTGCAAGGCTAGACTGTGAACGGGCGAACGCCCAGGCTCCGCGGATGGCGAAGATGGATCAGGATTCTCCCACCATGACCTGACTTGGCCAGCTTTCAGGGTGCCTTCGACCACACCTGCATGGTGGCGTTGGGGGGCAGTCAAAAACATTTTCCCGTTTACTGCCGAGAATATGTCGTAGTCTCGAATGTAACCATCTTCTGAGCCCGTGGCGAGGTGAGTCATGCATGGGGTAGAGGCAAGCGAATGTGTGGGTACTGGGTGAGGAAGTGCACAGATCGCTTCTACGGTATATGAACGGGGGTATAGCACAGAGGGCCGAAACCGTGAACGACGTGCGGGCGAAGGAGACAATGAGCGCGTCTTTGGCGAGGGGGGTGTCGGGTCTTTCGCAAGGCCGTCAGCAAAAGAAATTTATGAGACGTGGGGAAACACATACCTTGAGGTGATCGTTGGAGTGTGGGTGGGGGCGATGGCAGTTTTACTGGGAGAGCTACAGGCAATGGAGGAGGAGATGAGACAGCTTCGGGGGCAGTTGAATCTAGTACAGCATCATCATCCTCGTCTTCGTCTTCTTCATCTTCTTCGGAGTCCTCTTCGTGGGATTCCTATTGCAGGCCCAGTCAGCGGTTCCGTAGACGATATATGAGCGGTTGGAATAGCAGACCGCGTCACCATCCGTTGCTTCCTCCATAGCATCGAATAACTCTTGTTCGATATCTTCCTCTCCGTCATTGTCGAATTCGCCATCATCAATTTCCTCTTCGCTATCGCTTCCAGGCATCGCGGAATGAAGGGAAAGCTAAGCGTTATTAGTAGTAGCGGCGGAATCGTCGTGACCCGAAATCAGTAAACCCACACGCGCGGATCGCGGCGGACCGATGGCGGACAGACATCATCTAACCGCTTACCATGGTACTCTCAGACTTAGGAAGGAGGCTCAACGTTGCTCTATCCTCATTCAATAGGATACCTGTCGTCGACGAGAAGGTATTCTCACAGACTCGCTCGATACGCGCATATGCTTACAGATTTTAGGTCTTAGATACACTCTTAAAAGAGGTTTGCGCAGCGCTCCTGGAGTCCGATGTCAACGTCAAACTGGCGTCTCAACTACGGCAAAAAGTCCGTGCAAAAGCGAAGGCTGCATTCGAAAGTGGCGGAGACAAAGCTAAAGAATCAAATAGGAAACATGTCGTACAAAAAGTAAAGTATCAATGATTGTGCATCCTTGTTTCCGTCTAATCAATTATTTTTGCAGGCTATCTTCGATGAACTAGTTAGCCTGGTGGACCCCGGGATAGAGCCCTACAAGCCGAAGAAGGGGTATCCGAACGTGATCATGGCTGTCGGTTTGCAGGTATGTAGTCGCGGTGTTACTTGTCGCTCGTCCTTATCTTGCCTTAGGGAAATGGCAAAACCACCACGTGTACCAAGTTAGCTGTACATTATCAGAAGCGCGGATTCAAAGCCTCGATCGTTTGCGCTGATACGTTTCGTGCTGGGGCATTCGATCAAACTCGCCAGTCTGCAAGCAAGGCCAAAGTTGCTTACTTCGGTTCATACACTGAAACCGATCCTGTGGCCATCGCCGCTCAAGGCGTGGCCAAATTCAAGAAGGAGAAGTTCGAGGTGATTATCGTCGACACTTCCGGGCGGCATAAGCAAGAAAGCGAGCTCTTCGAAGAAATGAAGCAGATCGGCAGCGCAGTCAAACCTGACATGACAATACTGGTCCTGGACGCGAGTATCGGTACGTGGTCCTGCAGTCCACCACACTCCTCCTTGACAATGCCCTCAGGTCAGGCGGCCGAAGCTCAGAGCCGCGCTTTCAAAGAGAGCGCCGATTTTGGGGCTATCATCGTCACGAAAATGGATGGACATGCCAAGGGTGGTGGTGCCATTTCTGCGTAAGCGATTTTCCAATCATCAATGAGATAAGATTAATTATTTCCAAAGCGTTGCCGCCACGAAAACGCCCATAATCTTCTTAGGGACAGGCGAGCATCTAACGGACCTGGATCGGTTTTCGCCTCAACCATTTATATCGAAGCTTCTGGGCCTTGGGGATGTGCAAGGTCTGATGGAACACATGCAAGATCTGGCTACGCAAAATCCCGATAGACAGAAGGAGATGGCCAAGAAGCTCGAGGAGGGCAAATTGAGCATCCGTGACTGGCGGGAACAGATCCAGAATGTTATGAACTTGTGCGTGGCTCCTCGTGAATGTCCTTATCTCTAGAATAAACAACGTTTCCAGAGGGCCTATATCCAAGATCGCATCGATGATTCCAGGCCTCTCCCAAGACCTTCTACAAGGATCTGACGAAGAGGGTGCTCTCCGCATGAAGCGCATGATCTACATCACCGACAGCATGTCTTCAGCGGAACTGGACTCGGACGGCTCTCTGTTCATGGAGTTTGCAAAGGATGGTAAGCCCATTGGTCTCACATGGCGCGTAACGCGAGTTGCGCGGGGGAGTGGGACAACCGTACGGGAGGTCGAGGAGGTGCTCTGTCAATATCGAATGATGGCAAATATGGCAAAGCAGGCAGGCGGTAAGAACGGATGGCTCCAAGCGATGCAAAAAGTACAATCCGCTGGGGGTGGACGCGGGCGTGGGGCTGGTGGTATGCCCACGCCTGCGCAAGTCCAAGCAATGCAGGTACGCGCATTAATGATACTATACCTCATCTATCGCTTCTGCAAAAGATATCGACGCCACGTTTTTCACTTTTTCAGAATTCGCTCCCGCCTGGCATGCTCCAACAGATGCAACGACAAATGAGGAGTGGCGGGGGAATTCAAGAAATGATGAAGACCTTAATGCAAAGTCAAGGTGGCGACCAAGCGGACCTGGAAGAAATGCAGCGCATGATGGGCCAGGTAGGTGGTTTAGGGGGCCTAGGGGGATTGGGTGGAGGCATGCCAAATATGAACGACATGTTCAAACTGATGGGAATGGGAAGGGGCGGAGGGGCAAGGTAGAAAGCTACGCTACATGAAGCCGGTCACACGATACGCCACTATTTCACCTCATGAGAAGGTTGCGTCATACTGTATTATCATCCCATGACCCAAGGGGTCAGTAACACCCTCGTTATAAACTCTATACGCGACATGAGCGCAACAGACAGCAAAACTCAAATGTGAGGACCTATAATGCCCTTGTCACTTCCTCTGTTGCTCCCGTCTCCAGCGCTTCTTCTGTTCCGACGCAGAGGATTTATTGCCAAAAATGAAAGCGCTCGTGTGTTTGTCTGCTCCAGTTTTTCTAGAACGCAGCGTAGGACCGGCAAATATGATCTCACAGATTCGGCCGAAGAACGGAGGTCAGGAACGGTGGCAGTTATCGGTGGTACCATTCGAAGAAGCCACTTACTATCCACAGGCCCCAAATCCCTACTAGGCCCGTGCAGGCTGAATACACTTTGGGGAGGCTCCCAGCGCCCGTTGTATTGTACGAGAGAAAGGCGCTCAGGAGTGCGAAAGATACCATGGGCACGAGGAGAGGGTGAGCCTGTGGTCCCTTCTCGGCGAGCGCAGGTACCGGAGCAGAGGAAGGAATCTGTGTGCAAAATGACTCGGTTATTTGATTTGAATGGGGGGGAAGATATCCCCAGTGAAACGTTTCACATTGACAACGAGGCCAACGGCCGAAAATACGAATAGAAGGCCCAAGTGCAAGGCCAAGAAGGACTCCAGTGGCGTCAACGATTGTTGAGATTGGCCGATAGCGAATAGGAGGATCCGGGGCCAGAAAATGAGGGCACACGACCATGCCAATAAGCTGGATTCGGGGGTTTGTTAGAATGTCGACGCTAGAAGATGATGATAAGCTGCGCCACAAACACGGAACTCGTGGCCCAAGCCCAGGAAGCGGTTGTGCTCTCGCTAGGCTCCTCGAGATGTGTTAGGGGTGGTGCTAGGCCTGCATCTCCAGGAGCACCTGGCGGTGTTGAGGATGCTCGAAACTTGTTGGATAGATCGTCCAGTTCAAGGTCTGACGACATGGGAGATATGGTGTGATCTACGGATCGGCGCTGTCCGTGCTGCGCAGGGGGCGTTATGTCATGCCAGCTAATTATTGATCACACGACACTAATGAATCAACACATCACATGCGATAGATAGATACAAAGAGAAGCGAGAATTGACACATGAGCAGAGACAACAACGCTAAATAAATCACAATAGAGGGACCGTTCCTGGCTAGAATCGGTCCCTTACCATCCCCCAGACCCTGATCCCCAACCGCCGTCGTTCTGGATGAGCGTCGTTCGCTGGTTCATCCCCACTGGATCAGGTTGCCCAAATCCGGCGGAGGGGGGCGCAGCTCTTTGACCAAAGGGCGTTTGATACCCAGCCAGAGGCGTCTGTCCAAACCCGGACACTGCCGACTGGGCTGGCGTTGCGCGTCCAGCCATGGTGGAGTGGACACTTTGTCCGCCGTAGGGGTTCGGGGTACGCCCAGGTTGACGTACGGATGCACGCCCCGGGGTCGCCATTCCCGACAAAGCTGGTGTACGACCTGGGGTGCGTGCCCCATATGGCGTCTTTGCACCAGTACCACCCCCCAAATTCTGTGAGTCGTGGATCTGGCGAAGTTTGAAGGCGTCACAGAGTTCAGGAACGCCAGTGGCGGGGGTTTCAAAGAGGTAAAAGGCCTCTGGGGCAACACGGACGGGCTAAGTGGAGTTTAAATTGCCCATGCATACAGCAAACAGTAAATAAGCGCACCCAAGTTTGAACCGTCGAACTTTTGTTGGCCAAGAAGCAGAGGTTGAAGTGCCCAGGACGCTTCCGGTTGAGGGTAAACCCATACGCACTCTTTGATGGGTTCGCAGCGACAAAGTTCTTCAAGAATAGATCTGAAGAGTAAAGCGGATGAGTGAGTTGTTACAGGGGCTCAAGAGATATACGAACGTAGTTCATCCTCAGGACCCGATTTGAATTTATCGAATGCCATAAGCTCTTCGACCCGACGTGTTAGGGCTTGGACATGGTTGACGATAAGTTCGTCCAAATCCGAAAACTCGTATTTTCCGTCGATGACTAGTTGTCCTCCAATATTTTGCCCGGTCGGGTCAGCGTTCAGCTCAACGACATCTGTGTTTAGGAGAAATTAAGGACAAGCAAATAGGTGATGTGTGATCCGACTTACCGATGTGTTGGAATAGTTTGTCGTCTACCTTCCATGTCACCGCGAGGTGGTTCATCCCTTTAGACGAGGGTCTGATCACAACATCACCTCGCTGTTGTCGGTCGAGGTAGGCTTCAGCAGCTTGAGAGTTGAAATTGTGGAAGTTTGGGTGTTTGATGACACGCCGAGACCGATCAACCTCAGCTCGCTTTTTCCTCTCCTGTAGCTCCTTATCCCGGTCATATCTTGAATAATTCCAACATTCATCGTGCTTGACCCGACGGAACTGACTGTCACCCTCTTGCACATTAACGGGTCGAGCGGAGAGCTCAACGATGATGCTGTCATGGACCAATTTGAGCCCAATGGCAACGATGACCGCGGCTAATGTCTGGCCCCTCTTCACAAAATTGTCGACGCGAATGGTTGCCTCCCGATCATCCGTAAGGTAGGACGCATGGATGACGCCCTCAAGGCCCGAGTCAAGGCGCACGCCAACGGCATTTTGCCTTATCCATAGAACAAAAACAGAGACAATGAGCCCCGTTCGCAAGGTGCGTTCTGTTTCACCCGAAAGCATGGTAACGACGTCCCAGTCATTGGGGCTCGGAAGCGGGCGTCGATTGTCACCAAAAGGTCGGATTAGTTCGGATCGGATCAAATTCAGGGTATGGCGCTTGCGTTCCCCTCCGGATTCCATGAGGCTGATAGCAAACTCGTCAAGGTTGAGCTCGTCCAGCTTCCTTACATTGTCATCGTCTTCCATGATGAGCGATACAACGTGCGAAGGATGTTCTCCATGGATGTCTTCCTCGTCGAGTTCAAGCGCATCTGTGGCCATCTTTCGTGCAAGGTCGTAATCTTCAGGGTGAATACGGGTGGAATCCAGGGGATCCTGTAGGTCAGAGTCTTCGGTGTTCCTTGACTTGGATGGCTTAGAAAACGACGACTCTTGCGGGATGCGAAGGAAACCGGCTGCGTTCAGGAATATCTTCGTCGTCATCAAGGAAGCTTTCACGAACTGATCCCGGTTCGAAAGGTTCCCCCCCTGTAGAGTATCAGCACGCAGTAAAGAACACAACGCTGTGGAAGGACTGACCAGCGCGCCAATCTTCTTGACTAGAGCTTGAGCTTTCCTAGGTCCCAAACCACAAACATAAGGAAGGAGGTGTTGATAGTAAGGGTCTGTCACGGCACGGTTGATGTCGACCCCGATACGGTTGACACAGTCGACCAAGCCTCGTTCCAACGCCGTCAAGAGCTTCTCTGCGGGCATCAGGTGCTGGTATTCCTCCTCGAAGGTGATTGCGGTGATGTTCGAGCCCAAAGCGGCGTACTCATTCAGCGGGTTTTGCAAGTAGCGAGCGAGGCCAATGCAGTACTTGACGATGGGGGAAAATGACGCAAATTCATCGGTCACGCGGTTGCTGTGCTGGTACTTGCGCGCGACCTCGTCGAAGACATAGGTGATAGCTATTCGAGAGAATTCCTGCGCCTCGTCGGGATTGACGAAAGAAGTACCGTCTTCGGCCCGGGTAACATGTAAGGTTTCCTTGATTTGCGAGGATAGCTTAGTGGTAGCCACGGAGAAACCTCCGATTGCAATGACATCGGGTTTACGACGGCGAACAAGATCCCTGAATTCGTCCTGATGCTCGGGGTCATTGAGGTTGTCAATCCTTGTGTGTTCGCGGAGACGGCCAGCTTCATCCAAAAAGACAAGCGTAATATGGTCCTTTTGAGGATCACCTTTGCCCCAGGAGACAGCCAAAATAGCGGGGGTCTCTCCAGGTTGGAAATCGGCCATTTTAAACGGCGCGACGTCTACCCTCTGGGATTTGTTAGCAGGCGATTGCATGATTACTTGGGTGGGACCTACCTCGCGTAGCGTTTCGCCACACTGCCGGGATAGTAGGTCTTCTACTTCCTCTCGTAGCCACTCGCGGGTCCATTTGGCTCCATGGGGTAAGAGGTGTTGCTCGATCGTCTCGGTGATGACCCGCCTTCTCTCGGCATTCCAAGCATTGACCGTGTCACTGAAACTATCGGAAACGAACGCAGAAGACAATTCGTTTTCGAAGTCGTTTTTTTCATCGTCTGACAGTGTAATCGTGACGGTGACGAAGTGATTAGCTTCAGCTGCTAGAATATTCAAAAACTGGTGGGTGGAGTGGAGATCTTCCACTGGTTTATTAAGAAGGTATTTGAATGCCTATTACGGCATAAGCAAACGTGACAGATGAATACGTAGAGACGTACGAAGTAGGGGTGATGCTCGTCGATCTTGTTTAAACCCCTCTCGGTCGGTAGAACGGAGACCCGTGCGAAACTCTTGAACTTTTGCCGAACCACTTGGCGCAAGAGTGGGTCCTTGCCTAACTCCGTGGCAATGATCATGCGAGCACGGCGAAGTAGGTCCGAGGTTGGCAGGGCCTTGGTGGGATCAGGATCTACAAATTGTTCTGCATACGATTCGGGTGCCAAGTCCTGATCATCCACCCAGTAAGACTTCGTCCCCGAGACGAAATTCATAACAATCTCGTGCGACTTTATTCCAAAGCCCTTTAAAAAACTGTTAGTCTGTGAGCGCGTTGGTGAATGCGGCCATACCTCAGCAAGTTTCGATACCACGCTGTGTTTCGCTAGCTCATACGATGAGATTCGGCTGGGCAACTTCTTCTTTCTGGAGTTTGTTGCTTGATCTTCGTCATCATGGAAACGCAATTCGAACTGGTCCCGATTCTTGTCCGCATTTTTGTACTTCAGTCCTAGCCATTCGGTAGCATCCGAGACCATTTCAACGCTGTCTATCTTCCGCCGAATCTCCATCTCGTAGTATTCGTCGGTGACGCCTAGACGCGTATAATAGGTCTCAAGGACTCGTTTTCGCTCGAGGAGTGAACGGTATTTCTGGCCAAGGTCAAAAACACGCCACAGTTCGCTCAGTGATAGTAGTTCGACACGGGTTCGAATATCCTGGGCGTTGAAATACGAGATGTAGTCCCGTTTGTGCACCCAAATGTACGGAACTTCAAACTGCTGAATGAACAGGCACCTAAGGGAAAATGTGATCGAAGTAACGAGGTCTTCGAGGAGGTGGAAATATTGGCCATCTCGACGAAAGTAGTCCCGCTCCTTGCGCTCCGACAAGCGAGTTAAAACCCATGTAGAAGCATCGTCCAGGTCATCTGGGGTCAGTGGCACAAGTGTCGACAAGCCCGATGACTGCGTGAGAGTCGATGCGGCAAGTTGGAGGCGTTCTGGTGTATCCTGGTAACGTATCAAATCGTCTTCCTCGGTAAGCAACCTATCGCGAATTTCGGACGGCTCGAAGACCTGGTGACGTTCATGAAACCAGGAAACAGAAAGAACAAAAATTAGAACCCACGTCTTGGAAACTTGTGTCTGGTTTAGAAAGGATATCATGGTAGTTGTCGTCGTCTTCTACCAACGCCCACTCATAGTCACGACCGTCACCAAAGACCTCGTAGATTTCGTCCCAAGCGCTGCAGTCGATCAGCAACCAGACATAACAATACTGGTGTTGGAGCTCACCTTGCGTCAATACCTGTCAGCTCTGGATGGGAACCGAGGGCCTTTCGCCGCTCCTTTTCTAACCGCCTTCGCTCCCTCCGTCGTTCTTCTCGTTCCTCTTCATCCATGTCACCATGACCCTCCTCTTCGTCGTCGTAATCGATGAAATTGTCCATATCGTCCATGTCTTCCTCATCCTCACGCCCTCCCATACCCTTCTCATCGTCCCAGATGCGGGAGATGTCGTTTGACCGTGACGTGATTGGACCTCCCAAGTCAAGATCATCTTCCGAAGACTCGACAACGGACTTGCGCCTGGATGTAGACGCAACAGGAGGAGAGCGGGAATCGCGTCCGCGTCTTAGGCGAGTTAACTTATTCTTGCTACGCGCAAAGGTTTCCCCAGTGTTCTCCTCAAGAAGTTCAAGGTCGTCATCCTCTAGAACTTCTTCTTCATCTAGGGCTTGAAGACAAGGAAACTCATGTCAGACCTCCACCTTGATAAGTAACCAATTGCACCGACCTCGCCGATGATGTTTTTTCCGCTTTTTACGCTTACGCCTTTTCTCTTCCTCGTCATCTGGAACCTCTTCTTCCTCCTCGTCCTCATCCACAATGAAACCGTCCCTGATTCGACGCGCCTCCTCCTCGTCGTCTTCAGGTTCTTCAGAACTGTCCGCAGAAGGGGGGGCATTGGTTTCGTCTTCGTCTGGGTCCACAAGCATATTATCATCTCCTTGTCTCTGACGAGACTCAATCTCCGCAGGAGGCGAGGACATGATGGAGATTGACGGTGGGCAAAAGAGCAGGGCAGGCACAAGGGATGAATCGAGGTCGAGCGCTGAAGTGCTGCACTTCCATGAACACGTGCCAACGAGATTGGTCAGCATATCCACCAAATTTTAAACCGAGTCAGATATGGTACATCGCAGTCAGATTCAAGTCAGTGAAAGCCAATGCGGATTGAAAAGTGTTATTTCTGCTCAAAGAGCGTGTATCCTGGTCACGGTGTGCAATTTCATATATATCCATTCGGCCATTTATCGTGATTATCCAGGTACCGCCTTCGTTAGAAATGATGCCAAGGTTTTTCGATTTTGCACGTCGAAGTATGTCATGGTTTCTTCACTGCCGATAGGCGTTGTTTACGACTATACCCTACTCATAGGTGCCATAAAAACTTCAAGTAAGACGATCAATCAACCCACGAATGTTTTATCCTTCTGTTGGTCCCGCTTCCTAATACGCGTCCAGGATGAAACGGAACCCACGCAAAGTACGGTGGACAAAAGCTTTCAGGAAGGCTGCAGGGAAAGAGATGGTTATCGTACGTATCCAGTTTCTCTCCTCCGTTATTCCCTCATGCATTTACCTGGATCATCGTAGGATTCTACTATTGATTTCGAGAAACGCCGGAATGTCCCAGTTCGCTATGACCGTGACCTTGTGCAGACCACCCTCCGCGCCATGAAACGGGTCGCGGAAGTCAAGAAACGAAGGGAGAATGCGTTCTGGAAGAACAGGTATTTTATGAAAGTTGTCACGTTGAGAGAAAGCTAACAAAATCTAGGATGGCTACGAGCCGGGAGAAGCTCAAAGCCCATCGGAAGAAGTTATCGGAAAGTCGAACTTCTGTTCGCTTGCTCGAACCAATGGCCGATGCACCAACACCAGAGAAAATCAAAACAAAAATCAGGCAAGTCGAGAAGCCTAGGAGTGCTCTTGTTGTTGGAGAAGGTCATTCTATGGGTATGGAGGTTGACTAACCCTGATGCGTGTTGGGTTGGTGCGGATCGGCAGTCCTTTGTATCTACGCAAGTGACTATCGTGTTGCAACGTCATACGGTCACAGGAGTTGAAGAGACTGAAAAATCATAGATATATATTTGTAACTGACAGTGTGTGTGCATGCTCGGTCTACCGGTGCTTGTACTTTGCGGCATTGTCGTGGCGAATCTCTGGGTCCATGGTATTCTGAAGCCCGAATAAGGTTTTACTGACAGCCTCGCTAGCGCCGATCATGGGCCTCAAGACAGCAATCGGCACAGCTCGGATAACAGCACGAACAGGCCCCTAAATGAAGGTAATTAGAATCTGAAAAAGTACGAGTATCGACGAACATGCCTCGCTCCCGGAACGTTCGAAAACCTCCATAGGCACTGCAAGGATGGTCTGGGCTGCAGAGCTGAGATTTCGCCTTATACTCGTGTACGCAGATTGTATACCCTCCCTGACGTCGACCGGCTGTTCAGCATACCTACTGATAGGCTCTGTGGTCTCTTCATCCGAAGCCGAATCATGAAAGCCCGTATCAATGGCATCCTCGGATGGATGCGGGACCGTTTCAGCGAGGACAGTCTCGTTGAAATTACTCCCCAGTACGTTTTCGGCCTGTTCTAGGATGACCTGCGTTCCAGTTGCCAGTTGCGCACCAAGTTTGACTGCTTCCATCGCCGTAGACCTTACGAAAGCCTTCGTTCCCTTCTGTAACCCACGCACTACGCGCCCATCCTTCCTGTACTGGGCAATTGGCAGCAGAACTAGATCCGCAACACCAGAACCGACATTGACGACCGAACGGATAGGTGAGACACCCGAGACCACATCCGCAAGTTGTGTAGCCTTGACATCAGGCGTCCACAAATCGTTTAGCATGTCAAAAAATCTTGGCCACCCAGCAACCTGTGGGAAGGTGATATCATTCTCAGATACAGAAAGGGGAGAGGGATGAATGGCTCACCCCAAAAAGTGTGAGATGTCTCAGTGTCATCTCAGCACCGTCGAAATGGAAGAAATTCATTAGCTCGATGGTCCGTCCCTCCCGCAAGGCTCGGTAGTCTACCCGTCTTGGTTTATAATCCAATTTCAGTACGACTGGGTAAACCTCTGCTCGTTCTGTGTTACACCCACGCGCATGAGGTTATAAGAAGCTGTGCCAAACCACAAGGAAAGCTTACGAAGGTATGCTTCGCTTTTGGGCTCTGTATCGGATGGCACATTGGGGTTTTGGAAGGTGAAAAACTTCTTGAGGAAGTCCAATGCATCTTGGTCAACATGGAGACGAAGGGGTAAGATTTTAGCCTAAATAAATCAGCCCTCTTGTAAGGCTCCATAACCAGAACCCCTAAACTCACGCGCAACCGGGTCTCTTCCAAAGTGTTCCCTGGCACGGGATGAACATCACGTAGCTCAATGCGAACCATGTCCGATCCTGTCTCTCGAATATTGCCGCGTGAATCGGAGCGAAGAGCTGTGAGGAACTTTCTCCACGTCGATGTCTTCACATGGTCTAGGATTTCTGCATCTTTGACCGTGGCGAAGGTTCTAGACACGATTTTGTCATTTGGAACAAATTTGACAATTTCGCTGTATAAACCAGATAGGTGTATTTCGATGCTAGGACTACGTGACCTTGTCATGCGCCGGCCATGAAGTCTTGTTGGATGTGGGACATTTGGTCTTCCAGATGACGTAGGTCGCAAAGACTGCCAAGAACTGACGCTGGCTGTATCGTTATCTTCCCGCAGCTCCTCATCTATAGCTGCAATTAGTGCATCCGGTTCCATTTCATCTGCATCCTGATTGAGGCCGACATGAATTGAGTTGAACAAGAGGGTGTTTGTAGGATCAATGCTGGGGTCGTATGCTTGTCCACTGGCGACCAATTGTTTGATTCGAGTGAGGCGTCGTTTCATTTTCTTCACTTCGTCTTCGATAGCTTTACGAGTAGTGGCCCAATCATAGCCCTCATAAAGGAATAGTTTGATATCACCTTCACGTATGACGATACGGTTTAACTCGTCTGCTAGCCTAAACAATAATTACTATCTCAAGAATATATGAATGTTGAGCGGTACGCACTGGGGACTAGCTTCTACTAGCGCGGGCAATGTGTTGAAGAAATTTTCGACGGCACGTAGCCCATTTGGATCAAGGACTTTGATAGTCTCGCCGCCTACACTGGACACGACGCCTGTGTCGGGAGGAGACGGCGGTTTGGCATCGCCCGGCAGTCGACTCTGGCTAGGATCATCCATATCTAGGTCGTCATCATCGAGCTCGCGGAGACCCGCTGCGGCCCCAAAAGACACGTCCAAATAGTCGGGGTTGGAGGGAAGATCGTCATTGATCATATCTGGAGCCGCACCGACTTCTGGGACACGTTGGAACGCGTGCTGATCGATTGAGTCTGGAACAGTAACGTCAACAACACAAAACAATGCAACGATTGGAGTTTACATGTAAGTTCGTCTGGGGAGCTTTGCTGAGCCGACACAACTGTTGGCCGCCTTGGCATAGGCTCAGAGGGAACGTCCCTGCTTAGTTGGTAAACGCTGACCGCGACTTCAATATGGAAACTAGCACATACGGTGGACTGCCATCAGCCCCAAACGCCGTGCCAAGATCACCGAAGTACAACCCCAAAGTGGACCCTGTATCAGCACAGAGGTGGATGCGGAGAGCGATGCGATCGACAGTAATCTGAAATTTGTGTTAGAAGGGCGCAGCTACGAGGCATCAGGCAGGGTACTTCGGAGCGGGCCACCGATTCATTTAGTCGCTTGAGCTTGAGCGCAATATCAGGAATGTCAGTAATAAGCGCATATCCCAATTTCTTTCGTACGAGTCAAGCGTGAGCATAAATCAAGTGATTAACGACATGCCTTCCAATATAATGGTCCCTGAACTTCGGGCTGACTTCGGTGACTGGAGTCTTTAGCTTCGAGATAGTTGTCAATGAATAATGTCGTCAATCCTCGTCCAGCTATCTGTAATCGAATCTCGGGGGAGTCTCCAACCACCTCTGTGCCGAAGTCGACATCCCCAAGATGAAGAACGAATGCTCCAGTATGATGTGGAGCAAATAGTCGCATCGACCCCTCCGTTATCTTTACCGTTATTCTTGTTCGTTCACTAGGAACAACGGATTCGAATACCTGGGATTGGTACGATGAATGGGACAGTCAAATCGAAGGGAACATGACTTACGCCAGGAGGAGACTTTGCAAATGAAACAAGTGCATCTATCCTTTTCATATTTGGGAAGACATTGAGCGTGAATCCATGTAAGCCTAATTTGATTCGGGACTCCTTCGAATTATTTTCAGACAATGCGATTGATGAAAACTGCAGCTTGATAACTGGCTTGGGTGTTGAAAACTGTAGGTCAGAGTGAGTGCGAACATAAGTGAACCACGAAAAATAAAAATCACCAGGCGACGCGGTGCTGCCAGAGAAAGTAATGGGTACGGGAATGGGTTCACTGCGTCATTCACAGTAATACCCACTACAGAGAGTGTGACGACAGTTTCATCCTGAAAAAATCTATCAGCATAGAAGCGCCCAAGCATGAAGACGTACTTTTCCGTCGGGTTTGGATTCCAGAAGGACATCAACGTCGGATAGAAAGACGTCAAATGGCTCGACGGAGTGAGATTCACCCTCGTTCTGAGGAATTAAGAGCCTCATGGAAGCTATGTCGAATGAGAACGAGCGAATTTAATACGTGAAGACTTTCACCTTCTGATATTGTCACTTTGACGATGCTTTCGGTGGACGACTTAATGTTATCGGATGGGATTTCACCCACGGGGATCTCGACACTGCTGTGTTTGCTGTTCGAGAAAAATCGGCTTCCTAGTAGACTCGGGTTTCGGCTCGTGTTCTCCTGAGCTGCATCGTTTGAAGTCGCGGTTGTTCGCTCTAAGAGTTGTGACACATCGTCGACCCAAAATTGTAAACCGTCAAAAAGGGGCTTAGAGATATTCAGGACGATAGACGGGATATCGATCTCCGTAACGACAGCAGAACGCCGGCTATTTTGTCCCGACGGGGGAGGGAGATTCTGGGATAGCTTGACGAAACTAAATCGCCTTGTGAGGGACGCATCACCTTGGAATCGAATGTGATCATGGGAAGCTGGAACTTCAGTATCTGCGTCAGGTAACAGTGGGCCGACTGAACAGAAACCTCTAGCAGTCTCCGCCGTCGCAGAAGAGCAGGCTAACAACAAAGTCCGCCATTCCGCGGTGAGTAGGTGATTATCCCGTGGGCTCGAGTCTTGATATATAGACTCTGTTTTCGTGCCGATCCCGGGATACATATCTCCGACCCCCAATGGCGACCGCGAAGTTAAAGTCAATGCATGAATATCTAGTATCACCGCACCAGATCTTTGGAGAAGTGATGGGGGTGATGGGCATCGTATTTGGACCCTAATCATGGCGAAGCTGACTTCAAACTCGGTTCGGGCATCGTGGCGGGAGGCCTCCTGTTTACTCAACTTAGCAAATGAACGTGAAAAGTAGGACGTGGGTGAATACCTGGATGGGCCTCTGATCTTTTCTCAACACCGGCGGGGGCTCTTCAAAAACCGGTTCCTTGGATAAGTAGTCAACAGACAGGTTGAGGTCTTCTAGCTCCTGTCGATGAATTTGTTGTAAGGTTTTCCTTTGTGGGCTTGAAAATGCGGTTAGATCCCTGCTGTTGGTGCGTCTGCTGGCACTTTCATGGTCCCCCTCTTTGGGTTCATACGGACCAAACTGGCTAGGGGCCGAATCAGAGCCAGTGCGTGGAAATGAAAGGGTCTCCAGAAAATCCAGTGCGGCTGCGATACTTCCCAAATCGACGAAGACATGGAGAGGGGCGATATTTATCTGGATACTACACGCCGGTTCGGAAGAACCCCCCGTCCCCGAGTCCTTCGGCGTTGACAACAACATCTGCCCGGATAAAGCGGATTGAGGCTTGTTGGCAGGCTTTTCTTCGGAAATGGCTTTCGGAAGAGACGCGACTGGAGGGTGGGCTGGTGAGTCGCCTAAATGATCCCTCTGGGGGCGTCGGTAACTCGGTGGTGGCCTCACCCGCCAGAAGGTTAGCTTGGCCTGATTGGTCCGATTGTCTTCCGAGGTCCAGTCCAATATTTCAAACTCGGGAAGAGCGAGGATCGCCTTGCGAACGAATTCAGAAGGATCGAGGTGATGATCCATATTGGGAGGAGGATGGTGCTCGGGGCGGTATTGGGTAGATAGAAAATGGTCGGTTAAGACGATAGGTAACACAAAGGTAGCGTGAGACGCAGGTCGGGCCGTTGCATTACTGGGCATGCAGAAAGCCAATGCCGACAGATCATTAATGGAGAATCCGATATGGCTCGAGGTCGTCCCCCTTACCATCCGCGGTACTCGGCTCCTCCCTGACAAGTGTTCGGGACTCGGGCTAGGTTCATCTGTGACTTGCTCCAAAGCCGTGGAAACAGATAAGTCGGCCTTGAGTCTATCTATTAGGAAACGGACGTAATTGTGGTTGGTACTTGGAGGCGTCAGTGGGTGGGCGAAGAAATCGGCGAGAGGGTCGTGGTGTGAGGAACTGGTGAGAGGCGCCGTAACAGATTGTAACAACAAGACAAAACCTCGGATTTGTATCGTAAGCTTTGCTTGATCGAGCAAGGATAATGAGGGGACCACGAAACCAGGGTTATTGGATACAGGAGGCGCGGCACTTGGGCCTGAATATGACCCAACCGCAGAGACGAATGCGAGTATTGCACTGATCTGTCCGGTGGTGAGGGCACAAGCGAGGATTCCCAAAGAAACCGAAATTTCGAGGTTCGGTTGTAGGTAGTCAGACCCGGATGCCCCCGGTCCAGAAGCGTAAGGGTTTGAGACCGGTGGTCTCGATGAATCCGACGGTGCTGACGTTGTGATGTGAACCACAATTGGCTCTGTAGCTAGTGAGACTATGACTCGGTAAAAGTGCTCATTTTCCCTTGCTTCATCGGCTTGAGATTGCAGACAGCCAACCGTGCCGCTGCTAGAATTCGGCTCTATGTCATGGGCTTCAACATGCAGCGAATGATCGATTGTATCATCGCAGGTTCCAGGCGTGAGCTTGGGACCTTGTGTCGTAAGAGCACTTTGAAAAAGACTGCTACTTGTTGATCCTGAGGGTGAACTTGGCCGCGAACGGTTCTCAGGAGTTGAGGGCGTTACGGGCTTCGCAGACGGAACAGGTTCGTTTGAGTCTGACCCGCCCTCGAGGGAGAAGAGTGGGTTGGGTGGAGAGGGAGATGCGACAGTTGAAGACAACGCTACGCTGTCAACTCGATGCGAGGGTGCGGAGAACTCGCACGGGGTGGAAGAAAGAGAACGCGACTCGGAATGACTGGACGAAGGCGAGTTCGATGTGCTTAGATCACAATGTGCAATCTCTACTCCTGAAATGCTAAGCGTTCGAGTTGACTCGCCACTGCCAGGGGTCGGTCTCCCGTAACGGAGCTCGGAGACCTTAAATCTGAAACTTGAATGGCCCGGATGAATCACAGTTATGCTAATATCCTTCGCAGAGAATGTGAATTGAGAGAGAAGATACTCGAACATACTCGCGAACATCGATATCCCTGTGGGGTCCACGTCCGAGAGGACCTCAGGCTCGTCTGTCGAGGCGTTGAGTCCGCCCGGCACATAGTCGTCGTTCTTGCTCGTGTGGGGGGCCCCACTAGATTGAAAAGCCTGATATGCTTCTGTACTCTCTTCACGCGTGATCTCCTCGTGAGCGAAGAGTTGCGCAGCCTCTGATATGGAGTCGGCGAGGTTCGTCGACGGGGGCGGAACGTCATTTGCCACAGGGGGGATGAGAAGAAAGATGAGATTTAGAGACCGAACTGACAATTCCACGCCATTCGTGAGTGGGTTGGGCCATGGTATGCGCGCCGAAACAGACGCGATGCCACCCTTATGGAGCTGTATTGGCAACCCAGCGAGCAGGTTGTTGATCGACTCACGAAGAACAACTTAGATGTGATCCAATTGAAACGGGTAGACTCACAGTACACTCCAGTTCCAAATCATTGATGGTGAGGTTTCCCGAGCCGATGGCCGAGTCTATTTGTTCGACATCCAGTTGTCCAGGTTTGAGGAGATGGCCAAGGAATCTCTTAAGGATGAAAGAGAAGAATTTACGTTGCAAATTTGGGATGATAGAGACATCGAACTTCGGGAACGTGAACCAGGAGGGCACCCAGGAAAGCATTATTCGCAGACAATGGAACTTGCGGGGGTTCTCGTCACATCGCAGTATATGGCAAGTTAGCCAAATTAGGACCACATACAGATTACGTCAGGACATGTGATCATCGCATTCTCAAAATCCCTTTTTCCCATTTTACTACAACTCCAGGTGGTACGGACCATGAGTCAATAAACAAATGACTTTCTTTCCAGAAGAAAGCTAGAGCTCTAATCTACCACTTTGAAATGGTGATTATCAATGGTCGAATATAGAAGACCGTCGTCCATCATATCCTCGATTGCTAGTCTAGTATAGCACAACTCTCCGTGAGTATTGTGACAGGCAAAGGTATACATAGAAGTTACCTGATCTCTGACTCGCGAGTTGTGGAAGGACCGATGCGCCGGTACATCACTTGGATCGGTACTCCATTTGGGAAGTGGGGTGCACTCTCCTGTATTTGTATTATTATGTCTCTCTGTAGAGGGCTAAGTGAAGAGTAAGGATCTTGTAGAAGAGACGGTGGCTCAATCGTCTCTAAGGGAGGAACCCTAGATGACGACAACGGTGGTGCCTCGGGTGGAGGCGGAGATCGTGGAACCAATTCTGGTTCAGAGTCCGAGTCAACCAGCGTCAGCACGTCAATCCCCGTCAGAGTGGTATTAAAATCGGCCTCCGATCCCTGTGCAGTGAGATAGTCTTCGTCTCCTTCCTCCGTCTGCGCGGCAGGTCGTTGTGGGGTTGGCGGAGATTGCAGCATGCCTAGCGTAGTACTGGTAAGCTGAGCGGGTGCCAACGGCAACTGCAAGTCAAAGTTTCGTTGTTAGTTCACGGGTCATTAGCGCACCAAATATTGCGCATAGATACTCTTTGATTGGATACAAACACTGCCATGGCCTCCAAGCAATGAAAGAACGGTTCATGCATGTCGCGAACTAGTCGGATGTGCGTTGCCTGCAGGTCATTGACACCGTTGAAGACCTTTAGTCGCCCTATCACGCGAACGTAGACGTGTGCCCTTTGATCGATCAACGTAAAGCCGTTGGAAGGACTCCTCTTCCCTACTTACTGAAGTGCTTCCTCAACCAGAGGGTCTATTTCTGACTTGAGAGTTAGGCTCAATATCATGGACAGACGCCCAGCACTGCCGTCTTCTAAAACGTATTTTTTCATGGTGGGGTATTCGTGGATATTAACGATACCAGCGACACAGGTGACCTGGGAGGTTCATATAATTCAGAATATTTTCCCGAGGTGTATTTTTTCATACCCTATCAACCTTGATTCCATCCAAGAAGAAGTTGGACTGTGGATGCGGCTGCTCAGCGTGCAGGAGCTGGCGAATTGTGGCAGGATAGAGCCCATCGGGGGATGAACGTCCTAGCTGCTGAAAAACCCAATTAGCGTACCGAATGCTGTAAGTTTAGCATATCCCAGGAAGGGACTTCTGAAGACTCGGTCATGACTCGGATAACAGAAGTAAACCACGAACCGGCAGCCTCGTTAATCTCGCGTACGAGTCGGACATAGAGGTCGAGTGGGTCGAGTGTCCCAGGTCTTTCTATATGCCAGTCGAAAGAGCGGTGAGAGCCTGGGAGGGGTGCACGACCAATCTTGAGCGGTAGAGACAACGGCAACAGTAGCGAATTTCAGTAGGTGGTAATTGGATTCCAGATATCGAACGATATCGTCAACACAAGTGCTCACTGGCGGGCTGGCGCTAGGCTGGGACTCCGGTTGGTGGCGCCCTCAGGTTCTCACATATACCACACAAGGCACAAAACCGATTCGGACACACGCCCAGGAAATGTTGGACCCAGGGTCGGCCGAAGACCAGAGACGATTTCTACATATTTCCGAGGAGGAAGCGCGAGCAAAGCTAGCCGAAGTCTTCGAAGTGTCGGGTTGTGCTCGCCCTTTGCTTGCCGTGGATCTCGATGATGTTCTATGTCAAACAACAAAGTGCGTTGCCGAGTGTGCGTCATTGTCTACTAGTACTATTTGGGCTGCCCCTGATCTCCTGAGCCGTGCAGGGCATAATCGCAGGTTTGGGACGGACATGCAGATCGAACAATT
>Ga0307509_10002828_pt1 | contig 27491 bp, 17 predicted proteins | sample 10_EM_MG_FD_202245 | JGI IMG/M metagenome (GOLD analysis project Ga0307509, IMG submission 202245) | Populus trichocarpa ectomycorrhiza microbial communities from riparian zone in the Pacific Northwest, United States - 10_EM | ecosystem: Host-associated > Plants > Roots > Unclassified | place... | reverse complement strand
CAAGTAACGCAAAGTCAGGACGCAACGTCGATCCGACGTTGCGTCCTGATTCGCGATTAGCGTTCCGGCGTCAGGTGCGTCAGACGCACGGAACGCACGGAACGCAAGGTATTATTTTTGCTGATGCAATGACTAGCAAGTGCGTAGTCATGTGAAATCTATGAGTCAAATGACGTCATAGCGAAAACCTCAACATACCTTATGACTAATAAATATTAGTCATGTGAAATCTGCCTCGCTTAGTCATGATTTGTGACACTAACCCATTGCTAGCTCTCACTCTTTTCTTTGTGTTCCCCTCTTAGACTCCAACCCTCCTCTTATTTTTCCTTGCATCTCTCCGCTTTCCCCTCTCATTTTCCCTTCCAGCATTCCACCCCCCCTCTGTTTGTTTTTTTTTGCAACCTTCCACTCCCCTCTACACAAACCTCACACAACTAATTCAAACTACAATGGACAATCCACCACCACCAGCACTACCACAACCACCACAACTACTCTACGGAATTGTTTGGAAGAAAGTGACCTACCGCCAGCAGGGTAGTCTGGAGACCGTATTTCCTTACTTTACACAGGAACTCCAATATGAGCTCCAGAGCCTGTATGCCATGGACGATAATACAACCACTACTATCGTGAATCGGTGGATTACCAATCTGAATGTGATTGAGTCAGGCCTTAATAGTTTTTCAAACAAAAGCATAGATCCAAAGAATCCGAGCCCACACTGGCAGCCACTCCAGGCTCTGCTTCCTCAAAGAAACCACACCACTGTGCTGGCACTAGGAGAATACTAAGAGCCTCTGGAGCTGATTACTCATCCTCCACTGGCCCAGCTTTCAAAGACACGATCCCTACCAGCAGTATCCCAAACCCACCTTCAAGTTCCACCTCAACCCTCCCACACATACTCCACCAATCCACTTCGGATCTAGACTCAAGTTCTGCTTTAACCCCTGATAGCGCCACAAAAATACAATCCTTTAACCAGTCCACAACTTTCACTTGCCTTAGACATGATGAGGACCAATGTCAAATAACTGGGCGCAGCACACAGGAGTTTGCAATTGAAGTAGCCCATATTATCCCATATTCGTTGGGAAATAGTCAGGGGTGTAGAGAGTTTGATTTTTGGAAAATGTTAGAAGTCTTTTATGGGCAGCCGGTAACAAATCAAAGGTTCAATAACCTCTCTAAAAACATCAATAATTTGGGCCACTTAATTGCCCTTGATAATTCAATCCATACGATGTTTAACAAGGGCACGATATCACTGACCCCACATACTCTTGACTGACTGCCGATCTCAGTGTACAACTACCATGCAGGCAAATGACTTCTTCTAGTGAACTACCCGAGGGGGCTAGCAATACCAGAGTTGACACAATCAACAAAGGTACCGCTTTCCCCATAATATAGGGGTGGCACTTTAATGCCAGGAAGTACAATTGAGATTAAGCCTGGAGAATATCTTGAAGGGGTCTCAAGTATCCCATTACCCAGACACTTTGCCCTCAGGGGCCTGGTACTTGAGCTTTCAGGAAAGTGCCAACTGGCCCTGGCAGGAGTAAAAGACCTCTAAACACACAGATAAGATGTGAGTAGCTGGGATTTTTAATTTTTAATTTTTAGCTATAGATGTAGAGGTTGATGGGGATTTTTTTTGCTTCTTTTTTGCTTCTCTTTTTCTTTTCTTTTTTCTTTTTTTGTTGCTTCTTTTGTGCTGCTTTTTTTCTTTCTTTAGCTACTTTTCTCATTAATAACTAGTTTTTTCTACTTCAAGTTTTTGTTTTTCTAAAAATACTTTATGCAATCAATTAGCTCCAAACCAGGCATTTCTCCACCGCTTTAGTGATTCTCAAAAGGTCTTCTCCTTCTCACATTCTGCATCAGTGGGTGACTCGGTTGAATACTCCGATATCCTTCTAGTATCTTTTAGGTAAATTGTGGGAGTGTAAAGAAGTTACCTTGGAAACAGTGCAAATGGGATATTTAACAGCTCAAATGAATACTCTCAATCAGGGGAATCTAACCCAGGTATCTCCTTTGCGATTGTCTGCCTTTAGCCTAGGAAAACGTATGAATAAGAGAAAGGTTCAACATTTCACCCAAGTATAAAAGTGTAAAGAAGTAACCTTGAAAAAAGACCTAATAGGACTATTAAGTACTTGAAAGATGCTCTTGATAAGGGAAGTATAGCCTAGGAATCAACTTAATGATAGCATCATTGTAGCTAAAGGTGTAATATCATATAGTCAGTAATTCAAAAATCCCCTCTAGTGTAAAATTGTACAGAAGAGACCTTGAAAATGGTACAAATACAATGTTTAATGGCTCAAATGAATGCTCTCAATGAGGGAAATGCCCCTCAGGTATCCATCTAGATAGCATACCTGTAGCCTAAGTAATCATATTAAGAAGTTACAAATTCAAAATTCTGTACTAATGTAAAGATGCAAGAACAGACCTTGAAAATAGTACCCATGGGATATTTAATGGCTCAAATACATGGTCCCAATGGGGAGAATCCAACAGTGATATTCCTGACTTGATTGGATATCTGTAGTTTGAGATATTACATAAAATACAAGTATCTATGTTAAAAGAAGAACGTTACAATGGAAAAAAGATTGGAAGAGGCTTTTCAGAGGCACAAATGGCCTGGGGAATGGGTGGTGTGTCTGAAAATCTTGGCACTACTTACCAATTAAACAAGGCTTCGCAGAATCCTATTGGGTCATTGGAGAGTCTTTTTCTAACTTGTCTAACAGTGAATATTGGAAAAGATCTAAGTACAAAAGTAAAATGTGATTTGAGTAAGTACTAAAAGTCTCGGCACCATTGTACTCTTACATACAGGCGCCCTCAGATAAAAAGTCCCCCATGCAACTCAACTGTGCAACGGTGGAGAACGGGAAAACTCTGAAGTAGAAGGTCCAAAATGCAAAAACTCATGGGAAGAGTAGTCTCACTGGAGATAGCATGATACTGCAGACCGTGCAAGAGAGCTGATTAGTAACGCCTGAATTATGTAGTTAGTGCAATACTGTAGCATGTGTACATGTCCTGGTAATACTACACAGGGCCGGCATTGAAGGATCTCTTATGATTAGTTTGATTTATATTTGGTTTATTTCAATTTAGCTTTACCACTGTTTCTGAGACAGATAGGCTATGCTATCATATGCTATATTTAGTTTGGTTTGCTGTAAGTTGATATTTAGAATTCCTGGTATGGAATGGTCATGTAATAGTTGTGGAGGCTGAGCTATGACTCTTTGTTCTTGTAGGTTATAGCATTCTGGTGTGTACCCAACTATTAGTAACGATCCTCATTGCAGGAAGGCTATCTCTATTAGGTTTTGTATTTAAATCACTCTCCTGGCTAGCAGGTGACAGCAGACTTTGACAGACCTTTAGTTGAATAATACAGTTTGTTACACAGTGATTCCTGAGTCCAATTTGTCCTTCAACTATGATCTCTTTACCTAAAGGTCACATGAAGCCTCACTTAGCACCAGCCCTAGCAGGTCTGTCCCCAGTTCTACTGTATTTTCGTTTGACACGAATAAACCTGTTACAAATACCCATTGTATCTGTTATGCATATCTTGACCCGAATGGTAGGACCCAAATCATAACTCAACCATAGTTTCCCCTGGGTCCTCTGAGATCCCAATGAATACCTAATATCTTTTGATGTATTCGAGGCATAATGCTTCCTTGAAATACCACTTGCTACAGTGGTTAAAGTGTTGCATGCATGAGGGAATCTTTTTTTGCAGATATGTACCAAAGTAGCATCAGCAATGTGCACACCTTTTTCCTATACTGATATGTAAATGTTCGGAAAAGAATATTGAAGTAGATGTATATCGGTAGTAGTAGAAGTGAAGGGGCCAGTTACACCTTCAGTAAACTGGCGCAAACCTTAAAAGGAGGGTCAGCAGTCAGGATTAGGTACTTAAAAGGAAGGCAAGAGTGGTTATGACTTGGAGGCACTTTAGCAGGCAGGTGGCACAGTGGAGCAGAGTGGAGTAGGGGAAAGAGAAAGTGTAAGCAAGAGCATCGCTGATGATAAGAATAAATAGAGCAACACAGATTGGCTTTCTTGGAGTGGAGGAGAAGTGGAAGATGATGGTTTGGGTTTTTCTAGTACTTAGAATAGAGTTTATTAAAAAAAAAGTATAAAAAGTGAGGGGAATAAGATATAGTTTCCTATCAAAGGACAATAAAAACTGCAGGGTGATATATGGGGCTCAATCACACCTGAGAACAATTGTGCCTAAGTTTTTCCACAGAGCAACAACTGATACAACAAGGTCCTTACCTCTAAAATAGAGCACAAAGCATCAATCACCACCACCATGTCTCTACAAACCCCTTGCACAAAGTCCCCACATACTTAAATCAAGTCTCTCTTAGAACTTGCACTTTCTGTATGAAAGACGGGCTCTCTTCTCAAAGTGTGAATGGTACACACCCCGTCATCCGTAGTCAGAATGAATACATCTGTCCCTACCTTTGTGATATCTGCTTACTGAAACTACTCATGTTACTATCATTCAACTGTGAATTCCATTTTCAGTCGATGTCGGGGCAGACAATCGTACAGGCACTGGATCTGCCAGCAGGATAAACGGCAGCAGGGCTATAATTGTGGAGGCCCACCACTTTCATATCGGTTGATGGGGGGCAGGGTCACTTGGGCGATTGTCTGCGGCAAACCTGTTTTTCTCTACCGTAAGAACTCGAACAATTGAACCCAAAGCCGAGACGTCCGAAACTGTGTCAAATCCCCTTCCGCGTTTGCACATCTGATGCTATTTCCCCCCTTTCTTCACAAATCTCCTCGTCACCAACCATCACTCAAAACCGAAAATAATGAGACCCGCTGGAAATGAAAGTTTAATGGCAGCACTCTAATGCCGCTGAGGTATACGTACGCGCTAGTTAAAGCCCGCGCAGAGTATTGAAATGTTTTCACCCCCCTTGTTTCTCCTTACTCCTTCCTTTCCCTCGCTTTACACCTTTCTTCCTGTACACAACTTTCCTCAAGTCTTTCCTTTCCATCGAGCTATGCAATCAATCATGTTCTTCATCTCCGCTTAAGCGGGTTCACTCCACTGCGTAAAATCCTTACGGTATGCTATTACATTCACAGCCCATATGTTCAACAAGACCACCCGATGCCCCCATTGCCCACTAAATGACAACAGGCTACTGATACAACATCTTTGGTTTCCTCTTGACAGTAGATACCTCAATCTTGTAGCCCATGGCTAACTAACCTGCAATAGTACTAGTGATGGACACGATCAGATCATGATCGAGTTTTGCTCGACTATAGTCTGCTCGTTCATAGGTGCTGGTCGATCATGCTCGACTATCATCGACTCGAGCATCTTGAATCATGACTGATCACTCTACTCATCTTAGTGATGGGGTGATAGTACGAACCTATATAGAGGGGTCTACCCGCACACTAGATATCAATTATTTCGGCCAGACCCTACGCCGTTAGTTCTTTAACTTTCACCCCTCACTATTATAATTGAATACGGTTTATCGGATGGCTGATGGGTGTCATCCTTTACCGTTATAGTTAAATTTTATTATTGAATAACCCCATCCTAACTACTAAGGTTCTCATAATGTCACCACTCCAATCGTTTCGGGTCTATGGCAGCTAGTAGATGCTACCAATGACTCTCATTTGCCACGAATTACCATGGTACACTAGGTGGACGATAGGGTAGGGATCTTCTGTTTTTGTAATAACACGAGTGTGAATCCTCATAATCCCTGTTGGGTGAATGTTTCGTTCCTGGTGGGCACCGGATGGATCATACTCGATCATGCTGGAGCAGTGGCCATGATCGATCACTCGATCAGGGTCCCCCATTTTCATCGATCATTCGATCATGGGGGTCCCCTCGATCAGATCATGATCAAGCATACCCCCAATTATATGCTCCATCATGATCGTGCCCATCACTAAATAGTACCGGCACCCTAAGTTATCCCTCGTGAAATCCCTCGAGTACCACAACCCCAGTTTCTACTTTTCTTTTGTTTTTTTTTGTTATATACTCGGTCTATTTCTATAGGAGGATCATGGAACTACCCTGAGATATGGCCTAGCCAGTTCCTATCTTCTTCCGGTGCATATAATACAACTTTGCTGGCTGCTTTGGTTTCAGAGTCCGAATTCTCCCCAAAAGTTTCATGTTCAAATAGCTAGGTATAAGTTACATAAAGTACCCCACCCTAACACGAGAATCAAAAATTTTGTATGCCAAATCTGCACTATATTCAGGTCCAAATTTCCAGGTTCTCGCTACCAGATAATTGTATCCCTTGGAGTCTGCTATGGTAACTTACAGGGCCCTCACCAGGAGACTCTCCCGGTACAGCCGCCCCGCGGTATCTACAGACGGAGCCAGATCAGATTGCATTGGACCTCAAACATTCAAAACAGAACGCAGAAAGGGAAAGGCACACTGACATCCTCCAGCAGTATGTAGATTATGGTTGGGAGTCCATTGCGTTGGGACTACTGTGGTCGGCTTGCCCTAAAAGTGCCCTTTCCTATTACACGTATCTCCAGCAGGCTGTACAGGAAACCTCTTCCCTGCCGGGAAGATGACCATCTCTGTACTTGCCCATTTATAAATGTCTCCAGACGCTCTGCATTGATTAGTACTTCTCAAGGCACAAAAGTGTCTTGAGACTTTTTTTAATTGCCAAGTACTGTCTATATCGCTTAATCGGACATAGAAGAAAGCTAGTTACCACCGGTACAGTCAATACACAGCAGGAACTCCATCGCTTTTTTTCATATGCACCAAGTCCGACTTAGTTGTTAAAATGTGGATATCTACAGAAGTATCATAGCTCTAGAAGCCATAATGCAAATTTGCTCCTCTGCTCACGATTGAATGACGTTTTTGAATACAAGCGCTATCGCATCCTACCAGAATCCATCTTCTTTCCCAGATCTCTGTACCATGCAATACTGGTCGTGATCGCAAACGTCGTTCAGTTACGAGTATAGTGCCCTGCGCCTACAAATAGTAAATCTAAAACTAAAGGGGCGGGGAAGCGAAGTTCTAAGTCAGACCTTCATCCATCATCACCTCTCCAATCCTGAAGATAACCACTCACCAGCAGTTCTGCAATTCTCTCAGCCCTCCTCCTCTTGTTAAAGAAAGTCGTGCCGGGATAAAAACATTTGCTCACTCCAGTCAGCTCCCACAGCGCACCTCAGATACAGCATTGTTTCGCTTCAACCCTATTTCCTCCCAACCCAGCCCCAATCCATTTTAACTATTATCGTACCCTGGTACCGGATACCCCTTCATCGTTTGCCTTCACACAGAGAAGGCATCCCATCAGAAAGAAAGAAAAACAGTTTGTGGCGGGAAACCGTTCCGCCAGGCCAAGGAGAATAAGTAAACACAGCGCACCGAAGCTGGGGGCGGTACTGTACAGCCACCCCACAACGGAACTACCCGCAGGACAAGAAACAACAATGTCTCTGATTTCCGCCAACCCACATTATCGTACACCAAGAATAGGAATAAATTGACCATGTACTCGCAAGGTACCGGTACAGGGAGCCTAAAATCTCTCCCCCCCCGCAAGAGGGGTGCTTCCGGAAACAAATAAAGGATGAAAAGGCACCAAACCCCAATGTCAGAATACCAGTATTATGGTAGCATCAAGAATGATTATCCTAGTTCTGGCAATACAGCTTCCAGTCATAATAAAAAAACAAAAACATTGTGGTAACGGGTTCTAGGGTTCTAATTAGAGGGTTTAGTGGCTCCCAACCTATCCAGCAAGCCAAATCTACTTTCCCATCTCACAGGTACAAAACACAGGTGGAAAGTTTTGGTACCAGACAGGGATAAGTTCGCGGGTTAACCTAAATTAACTGAGAGAAAACATCCCCCGAGCACCTGTCCTGTTGTTCCAGGAATTGGGAAAAATAAGGCCCAAGCCTACCGAATCCTTCGAGGTGCATACGTGCTTACTTCTCGAATGCATTCTTGCACCCACCATTATTCAACAGGGATAGCTCATCCTTGCACAAGTGCTCGAGTGCTCGAGTATCGGCGGCAGGTCAGTCACTAGAAGTGTGCTTTGAAAAAAAGTTTCCCTGAGAGGCCCCACTGGCGATATGCCCTCAATCCCCGCTGAATATGGTCGGAGGATGTATTACGGTACTAGTACCCTACAGCCTCCTCCACTCCAAACACTAATCACAAGATTTCCAACTCCCTTTGCCAAGCCGTTCTTAAGTTCTCGAACTCAAGGCTGGCAATTCTGATTCTGAAATGTTTTCAAACCTCCCGTTCCCGAAGCGAAGTGCTATGAAATGCCACCCCGTTGGCATCACCGAAGCCTGCGCAAAATCCCGTGGTTGAAAATTTCGGCAGATCCCTGCCTCCAGTCCTAATTCGATATGGAGTATGGTAAATCAGCCGTTGCACCACTACTTTAATCAATGAGGGGCCAACGCACGGCAACAAGAATCGACAAAGTGTCATGAGACTGATGGCCTTCAGGGCAGCCCGATTACTCAAACGGATGAAATTGTGATCTTCGTAGGACTCTTTGAAAAACCATTCCACCCCCTCCCTTAGATACCTCCCCTTAAAACGCCCTTTTGACCCCCACCAGCCTCGGGGCAGGGCAACCCGTTCATCATCTGCAAAGCCGACTCAAAACGAAAACAGGGATCGTCCGATGACGCACTGGCGGCCCATTAGGGGAAGGGGCACATGATAGCTATAGGCACAGTACTATCAAGCACAGCACCGTGCCGTACTCGTAAAAGACGGATAAACAGGGGTGGGGGTATTTGGCCAGAAGAAGGTGAATTCGTCAAAGTAAGGGAACAAAAATTCCCCAGTTATGATACCGATCCCGGTTCTTCACCCGTCCAATTTCGCCGCACCCTCAGTCGAGGCTGTGCAATACTCGGAGGGGTCATCAAGAATCGGAAAACATAACCAACGCCTCCATAGAGACTTGTGCCAGAATGGGATTAAGGAAAATGGTTTTCCAATTTTTACTGCCCCCCGAGTGATAGTGCGTTAGCAGGCAGCCTACATCCGCTCGAGTACCAGTGAGGAAAATTTGAAACATGAAGTCCAAAACTGCGGCTGGCCTTCACAGCAGTGCCCAAGACTCGGGCGGGAGGTCAGTTTTAGACATCAAGGTCCAGTTCGGTCCCTAGATACATACCATTCAGAGTATATAGCCAAGCTCTAGGCGTGATCAATTATAACACTTACCCGTTACCATGAACCCCCAAGTGTTGAAATGCTACCGGTACTCGAGCACATTAGTATCTAATTATTTTCGATTGAAACCCTCGCTATGATTTCTTTTACCACTTTGAGTAGGGTGGTCTCACCGTTCAGCTCTTTACGTGCAAGCAAGCGTTTGAATCGCTTGTACTCGAGTATTAAGTTGATGGAATGAAAACATACCTGAAAACCGATATCCATGATTTGATTGGCTAGAGTTCTCGCTTATCCGCATGCCAAGTTCACCGGGATACAAGTAGAAGTACTCGTACCCACCTCCGCACTCAGACAGCTACCGAATTTCTCGGGGCCCCACACACCCAGTCGGTGTGCGGGGCAACCCGGTGCGGAGGTGGAAGACGTGCGCAATGCGCAGGATTGCCTTCGCACCTGCGCACGCTCCCTTTGACCGCCTACATTTCTGCCTCCTTTGCGCAGCGCTCGGGTGCTCGAGGAGATGCCATCGGCCGGCTCACCACAGCCAAGACAATGACGAACAGTAGCAATGCACTGCAAAGTCTCCCGGAATCCACTATCAGATTATCAGCAGAAACAGCAGCGTCAGCCCACGGTAGGTTTAGTTTGAGATTTTAACAGTATGGCTAATACCAGTGAATAGGACCCGCCATCGCAGGGGTCAGTCATTGTAATAAGAATATGGCTAGGACTTCAAAAGCTAAAGTCGGGGGAAGCTTAGCAACTTTAGCATTTGGCTATGGGAGTTACAGAAGGGTGATGAACCAGAAGATTGGAAATTGAGCCTTGAAGCTCAAAATTAGGTGCGAAAATCGAATCCTTTTTCCGTTCGGGACACCCACTCCACCCTTTCTCACAAAAACACCGAAGTCTTGTGGGTTTGCCAAGAAAAACCCGACCGCTTAACCCACCACCACTCCCTTCTTTCCACCGACCGCTAGTGGTTAACCCTACCCATAGCTAGGACTAGTCAATGCGGCAGGCCTAGTCACTACTAAAGAAGACCGATAGTGCGGTGCACTCGACGTTATCTTGACTGAGCTCCTCTGGCCTCCCGTCTATTTCCTCCAACGGGTGGGTTGGCTTCCTGGTTGCCTGGTTGAGGATGTGTTGGCAGACCCTCAGACTTCACCCAACCAGCGCAGGACACGGCTGCTAACCCAATCGCCCAAGGAAATTTCCCATGCTACTCGAGCACTGTAATAGCATCATCTAATGAGTGCAGGTGATGGGGCCCTTGCTCGCGCCAGGGTCAAGTAGCCAATCATAAGAGCCCAACCCTCAGTTACCTCTCCTACCACCCCGTGATAATCCCAGATTCGGGTTAGCGATCTGTGCAGTGATGGCGTGGGGAACGATGAGCCCATCTCCCCTCCTTCCGACACCAATCAGAGCTTTTCTGCCCTCTTGCGGGCCACGCCCCGTTTCTTTCTGCCTGACTGCCCACCTACCATTTCCTCTACCAATAATATCGAAGCATTTTATCTTTTTACAATAAAAAAGTGCTGCTATTGCGTCCCACTCACACCCAAGGAGGGGAGCCAAATGGTGTATGCAATAGCAGCCCTTCTTAGGACTGCTTCGACATTACGAGTATCAAAGCGAACTTATACAAGAGCGAAAACCGTCTGAGTGGTTTGCCGGGAAACCCACCCCTGTTCTGGTCTGCTGGGTTGGACAACTGCCTGGCACTATAGCCACATCACGTACACAAGGACCAAGCAAACTAACGTATCTTAACCCAGCTTGACATAAATAAAGATAACCCGACTCCCTTACCGTAGGTAGCCTATAGCCCTACCGGCATCAAAATTCACAGCACTGCACCATACACGCATCGTACCAAGCAAAAAAAACCTTTATCAATGACCGAACCACAAGCAAACGAATTCCGAACCGGGGAAATCATCACAATCGCCTTTGCGATAATCACAGCAATTGTCGGCCTGCTCCAATTATTTCCCAACTGGAGGTTCTGGGAGCCCACACAACCTATTGTACGTTAGCCTAGTCCGAACCTACCTTGCTTAAGACCGTTGTTTTCTTAAGTATCTCTTATTCAAATGCTAACCGCCTGATAGCTACCCACCAAGCATCAAGACCTTCGGTAACGATCTCCCCACAACAGCTTTTCAAGACTCCTTTGCTTGGACAGTGACTAATTTGTGATGATCAGCCCAGTCTTTGTCGTCAACTGCATCGGCCAGCTAAACTTTCAAAATCCGGAAGACGAGGTCGACTTAGAGCAGGGCCCCGTTTCCCACTCCCAGTGTCAGAAGGAATATGGATCGAAGGGTCACGGAAGCATAGAGGGGATACCGCGTAAGGGACAGAGCCAGAGGGTGTATTGAGAGGCCTGGCATTATTCAAGAGTTTTATTTATCCTGACATTTACATTTTCCCCCCCTCGGTTCCATCATGAAAAATCACATCGTTACCTTACTCCATATTGCCCCTCCCTGTTATATTTGAGGAACCCTTTTCTTCTTTATTTTTTTGTCTCATTATACCAAAACCCACAAAAGTCATTTCTAGCTCAGGCATCCCTGCCTCATAGCCAAAATACACTTGAGTTCATCCAAGCCTTGGGAACTTCATTCGCACCTATTACCATCAGGTCTTAGTGACAAATCAATGTACCGGCTCCCCTACCCGCCTGGCTAGACACAACCAACTAGTTACCACGTTACCCACCCCTAAGACAACCGAAGCCTCCTCTCGAAATGCACCATCACTTTCTTATTGTAACACCCTAGTACTATCTAGAGTTCTTATCTTGTTAGCTTTATTATATGGTGGAGTGGTTGTTGCCAAGTTGAATGTCTCCGTTCATCGGAGTACACACCTTTTTCCGCCAGACTCAGACCATCTCCCGTTCGGGTCCGACATTTGCACCACTCCCTTTGTCGTTAATAGCTGGGGGTTCCATTTGAGAGGAACTTTCGACCGAGTCCACGCCGGGGTGCCCCGGTAATCCTTCGAGCTTCTAGGACTACTCTCCCAGGATCTGTGCTCTCAACGAGACAGTCCGTTCGCCCGGTCCTGATCCAAACTTGCACTACTCCCCGCAAAGAAAGCCCTACCGTCCCCCGGAAGAAACGTCTCATACTAGCCACCCCCGCTATACAGTCCCCCACATTCCCTTGCCCTGAAAGCCAATAAAAATCACCCACTTGTTTCCGACCGTTTTTGTGCTCTTTCTTTTCACGCGTCAGTATTATATTTACTACCGTACTGTTTCTTTTGTTTTTGGTGTTCTTCCTTTTCGCTCACTGTTGCCTCCTTTGTCATAACTCAGGTTGGGATTGATGGAGACGGAGACGGAAATGCAACTTGGCGGTTATCACGGATGGTGGGGGTTGTGGCATCATGATTGTTAATCGTGTGAAAGACTTTCTTTATAGCATATCCCTGCGCACGAGAGGTGATCAGGGATAATGGCGACGGGTTTCGTGCCTCAAGATTATTTTCAGGCTCTACCGTCTTTCCGATGTATTTTCGACTCCTAGCAATCATGGGATATTAGAAGGGGCACTATCCATATAAGGGCTCATTCCCTCCAGTGTTTATAATGGAATAACCACTTCTTTTATTATCTTTTTACGTATGTCTCCACCTCTCCCTGGGGGAAAATATTTTACGAGCCCCCCATTGTTCCCTACGCCACTTGGTTTTACATTGTAGCCCCTGAGATCTCTAGAAATGACCCCGCCCTGAGGTTTCCAGGACGAGCTGACCGCAGTTTTTCACGACGCCCGGAACAGGGTTCCCGTAGCAGATGGATCGTCCTTGCTAAAGTCCTAGGTGGGGCGATTCTACTTCGTACCAGATCCATCTAGTGATGGATTCGGAAGTATAACCCTTACCAAAGAAGCGTGTGGCTTCATTTACTGGGCACCCCGGCCGTGTTCCGTATCCGGACGTCACGGTGTTCGGAGCTCTCTGCTATTCTGAATTCATATAGTTCCCGTATTCGCTATTTAATTATCCATTAACCATCAATTAATTCACTTTACGGTAGCCCCTCCTGGCAGTTCCAGACAACCAACATACCCCGTGGAACCAACTTTCTCCGAAATTTCTAAATTGGGAACAGCTTCTTCTTCCGGATGCATAATATCATCTCCTTCAACACAACTCTTTGAATCTGTGGTTTTCGCTTTCGCCTAAGGTCATACAGGAACTTGCTGTCCTTGTTGGAGTTGGGATCATGGATGCTGTAGACTCTTCCTAGGCGTCACATCCGAATGTGGCTGAATAGAACTAAAATCATTGGATTCTTGTAGGAAATCTCGAAGGGAGTTACCGGTGAATTATTTCCACTGAAGGCTTTCTCGAATGCTGATAATTTGATATGCCCAGACCTTGCATGAGCTTTAGGTGGGGGGCAGAGATTTGTCGACTGACACCACAACTACTCCTGTAACCCACCGAGTGATATTTCATGACCCCGCTCTTTGATATAGAGTAGAGCATTTTTCCTTCACTCAGGTTTCTATTTTGGCTTAGGAGAGTGTCGCTTTCTCAGCAGCAGGTATAAGAGTAGTATCAGGAGTAAGGGTGGTAATCCCGGTTTGACTATCTCATAATTTTTCGATCTATTAGACCATAAGTTACCCTTCTCCCCTAAACGCGTCAAGCAAAAAGTCCCTCATACATTAATGTCCAGAACTAAATTTAATATAATAAGCAGACACACAACCCCAAATACTAATCCTCTCCATGATCTTCGGTTGCAAAGTCATCAATTCACCGAGACCCCTAGTATCTCTGAGCTTCTACCACCCCCACACAATCGACCACAACTTCCACTGGGTATGCTTAGAAAACTTCACATGATCAAGGAATATCAAGGGGAAAGCAGTCCCTGAACCAGACTCCAAAATCGCATTGAGAGTGTTCAGCCTCCCCTATGGAAGCATCCCTAGCACTCCACTAAAGACTTTTCAACGATTGCACTCTAACACTATGAGTTGGAATCTAGGATATCAGGAGAAACTAAAGCGACGCCAACTGCATTCCCCTCCCTATTCGAGAGTGATCCAACTTTAGGACATAGAGTAAATACTACCAATATATGGCAAACAAGGCTCTAAATTCAATTCAACTACCTACTAGCTAAGAGACTGAGTAGCTATGTCCTGATTACTATTTCATTAGAGGTTTTTTACAAGACTATCTCAGCAGCTAGGGGATAACAATTGGCATCCTCGGAGATCAATATGTAGAGGAAGTGAAGAACATAGAGTGGTGCGGCCGGGCACAACAAAAGTGTCTCTCCGTGGTCTTCAACCAATGCGATGAAAACCAGATAGCGATGAAAGGGGGTAATTTGTAAGCAAAGAAGCTAATTTGTCAAAGTATTGTGGGGTATAAAAAAAACCCGCGACTAAAGGTATTTAAAGCTTATAACTATAGATCCAAGGTTGAAGTTTTCGCCATTTCGTGTGCTGAAGAACTAAGAGTAAGCTGACCAATAGAATCCATCAACTGAACGAACTAGTGAACTCAACTCTGAGCGCACAGATTTTCCCACAGTTGGCGGTTGTACTCAAGTATTTATTCTTTGTTTTATTTCTCCTCATCAACTCAATTATACCCTCATAAAATTTAATATAATTCAACCCTACCCCCGCGCCAAGCAGTTGACCAAACAATTTCCATAATACTCAGGCAAATCACACCCAACCTGCCTGGAATTTCAGCACTCCTGGGCCTATCCTTTGCAGATTTCATCGAAGAGGAACATAGAGAGGAAGGAATAGAATCTTGTGTATGTCCACGGGCATTCTTGAGGGTATAGAAGAGAATGGCATTGATGGAAGACATGTCCTTAAGAATATCCAGGAGTTATATGAGATACTCTCGGTAACAATAGATATGGTAAGGATATTGAAAGATAAAATATGAATTTTCAGAATGCTCCAAGATTCCCGTCGAAGAGCAGTAATATCCTTAAATATGCGGCAGAAAACAGAGCTTGCCATTGAAAACGCCGACCTTTAACTAGGCTTCAGAAGATGAGCTAGCCCCCTTTTTTCTCCTCCGGCCTCCACTATCAAGCTCCTTTTTTTTAATGGAGTTTTGAACGTAAATTCGCAGTTGGCAGGTTTGAACACTCCTACCGATCCCTGTTCGTCACCCATGTATTTTCTTCATACCCCCGCCGAAGACCGCACTGCGCTCGTGTACCAATAGGCTAGAGTGAAAATTCCGGGTCCTGTAGTTTTCCATGTTGGGCTACCGTAAGAACTCGAATAAACGATCCTTAGGCTAGGACGTTGGAGTTGCCTATCTTAGTAAGGTCTGGTGTTTCTTTCTTCTTTTTTTGTCTTGGGGGGGCAGATTTTTGGTGCGTTTTCCCCCCCACTTCCAGAGGAGGAAATTTCGGACTCCTATACTTCGCGGTGTAACCATATCACGTGTAAAGCACCCGTCTAATCAAGTGTAAGTACTGTGCTCCTTAGTAACCAATAGTTGGGTGCTGGCAACTCCTCCCTGTTGATATGGTGTTGCTCTCCTCCAAGCAGGTGCAAGGATGCACAGGATCGCCGGCTTGCTTCTACCACCACAGTATTTGCACCCGGGTAGGGACCAAAAATTTGGAAAGCATAGCCCCTGTCTCCATGGAGATTTGTATCGGACTGGAAATGGTTCTCCGATTTTTTTCTTCCCCACCCGAGCTTTTATAATTCAGTACCCGAACTACTGAAAGGCATGCTAACGCTTTTGGACCCCCAAGAGGGGGGTAAAGGGGAGGAGGGGAGCCAGGGGTCGGTGTAAATCTCGCTATCACCATTGGGGCGTAGTTCTCCCCCAAGAAAACCAGCTTCAAAACTCCCAAGCCAGGAAATATAGTCTCCTCCAGACCACTCCGGCGCGCATCTAACCCCGCACCGTCCCAAAAGCTCAACCAACCCTTCCTCCCGACCAAAAGGTCAGCGCCTGGTTATGACAGTCCCGCATACGGTAACCTAGGTTACACGCACGTAATTTCACCCAACCGAACCACAATCTGCACAGGATTACAGGTTGCTTTTTTTTTGATTTTTTCCATGTTGCAGGACTTGACCAAGTCTTTGCTGCTCCGGCGCAGAGCCCTGAGCTGCCAACCATAAGTTCGCCACCGGCACTGTTGTGAAGAAGCCAGTTGACCCTATAATTATTATTATAAATATGTCCCCAATTTCCTCGACGCAACATACGCCCGATCTGCTTCGAAGTTGAAAGCGGATCCATACAAATATTGTGGCAAAAAAATTAAATTATTGATGGCCGAACCACAAGCAAACGAATTCCGAACCGGGGAAATCTTCACAATCGCCCTCACAATAATTACAGTTATCGTGGGGCTACTTCAATTATTCCCCAATTTGAGGTTCTGGGAGCCAACACAACCTGCTGTACGTTTATCTGGTCCGATGCTATCTTGTCCAGGGTTCTCGTTACCTTAATATTTTCTTATACAAATGCTAATAGCCTCATAGTTACCTACCAAACATCAAGAACTTCGGTAATAGCTTGCCTACAAAAACCCTTCAAGACACCTTTGTTGGGTAGTAGCTAATGTGTGATGATTAGCCCGGTCGTTATCATCAACTGCGTCGGTCAGCTGAGCTCCCAAAATTTTGAGCATAGGCCAACCAAGAGCGGGGTCCCTTATCCACCCCCGGGGTAACACGCAATACAGAGCGAAGGGCTACGGAAGAATAGAAGGGGTTCTGTATAAGGCAAAAATCTGCCGGGCTAATGTGGGGCAGGGTATAGTTCAGGGGTTTCGTTTATATGGCATTAAATTTTAACGTTTATTCACCATTTACTTCCGCCATCCAATCATTTCTCACAAGGTTCATTCAAACTCATAATAGTAGTTTTCTTAATGACGAAAGAAACATACCGCCCACCCTGCTCGGCACAACCCGCCTAAGCTCTCACATTCTCCACCCCCCAAACAATAGAAACCACCTCTCAAAAAACCACATCACTCTCTCATCGTGATACCTTAGTACACTCCAGAGCTCCTCTCTCCTTGGATTCATTCTATGGTGGAGTGGTTGTTGTAAAGTCGAATGTCTATGTTTGTTAGGGTATACCCCTTTCGCCAGGTTCTTTCACAGTATTAGGGTGTGAGCAAAAGTACGGCGAAGTCTTGCTGCCATTTACATAGAAATTCTGCGAACGTTCTCCAGACTTACCCACAATCCCCAATACAGTACTGCCCATATAATACATCACCTTGCTGCCGCAAAGCCCACCGATGCCAATAACATCATGTGCCTCCCACCTCCAACCCGTAAATTCCGACCCAAATAAAGCCACTGCCATCATATATATCTCACTAGAATAGTAAAAAATCTTCCTATGCATTACTCTCAAAATCCCCCCAATTCAAACACCTGAACTTGTCATCTAAATAGTATTAAGGATATGCTCAATGAAAGTTTAGTCAATATCTCTAAAATTGAAATATTCTTGCAACAACCCCACGTGGATTACGACTAACTTAGTAAGAGCGGGTCATCATGAGGATCATGTTATGGATTCCGCAATACCGGCACCAAAGTCCCCTTCTCCCCATCTCCCCGAGCCCCCCAAGGTGCCGCGCTGCGGCGCCATAGGAATTCTTGGTGTGAACATCAACCCTGCTTTCTTTAAGAAAGTACTCATGCATTCTCCATAGACTCAACTTCAATTGCAACCAATCCAGAAAAGTGACTTTGTCCACGAACTGCTATTCCCCGGCAGGTGATTGGGGTTAGAGTATCTCCATTACACGTAGCAGAGTACGCGGGCATATCATCCCCTACAGGGAAGAAGCCATCAATATCAAACCCTTTTGGATCCACTTATAGGCCCGGCACTAATCGCGGAGTGTAAAGGCGTGAAATCGTTTGAACTCATGTAAGTGGTCCATATTCCCTCAGCATCCAGTAAAATACGGGCGCCCTCCTCGTAATCCTTTCTCACTACTAAATAATACAAGAACCCCCTCCTAGGCATCAAATCTCTCGCTAGTGATATTATTTTCTACCGGGGGAGACACAACACCTTATCGCCTCTCAAAAGCTGCATGGAACAACGGTCCGCTCAGTCGCTCACCATCCCCGATCTCAACCCCCCGTCACTGAGCAACATTACCACCGGTACACTGTCCCCTGCTACAAGAACCTCCAAGAGCAATCGCCAATGACTCCTACAACTCACCCTAACATCCGGCAGTACAAAGTCCGGCAGGTCATGAAATAGTTGTTTAAGGTTAACCGGTCAAATATATACCCGCCCGTTTCAGTTAATAAGTCCTGACCTTTGTACCGTACCGCACCCAGGAAGTATCTAGTCTTTTCATGCCGCAAGGCCGGGCTAGCACAACCATAGCCAAGATCGACACGAACCCTAAGGCCGCCCAGAAAAAGTACTCACACCCCGCTATCACAGATCTCGATAATCCAGATATCATACCTCACTACCCCGTTATGAACTCCTACGCGTTCCAAGTTCCTCTGCGCTAAAACCTGATCCGTTACCCCGGATCGCCCGGTGTACCAGAGAGATTCTTTGGATTTTGGCCGTCCGGAGCAGCGAGGTGCAGCTACCCGTACAATCTGGCAAAAGTCGGATTGACGCTACTGAGGATTTTCTTGAACCTTTCCAACCACCGTGGTCTATATGTTTAAACTGTGGCGAATCCGCCTTCTTCGCGCCCTCCTGTTGGCTCGATTGCCTTAGTTTCGCTTTAGCTCCAGTGCCAGATTATACGGTACTGTACACGGTCGACAATAACCACGTGCGCAAGTGTCTCGGCTAAAACAATTTAGATGTCAAGGTGCCCTCAAAACTCGCTACAAAAACATCTACAAGTACCGCAGCGATCTCAACCCAATCACCTTACTAAATCATAATATATTTAGAGGTGTACTTGTACTTGTAAGTTAACAAAGCGAGGAATATCGGTTAATGAGATCCAGCCAACCAAGCTTCCGGAATCCTACCCCATCCGGAAAGCACTATTCCTTTTCGGGGGCGGTGGCTTGGATTGCGCAACCTAAGAGCCAGAGAGCAGATAGCCGTGCCAGTAAATTAGCCCCACATTCCCGTTGAGATCAAGCCTGATTGGAGTGATTGGAGCTGATCTAGGCAGCCCTACCCACTCCAGTTGCAAGAGCAGGTCTCGGAAAATCCATTGCGGGAGCCGGCAGGAATACGGTTTATCAGCCTAGCAGAATCAGCCGTCGGGTTGCTGGGGTTTCTGTCATAGGTACGTCGCTTATCGCTTACTAGCCTTCTGCTACCCTCTGTACAATCTGGAATTCTTCTGTATACGTGATTTTGGACAATCGCCGCATTCTCTTGCTTAGATTCCTGCGACACATTTTCTACTGTGCGCACCCAAGCATGGCGCGGGATATTTAGCCGATATGCGGGAGGTCTGTGCCAGCAGAAGGACCGTATGGTAGTAGTTGGTTCTTTCAACAAACCGGAGTCTCTAATAGATAAGTGTGAGTATACCCTGAGAATGAGCTTGTCTGGGAGGTCCAGAAATAGTAGGTATTTTGGACACCTTCAGTCTGAAGCTAGAAATTTATGGCAATCTGTGATTGTATGCGAAGACAAACCAACGTCCCATCCATGGTAAATTCTCAAAATTCTCGGTACCATATTTGTCAAATTGTGCAGCCCCAAAGATCTAAATCGCTCAAATTTTTTCCACTGATTAAGCTTGTGAAGCCTGATAGCCATAAAGCTAGCTAATCCCGTGCATGATGGCGGGCGCCCACACCCTCTTGCCTAATACTCCTCTCCCGGGGAATGGTCTCCTTTCTCATGTCGTTTCATCCTTCCTTGCCCGGTTACGGTTGTGTTGCCGAACCCCCACACCTCTCCACCCAGTAAGCTGTTACTCCGGCAAAAGATTCACACGCAAGAGTCTTTCTGTACTCGCAAACGCATGACGTTTGTGAACACAACTGTTATTGCATACGGGCAAAAAATCGGCCGGAGCCTCATGGTTTTAGTGTATGCAATAGCAGTTGTGTTCACAAACGTCATGCGTTTGCGAGTATGTTCGCACGCATGCTGTTCCCCTCTGCTAACTTGTTTTGGACACGCCTTCTACTGTATGGCCAGTGATCTGCATAGCGGGAACACGCAGTTGCTCACTGCGGCTTATCAATTGCATGTTAATTTGCCAGTAGGGGGCCTCACGGAAGGTTAAAGGCTCAGCAAATATCTATTAACCTTTTCGATAAGGAAAGTTAACAGTAATTACCATGTCCAAGCTGTTCCCCTAGTTACCCCAAAATTTTGACCTTACTTCTGAACCCCAATATCTTCAGGAGAACTGGGAGCAACACTATTTCCTCTCATTAATGTGCAGAGGATCACCCACTCTTGTCATAATTCTCATCAGGTTCCTAGTCCTAGTTAAGGATCCTCTGGTTATCGGAGTCGGACAAGATCCTGGCAAAGCACGCTGGCCCATCACTATCCAATACCGGCCCTGGACTACTCCATCCGTACCTGTCCCAGACGAGTGTCGGGAAATGGTAGTGGTGATTTTGTGATATGCAGGAATTTCTAGCCCTATATTTTGTGAATCCCGGTTTACTTGTATGAATGGCGGGGTCACTTATCCCCACAGTTTGGCCAATATGATGGTGCCAGCGGATTAACAGGGGTAAAACCATGCTGGTGTCCCACTACCAGCCACCACAGCCACAATTGTGTCGAGTGTCGGGTATGGTTCCGGACACTGCCAATCGACACCTGTGTTAATTCTCAGTCGCTTATTAAGCAGCAATCACCTTCCTAATTGGGTTAGGTTATCTTGCTTGGTGGAATGATCGGCAATATTTATCACCGCATTAGGCATGGCTCTGCCAAGAAATTACTTAATAGGGTTAGCTTGGGGGTGTTAATTTGTCACATCCCTATACAAAAATTGAAATCTTTGAACTGCTCTAGCACCACAGGAAGTTTGTATTTCCTTAAACCCCTCTGTAATTCTTTAGACAACCATCAAATAAAGCCTTTTACAGAAGCGTTTGGGCTTATAGGTTGTTGTTGTCAACTTAGAGGAGTTTGAAGTTGGTCAAGTTTGGGGTTCGCTAAGGTGTCGATTGGCAGTGTCCGGAACCATACCGAGCCCAACCGAATGCTACACTGACACCGCGTATAACCCCCTCTGCTTGTGTCCTCTAGAAGAACCAACTCCCAATCAGAAACCTGGAACCCCTGTCCCACTCCCATAAGCATCTTTTAGAAAAGCAAATCCCCAATCAGAATACTAATAACTGGGCGCCCCCTCCCTCACTCTCTCACACCACCCCACCATAGGAATAACCTTAACTTGAATAAGCATTCTTTAGAAAAGAAAATCCCCAATCAGGAAGCTTGCAGCCTGGCTCTCACCTCCCCCCCCCCTCACACACTGCCTCAATGCGCCGGCCAGAAAGATGACCCCTGAGGTGTGCAATCCTTTCCAGACTCTGCTCTGGAATATCGATATGGCTTGCTTTAACTAGTAGGATTGTTATACCTATTGATGTTTACTTTATCACCAGTGGTGATCTGCATCTTACTTATCAACCTCCTCTGGCATCTTCAATGGTAGTTATAGAACAATAGCGTGCATATTCTTATCACTAAATGTTGCACAAAAAGTCTTTATTTCTAGGTAGGTATCAGATGAACTAAGAGTACTAGTGTCCAAATCTAGTACTTTTTGAGTTTATAAATACCAACCCTGATGGCTTACTAGGACTACAAAATGAGATTGCCCTTTTTTATTGGCTTATTCAATGCCTTTTACTGTGCCTTTATTCTAGATAGTTTAATATCATGCTGTTTTCTGTCTGTAATTTTGAATAGGACCAAGGTATGCCAGTGTATATCTATCACTAAATAATAGTCTATCTACAGCTCCACTGTTGTAGCTAAAATGGAAAAAATATTATTCAATAGTAATCAGCTTAAGACTCTAATCATATTAAAGTTTAAGTTGGTTGATACAATCATCAAGGGTGGTAAAATGATTGAGTATCACAGATTTGAACTTTATGCTTTCAAATGCAATAGTTTATGCCAGTTGGCTATTATCAGCAAATGAGATTTCTTTGATAGTGAACACTTCTCAATTTTAAGCCAATTATGAATATAATACTCAAGATATAAGCCAGCCGCGCTTCATGGACGTTTCAGACTAGATAGATATTTGAACAGGATAATACAATCCTGCTGCAAGCACTTCTAGGTCATCTCATAAACTTTAGGGCAATACCTTTGGTATTTATACATCCAGTATATAATCAAACATTCTTTGTTGTGTATATAATGGCCATCTGGTGTGAGTAGTTCTAATGAATGGAATTGAAACAATCCTATCTGAACTGTCTTAATATTAGTATTCTAACTAACAATAACTAGTTATCCCCAACTATATAATTGTTAGACCCAGTAGGAATTGTTGTCCTATGAGACAATAATAATATACTGTATACTACTTTGTAGTACTTGTTGATGTTGTACTTGATAAACCTGTGTTGGTTTCTAGATCAATCATAGATGAAAGGCAATAAAGAGTAAGAATGAATAAAGTAGTTTTCAATTCTTGTAAACAGGAAAGTACAAAGATGGTAGTGTGATGATCTCCTCTCCGACGGTATATGGGCGACTATTTATATCTGATCTTCATCATATTCTAACTCTGATGACTCATCCCCATGACTCTTTAAACCCTGAGAACTAGTTGTTGATTTCATCTTAAAATCTATCAGATTACGCATATGAGTCACTGTGTCACAAATCATGACTAAACAAGGCAGATTTTACATGACTAATAGTTATTAGTCATAGGTATGTTATCGTTTCATACTATGAAGTTAGTTGACTCATAGTATTTCATCTGACTACGCAATAGCGAGTCATTCTTGTATTATGATTGGTTGAATGTTTTGATGACTCACGATTGTGAGTCATATGATGTAATGACTTTTACACACGACTCATATTATGAGTCATGGGTTTCACGCATGAGACTCATTTGAGCCCATAACTTGTTTTATGGAGTTTAATTAGTTAAACCGTATATTGTACTGTGACTTGTATGAGTTCTCTGATGGATTTCACACTATGACTTACCTATGAGACATAGAAGTTATTTAATGCAAGGTGATGAGTCACCAGGGTTAGGGTAATGAAGATGTCTATTTAAGGCAGGTCTTTGGATCTGAGGAATACAGTCTTCACGCAATCATCTAAGTACTTTTCTATACTAAGAAGTTGCAGTACGATTCTCTTTACCTTTACACTATTGAATTCTACAAATACTCTACAGACAAACTCTCGATGCCTGTGACTATTGTGACAGTCTCAAGAGCCACTTCGTTAATATGCTTCTATTACGACGGTTCTATACAATGACAAGCCAGTTTGATACTATCTGAAGAGATAGTAAGAGATTTTAAGTCAACAGTAAGCAAGGTCATTACCTGTTGCAATATAACACAAGGACAATATAATTGTTTCACACTGTTCAACAACTTATCAACTAATCTTCATCACAATAACTCAGGCATATAGCCTAAAGTAGTCACATTTGTGAAGCTCATAACTTACAATTATGACATGTGCAAAGGTTATTACATCATATAACCTCACTATATTTACCCACAAAACTATTAACGAATCATCATATAACAATAACACAAAATTGTTTTGTCATGTAAAATGCTATGGCTCAAATGATATCATTGTATTAAATAAAATACCTTATGACCAATAATCATTAGTCATGTGAAATCTGCCATTATTAGTCACTATTAATGACAGGTATATACAATTATTTCTGAAACAACCATGTGCAATAAACCACTCGATATCTGAATTAATCTGCCTCAGGTAAATGGCAAACATATTGTTGTATTGCTCATAGTTGCTAACATCTATAGATTGCAAGCATGTTCATGCCACTGAACCTAAAGAGGTAAATATCGTGAATACCTTATACACCTGATAAGTGATAGGTTGTTCATCTATCCCTAACCTATTTATAATAATACCTATTACTTGTATTTGATTGGTTTCATCATTTTCAAAGGAAATAATATATGAGTACCTGTTCACAGCAAATATTTCAGGCCAACCCTATTAGCTTACAAAATAAACAAATTTCTTTCGCTTCTTCCTCTGTTATTGTTTTGATGTGTGTGCCTTTTCTGAAAAGACTTCCATAGCAAGAAACAATTCTGAGATTCTTATATTTCATTTTCAATTTTTTAATACCTTATGAGTTTATACTTATTACCTATGCTGCTTATGAGATGTAAGATGTAATGTTGTTTTAATACTAAATTCATATTGTAGAGTCTCTTCATCAAATAGAAAGCAGAATGCATCACTTGCAAAATATACTAATGGTTTAAATCTCTGATGTCTGTACACCAAAATATAGCTTAGGAAAAAGGTTCTCTCGATATACTACTGAAAGGAGGTGGAAATACTAAAATGCGGAGAATTTTATACCAATATGCGGCTACCCCAACTATATCAATGGGCCTGGCACATACTCTTGGGTGATGTTATAACAATAATAGAGACAGAAAGCCACAGAGGACTACACTCTTGTCATGACCCTACAGTTAGGTAGCTACAGTGGACTAGACTCAAGCCCATATGGTATACCAAGAGGTAACCAGAGTGAGACTAGATCAGTATATCTAGTATACTACTGGTAGGCATGAGTTGGTACAAGTGCCTATAAAGTGACTTGGTGACATTGGGTTAGATAGGGTAACCCAGGTAAGCCAAAGTTACCCAGCTGGGTAGGGCAACCTTTGGAGGACATGTTAGCATAAAGTTAAGAAATGTAGTAAATGTTGCACATGTCTCTGAGGTAACATTAAATGTGGTCACCTGGACTCCCGAAGAGCATAAAGGCAGGAAGGGATGAAGTTACCCTATCTTGGGAAGATTATTACCCTATTTTGAGGACCCTGTTACCCTACTGAGGGACACCAGTTACCCTATCTTGAGGACCCTGTTACCCTACTGAGGGACACCAGTTACCCTACATTAACCCACAAAGTGATCCGCTGACTGAGGGGAGAGTTATCCAATTATTGTGGGGCTCTTAGATGTTTATACGGTTGGTTTATATGGCACAAAACGGGCTACTGATGGAGCAGAAGAGGTTCAAACCTCCTGTAACTTTGATGGGATATTCCTACTACCGCCCTCGGGCTCCAACATTGGTACAACACGACAGCACTGTACGGCTGTAGACTTAGGTGGTTCCTAGCAAAGTGAGATACATTGGAACCCCTTCACAATACCGTATGAGTTGTCGTCGTCCATCTGACCACCAGCTGTTCGCAGGATGTATACGGGGTGTCAGGGTGACCCTCTCCTGGGGTGCCACCTTGATACTTCTTGGGAACCACCTATGGGCATACTTTGACCTCCAGGTAGTAGTATGGTTAACTGTTGGGGGCTTGGGGCTGACTGGAGAAGCTGCAAGTCTCCCAGAACAACCACCCCAGTGCCAGTCCCAGGCTACCCCATTTACCGTAGCATTACTATGAGTGATTAGTGGACTCTAGAGGTGTGAGTCTTGCAATCATTTATGAGGGTACTACGTGGTTGACTGTGGATAGCGCCCATGCAGTCAAGCAAGTAGAGCTTCCTGATAGTGCACGGCTAGAGTCAAGCCTAGAAGCTTACTAAAACCAAGTAGATTTGCCGATGGACTGTGTAGCTTGTATAGATGAAACCACTAGAGGGCCAGTGTGTCTCGATAATTATTATCTCTACAGTGGGCAGGTCGGTCAGCTACTGACATGGTACTGATAGGAAAAGGTCTTCACTCATGCAGATGTAGTTGGAGACACATCACCGAGAGCAGTTTCAATTTGGGGAGATAGTTAATATCCGAGTAGTCTGACTGTTTCCAGGTGCAAAAATAACTCTAGGCAGGTGAGTTGGACACCTCTGAGCTGCGCAGGGTGCTCGCAAATGGTCCTAATGGTTTACGCGTGTCCTCTTGCTTTCTATTATTCTCCTTAACTAAAGCACGAGACACCCTATTCTGATAACCTACTATCCTCATGAGAACTTATTGAGTAGAGCCTTCAGGCTTAATGATATTAAATTTTACCGCTTCATTCTACTTTGAATTATTGTTATCTTTATTTAGATCTATACATCTACAATGAGTCTTCGGTACAGTCGGAACCTTAGGATCCGTTATCCTATAGGGTACCCCAGGTACAATTGCAGCCCACCTAGAATACTTCAGTGTATGGGGGCAAGAATACGACTGTATACTTAGTATCCACTATATAGGCATGGGTTGGTAGAAGTACCTACAAAGTGAGTTAGTAAGATGAAGTTAAACAGGGTAGTCTATGTAGGCCAAAGTTACTTACTGAGTAGGATAGCCTTTGGAGGACATGTTTGCGTAAGGCCAAGTAAACAGGGTAAACATTGTATGGGTCCCCAAGGCAATATCATATATGGTCACACTGACTTCCCACTGGCATCAGTAGTCAGGCCTAGGAGAGCAAAGTTCCCCGATCTTGAAAATACTATTACCCTACTATAAGGACTTGGTTAGAGTTCGTTACGGGGCCTCCGGGGCCCTGAAACCGGCGGGCCCCCGCCTCAATTCCCCGCCCCGCCCCGGTCAATGGCCTGGGGCGGGGCGTTTTTTTTTTCAACCCCTGCTCCTGCCCCCGTCCAGGCCCCCGCCCCCTTTCAATGCCCCGAACAGCCCCCTGTCAATGAATTTTCTCCGCCCAGGGCCCCGCTTTTTCGTATATTCCCCTCTCGAACATTGCTCTTTTCATACATGATTGAGTAATTATGTGAGCATATACACGTCATTGGCATGAATGGAGCGAACACCGCCCGGGTTACGGGAGCTGAAAGCTCTTTGCCAAGGAGTGCCCTGGTGTTCGGTCCATTCATGCCAGGGACGTGTACCAAAAACCACATACCTCAAAGTATATACGGGCATTAATTTGCATAGAATGATTCATACAATATGAACCGGAATAATTCACAACACTGATTGGATGTCCGAGTTGCCTAGTCTAGTAACGTATATTGTCTCAGCAGGCCATACGCCTAATTCATAAGCCCAATTCATACACTCTATTCACAGGTTCAAATCATATGCCCAATTCATAAGCCTTATTCATCC
>Ga0307509_10002827_pt1 | contig 27498 bp, 18 predicted proteins | sample 10_EM_MG_FD_202245 | JGI IMG/M metagenome (GOLD analysis project Ga0307509, IMG submission 202245) | Populus trichocarpa ectomycorrhiza microbial communities from riparian zone in the Pacific Northwest, United States - 10_EM | ecosystem: Host-associated > Plants > Roots > Unclassified | place... | reverse complement strand
AAGACGAAGACGAGATTATAAGTTAATCTCGGAAAGAAGAACACTCTCAGATACTTGAAATAACTAGAACTATAAAGATAGTTCAATATATTCAAGTAAGTAATTGTTACCTGTTGCACAACTAACCCCTCCAGGGTAGGATTGTTACAATATGCCTCACGCTTCAGCCAGCCTTGTCGAACTGCCTTGCACTCCTCACGCCGCTAACGATACTTGTCACAGAACTCCGATTCCAGCTCTGGCCAGCAACAAAACGTAACCCCCGATTGGTTTTTCCTCTCTCCTTTCCTCCCGCTCACTATTGTGTCTTGGCCAGCTGTCCAGTTATCGAGAGTTCTTATAGGAACCAGGTATTGCTCCGATACCTCTCGCATTAGAGGTGCTCGCAGGACCCCTGGCTCCGCTTCATTTGCTCCCTGTGGCATACGGTGATGCAGCCATCACCGAAGCACATCTATCTTAGACTCCCAGGTATAGGAGCGCTGCATGCGCTTCCTAACTCGCGCAAAACTTCGGCCTGTCCGCTCCGCAATCGGTTTCGATTGCCTACCTGGCTTCACGGGAAGGGCTTGTTGGTTGGTGTCCGGCCTGGCCTGTTGGTTCTGGTTGTTGGCAGCTGGCTCTTGGGTAAGTGCGGGAAGTGGTAATCTGGCCATATTCCTCCTCTCTGTTTCAAGGACTGGGGATTCACATTCGGATATCGGTTCTGGTACTAGATTCAAAAGGCGGTTGATCTCCATCTCCACTCTATGCCCTGATTCACAGTCTAGATTTTGGTACTAAGGTTAAATCAATTCATCTTTAAACCCTCCCTTGAAATACACAGGCAGAATTCAATGGCTCATTGATTTAACCTCCAGGATCTCAGCTCAAGTCATTCTTGTTGACTCAAGGCTCGCTTTGAGGACTTTTTTTTTTGTATACAACTTCCTGTTTGTGAATCAACTTCTATGAATCAGTTGACGTTGAAATACACATGAGCAAAGTTGAAGAAAGGTTGAGTAATCCGAGATTGTGGCTTGGGCTGACAGCGCAATCTCGCTTACCTTTTCTTCTTCCATCCTAGACTCATTTCCAGTTTAACCAAATAATGCGGTACTCTGGTTGGAGGCTGTACCTTGAGCTTTCTTTCTTTCTTTTTTACACCACCCTGCCTCAATCTACCCTAACTATAAGCCTCACTAGCCCTTGCTGCGAAACTTAAAAAGTCACTAATTTAAGCCCTTCACCTTCATCTTCCCCTCTTCTTATTCTTCTTCCCCCAACCCGCTTCCCCCGCACACATCACCACCTCCTCCTTGGACATCTTCTCCCCCCAAAAAACGCGTCCCTCTCAACAACGCGTCATCTACTACTAGTATAGGTCCATCAGCCTGCTCCCCGCACTCCTCAACCCATACACCAACACATCGATCCTCCCTACCACCCTCACCTCCCTCATTTTCAACCCCTCACCCAGGTGGGCTTCACCCCTGTCCCCATACCGGCTGTTCGGAGCTCTCTTGAGAGTGCCTACCTACGGTCGTGAGCCAGCGAGCGATTGGGGGTCGTGACGCCTAGCCACCACCTTGGCACGAGTAAATTGCATCTTCCTTCCTCCTTGTTTTTTTCTGCCTTGTGAACTGGGCGAATTTTCCCGGAAACCGCCTGTTTGTCGACCCTCGACAGAGAGCGAACCCTGATAACTATTTGATCGTGAACACAGGCCTCGATTTCCTACCTTTCCTGTTGCTGGCTGCCGGTAAGTGAAACCTTCCCAGCGGTCCCATTTCCTCTCCACGCTCGATATCGTGCATTGAGTGCCTCGTGCAGGTGGAGATAGCGGTTGGGTCCTCAGAGATGGCTGAATGGGAGGCACAGAAGGCTAATTGCCTGCCTATCACAGTATTCCACTGGGCCACTAGGGGTACGCATTACCAGGTTGTGAGGATAATGGTGGAGCAAAGTGAGACCAATCTCTATACAGCTTACATCACGCGTGGCCGAACACCGCTATTCTGGGCTGCAGAAGATGGGCATGAGGAAGTCGTCAGAATCCTGCTCGAACGGAGCGATGTCGACACGGAGGCTGCTGACGAAGATGGCGTAACACCCCTCTGTGTGGCTGCCCAGTACGGGAATGAGGGAGTTGTGAGGGCACTGGTAGAGAGGAGCAACGCCAGTCTCAACACAACCGACGACATGTATGGCCGAACACCGCTCGCATGGGCTGCAGAGGTTGGACACATAGAAGTTGTGTCGGCACTGCTCGAACTGAACGACGTGGATCCCAACATAGCTGACACCCGTGGCCAGACACCTCTCTTCTTGGCTGTTGAGAATGGGCATGAGGAGGTTGTGGCAATGCTGATCCAACGGAACGACGTCAATCCCAACAAAGCCGACGACGGGGGCCAAACGCCGCTCTGCTGCGCTTCCGAGAATGGTTATGACGGGATCGTGAGGATACTCGTAGAGCAAAGCGCCGCCGAAATCAACAGAGCTGGCTCCATGGGCCGAACACCTCTCGCTTGGACTGCTAAGGGGGGGCATAGTGGGATCGTGAGGTTCCTTCTGGAACAGGGTGACATTGACCCTGACCCAGCTGACGATTGTGGCCGAACACCCCTCCGGTTAGCTGCGTCTGGAGGACACGAGGCAATTGTGAAGATGCTGTTAGAACGGAACGACGTCAATACTGACCCACCTGATACAAATAGGGAGACACCACTCGCAGTGGCCGCGCTGGGGGGGCATGAGGGAGTAGTAAAAATGCTACTAGAGCGGAACGACGTCAATCCCAATATGGCTTCCTTCTCTGGCTACACACCGCTCTCCCTGGCTGCACGATGGGGGCATGAGGGAGCCGTGAGGAGACTACTGGAACGGAAGGACATCAATCCCAGTATGGCCGACACCGAATTTGGACGAACACCACTCTTGTGGGCAGCGTGGAATATGCATGTGGGGTCGTCGGGATACTGCTAGAACGGAACGACGTTAATCCTGAAACAGGAGACAGATCGGGTCAAACGCCGCTCTGCTGGGCCGCCTTGAACGGGGACAAGGCGACTGTGAGGTTACTGCTGGAGCGGGGCAGCGTCAATCCAAACATGCCTGGCAAAAAAGGTCAGACGCCGCTCTTCCAGGCTGCTAAGAAGCAAAACGAGGGAGTGATGAAGATACTACTTGGGCGGGGCGACGTGGATCCCAATATAGCTAGAGAAGATGGACAAACTCCACTCTCATGGGCAGCTAAGAATATGTATGACGGAATCGCAAAATTGCTACGTGATCGGACAGATTCCGCTTCCAGATATATAGCAAGGCTTCAACAAGCAGAGCCCTGCTCTCTCGGGCTACCTGAGATATCTGAACCTCCTTCCAAAAGGATCCGTAGGTCTTGACACAGAGATAAAGCCCACCTAACATACCCCTCCCGGCGACATCAACACTTAGCGAAACCCAATACTAGGCCCGCTACAAACAGCGCCCCTTGTATAGACTAAGAGGCGATCACAGAGGCCGAACCTCCCGGATCGGATCACACCTTGGATTTCTTGTTATATCATTGGCCTCAACAAACCCCCCCACCCTCCTCCACACTCTTTGTTCTATTATTTCAGTCCTGTTTTAAAATATTGTATACATCTGCAGTCTGTTCTCGCTTTTCCATATCCCTTCTCTCTATATGTACACGCTTTTAATTTTTTTCTTTTTTCCGTCAAGCCCGTTGGTATAGGGTAGGTGTATAGAAGCTTTATCAATATAGAGGTCGGTTAGAGATACATAGGTTCAAGCTACCTAAGTCTTGGGGTATACAGGGAAACCCGTGGGTGGTTTGTAGATAGGGTATGGACAGTGTCATTAACCGAGGTGTCCAGGGGAGGGTTTGTAAAGACGCCAGGGCACGGCGCCCGTCTTTCGCAATGACGGCCGCCCTGGGGGTTGAAGTCCAGGCACTGCAGTATTAGAGCAAATGGGATGTTCTTGTCGGGCCATGGGGGGCCCGGTCATCATCCGCAGGGCCCGGTCGTCACGTGTAGAGTCCGGCAGTCATTAACAGGGCCGGGGGTCATTTGTAGGCCCAGTCGTCATCTGTAGTGATGAACGTAATCAGATCATAATCGAGTTTTGCTTGACCATGGTATGTTCGATCACCTCAATCATAGGGGTGCCTCGATCACGACTTGATCGAGTATAAGATCCATGATCTGCTCGAGTTGCCTGATGATAGGTATTGCTTGATTATAGTGTACTATATCATACACGATTACACTCGGGTAAGCGTGGTCATGATGGATCACTCACCCTTCAACTACTTACAGTATGCTAACCCAAGACTGGCTTAAATTAGCGGAGTATGAGGAGGAGAAATTTGCTGAGGAATTGGTGGGCGAAGAAGGAGATCGTGGGATAGATGGCGAAAGTGATGCAAAAACAAATGGGCAGAAGGACTTAATTGTTTTAGTAAAAAAGGAATTTCTTATGCTAATGTGTGGTTAACCAAGTTCACGATATGATATATAGGATACTGATATGAAATGTGGGATATGGAAAATAGGAAACATAGTTACTATGGAACGAAAAACTGAGGTTAATTGTTTAATAAGATTTCTGATGCGTGAACATGAGTCGGATAGTACTCGAGTGAAGCCGGTGATAATTGATTATATCCCAAATCGGACTCGAGCAGTGGTAACGGTAGATTCCCTTGATCGATCATTCGATCATGTGTCCTTCTCGATCAGATCATAGTCGAGCAAGACCCCGGTAATCTTCACGATCATGCTCGCGTCCATGAATGAGTATCTATAGGGCAACCCTCACTCGTAGTATTTCGGAGTGGGACATAACTGGACTGGTACTTAGATGTTTTCTAGTCAGTACTTTTGGAGGGTTTCACTGGGGAATGCAAGAAGTAATTGAGAAAGGAAATCTTGCACTAAACAGATTGAATGCTGAGTGGGAGATGGGTGGCAGTTTTACTTGTGAGAGATAGCATGTCGTGGGTTTTGGCCTAGAGGCTTTGGACTACTGCATGCATAGAGGGAACGGGACCCATGCCATACTCTAGCACTTCAGCTTGGGTGTATCCATAAAAATGGGAAACCAAGAGTGACAAAACCCGAATTTGTGTTGATACTTCCAAAGCTTTATTGAGGATTGTTGAAGTTTGAAACAGTGAGGGCGCCCCCGTACATAAACAAATGTTAGAAGTCTGAAGTTTGAAACCTTGGCAGCCATACCAGCGGCAACACTAGAGAAAAACAAGGAATATTCACCAGACTCTAAGGATGCACCATGAATTTTGGAGCTGCTGAGAGTTTCAATTAATTGCTATAAGGCCAAACCGTACTGCAATAGACCAACTTTTAGCGATTAGTTTAGAATATCTAGTCATTGATGAGGAAATGTGATTAGTCCGAGCACATATTATTTTCCATTTTTACTGGTAGTCTACTGCTCCCGATCTTGATGATTTTCTTCTTCTAATTATATGGACAGACTGGAGTAATGTACTAAGCGAGCTGCTTTGGCTGGAGGTGCTCTCCCGTGTTCATAGGAGTGAAAAATTTGCGCTAGAGCAAATTTGCGGAGAATTGATTGGGTGGCGCCAATGTGTCCATGAGGCTCCACCGAACACCCCGCTTTTCTGCCGCCCGGCGATTCCATCAACTGACCTACTCAATCTCCTACTATAGCTTCACCACTTGCCGAACAGCAAAGATGTACCCCAAAAATTCCTTCAATATTACCGATTCCTATAACAACGTGTGGAACAACTATAATATTTGCGATGAGCGGCCTCAATTATTGACCTGGTTATCGCCACTGGAGCCCAGGTTACGCCACCAGGATGTTCGGGATCGTCGAGTTGAAAATGTGGGAGAATGGCTCTTACAAACCGAGGAATTTAGAAGCTGGCATATCGGTAGCAGGGGACATGAGTGGAATGGCGCAGTTTTGTTTTGCTATGGAGATCCGGGGGTCGGCAAGACGTATATTAGGTAGCCCGGGCAAACCTCGAGGCATAGAAGGAAGAGGAGAAGTGCTGACAAGCCCTGATATTAGCTCATTGGTGATAGACAGATTGTGCCATTGGGCAAGGGGACAAAATGTGGCCGTTGCATGTTTTTACTTTGACTTTGGGCGGCGCAAAAGGAGCAATCATCGACGAGCGTGCTGGGCGCCCTGCTCAAACAGGTTGTGGGTGGGCTGGAAGAGGTGCCAAAGGAAATAGCGCAAGCCTATGGAGACCAAAAAAAGGTCATCGGTGGACCGGGGCCACCACTTTCCGATATTGTACAGATGCTGCAGACCGCCTCTTCGGAAAAGCGTACATTCATATGTATCGATGCTATATATGAATGTGCGGCGGGATGTCGGGTTAGGTTTCTTAATTCGTTAAACCAAATCTCCAAGAGTCTCCTGACACTCGGATATTCGTGACTGGAAGATCGCACATTCAGGATGAAATCGCAAAGCATCTTCCTGGAAGAGTAACGACGATACGCATCACACCTAGGAAGAGTGATATTATTAGATATCTTCATAGAAGGCTGAGTGAGGACACAACACCAGATGCGATGGATAGTTGTCTGGAGGCAGATATCCTGAAGAAAATTCCTGATGACATTTCGGAAATGTGTGTAGAAGCAACAGCACTCAGGAGGCGACCTCAAGTTGTCGGCTGACAAATATATCTCTAGGTTCCTGCTAGTCTCACTGAATGTCGATGCGATTCTACAAGAAACCACAATCCATCACAGGCGACAGAAGCTCAGCGCAATGACCGGTGGATTGGGGTTGGGGGATGCATATGGTGCAACGCTGAGTCGGATAATGGGGCAAGGTGGGAGGAAAGCGATGCTCGGCATGGCCGCCTTGATGTGGATGACTCACTCGAAGCGGCCCTTGAAGTCCGATGAATTACGCCACGCTCTAGCAGTCGAGGTGGGGTCGCCAGACCTTAATAACCACAATATTCCTTCAATCAGAACATTGCTAGCCTGTTGTCAAGGGCTTGTTGTGGTAGACAAGAAAACTTCCATTATCTGGTTAATTCACTTTACACTTCAAGAGTACCTCCACGGTCATGCTGAGCTTTTTGGTGCAGCTCACTCGGCGATGGCAGAAACCTGCTTAAGTTATCTGAATTCGCACCAGGTCAAGGCCCTTTCGGCCAGCCCCACTCCCGATCTCCGAGGTACACCTTTTCTCGAATATGCTTCTTTGTATTGGGGGGTGCACGCGAAAAGGAAGATTTCAGACCGCGCGAAATTGCTTGGGTTGAAGTTATTTGACGACTACAGTAACCATATATCCGCTAGGATCCTTCTGGAAGCACAGTTCCTGACCGTTTACCATATCAATTTCGATAATCTTTCGCTCTTCACTGGCCTACACTGTGCATCCACCTTTGGACTTGATAAGCTTGTAGCTAGTTTGGTAGAGGTGGAAGGTTGTGATATTAACAAAGGCGATACTGTTGGTAATACACCTCTCGTGTGGGCTGCTAGGAACGGGCACGGTAGAGTGGTGAAGGTGTTACTCGGACGGGATAACGTCAACCCTGAGAAGCCAAATGAGGGAGGCCAAACACCACTCTGGTGGGCTGCTTTGTCTGGCCACAGGAGGGTGGTAGAGATGCTGCTCGGGCGGGACGACGTCAACCCTGACGAGCCGGATCAGGTCGGCCAGACACCACTCCTGGCTGCCGCTTGGAATGGGCACGAGGGAGTGGTGAAATTACTACTCCGACGGGCGGACGTTAGCCCTGATAAGTCGGATCAGGTCTGCCAGACACCACTCCTGGCGGCCACTTGGAATGGACATGAGGGTGTGGTGAAATTACTACTCGGACGGGGCGACATCAACCCCGGTAAGCCAGATCAGCTAGGCCAATCACCGCTGCTGTGGGCTGCTCGCCATGGTCAGGAAGATCTGGTGAAAATACTACTCGGACGTGATGACATCAACTCCAACAAGCAAGATCAGCTCGGTCAAACACCCCTCTTATGGGCTGCTCGGAATGGGCACGAAGGAGTGGTGAAAATACTCCTCGGGCGGGACGACGTCCTCCCCGACAAGCCAAATAACTATGGCCAAACACCACTCCGGTGGGCTGCTTTGTCTGGCCACAGGAGGGTGGTAGAGAGGCTGCTTGAACGGGACGGCGTCAACCCCGACAAACCAGATAATGACGGTGAAACACCACTTGTGTGGGCTGCCTGCTATGGGCGCGAGGAAGTGGTGAAAATACTACTTGGGCGAGATGACATCAACCCCGACAAGCCAGATGAGTATGGCGAGACGCCACTCTTGTGGGCTGCGCGAAATGGGCACGAGGAGCTGGTGAAAATACTACTCGGACGGGGCGACGTCAGCCCTGACAAGCCAAATAGGTACGGCCAAACTCCGCTTTGGTGGGCTACCCATAATGGCCACGAAAGAGTGATGAAAATCCTCCTCAGACGGGACGATGTAAACCCCGACAAGCCAGGTGAGGATGGTGAAACACCACTCCTGTGGGCTGCCCGCAATGGGCACGGGGAAGTAGTAAAAATACTACTCGGACGGGATGATGTCGACCCTGACAAGCCAGGTAAGGACGGCGAAGCACCACTATTGCGGGCTGCCCGCGGTGGGCATGAGGGAGTGGTGAAAATGCTACTCGGACGGGATGATGTCGACCCTGACAAGCCAGATAAGGACGGTGAAACACCACTCATGTGGGCTGCCTGCTATGGCCACGAGGAAGTAATGCGGATGTTGCTCGGGCGGGATGACATCAACCCAAACAGGTCAGATGAGTATGGTGAGACGCCACTCTTGTGGGCCGCACGGAATGGGCATGAGGAGCTGGTGAAAATGCTTCTCGGACGTGGTGTCAACCCTGACGAGCCAAATAAGTGCGGTCGGACACCGCTTTGGTGGGCTACCCACAATGACGACGAGGGAGTGGTGGAAATACTACTCGGACGGGACGATGTCAATCCCGGGAAGCCAGATGAGGATGGCCAAACACCACTCTTGTGGGCTGCCCGCAATGGGAATGAGAGGCTAGTGAAAATACTGCTCGGACGGGACGACATCAGCCCTGACAAGCCAGATGAGTATGGCGAGACACCACTCTTGTGGGCTGCACGCAATGGGCACGAGGAGCTGGTGAAAATGCTTCTTGGACGGGATGATGTCAACCCCGACAAGCCAAATAAGTGCAGCCGGACTCCGCTCTCATGTGCTGCCTGCAATGGGCATGGGGGAGTGGTGAAAATACTTCTTGGGCATGACGGTGTTAACCCCAACAAGCTAGATGAAGATGGTCGAGCGCCACTCTGGTGGGCTGCTTTGAATCACCACGTAGGAGTGATGGCTCTACTGCAGCCTCCAACATCGGCAATTCCTGCGAGGATCACAACACCTCCGGATGTGTGTCTATCGCCGCCACCACCTGCCTCCTCTCCCCCCGCCCAACCTCCTCCAGCTGCTCAAAACACTGTTGTCTAGTAATTGGCGCTTTCCCCGAGAGTGAGTCTACTACAGAAACATTCCTTATGCTTTTTTCTTCCTTTGTCGGTGGGAGAAAATCATACACCATGGGAATGCACCTATCACATACCCGCCCAACATTATCGCAATTTTACCGATGCACTGCGTTCAGGGATATAAGGTTCTACTTGGAATGTAGGTTTTGGGGTTGGTGGGGGCTATTTCTATCAAACTGTGACCAGCGGACGTATCATAGCTTGAAATTTACATCACAATAATCAATATCAATTGTTTTTCCTGTTTCCGGTCATTTACCTTTCCCTACAATTTAGATTTTACGTGTTGCAACCCGCATCCATGGGTAGAGATTCTACAGTACAAGAATTCCACTAAAAGTCCGGGATATGAAATCTGTGTAGAAAACTCGGCGATTGATAGAGTAAAGTGTGCTAAAGTGGTGCTAAAGGGTCTCGACAATACTGGAGTAGGTGTATAGGAAGATGGGAGCGCTCTATACCCCTGTGTATGGCGGCACTATTTTTTTCCGGGAAAAGCCACCCCCCGGGGTAATTACCTTTTCCATACACTGCCCAATAAAGTACTCTTATTTTTCGGAATTGACGGAATGGGGGTTGTCATTGAATTTTACATTCAAACTGTTGCAATCTATGGAAAAAAAGAATCCATTAAACCAAACCGGCACTTATTGCTTCCACTCCTCTCTTCTATGAAGTGTATGGTACGGTACATGCATTGCTCTCAGCGTCCAGTCCGTCCTTCTTTGGGGGAGGACTGGACTGACCACGGCTGATATATGGTTTATCTTTTTCGAGGTGCTAGGACTGACTACGTCCAGAGAAGCGAGGACCGGATAGACTGTAAGGGAAAATAGACCTAGGGCTTGGACCTCCGGTACTAGCAAAGCAAAATCATACACCTCCCAACAAATCATTCTAGCATCATGAGACATCACTCATGAGTTCCTCCATAGTTCCTGAAGAAAATAAACAAACAACGTAGTCCCATAATTGTGAGAAAATGTATTTCGTTCCAACTCATCATACTCTCAAGATTACAGACAAAGACTAATCTATATACTTGACATTCCCAACCTCCAGCATTCACCCTTCCATTACATTACTTGCCATCCAGCTCATGCCATTCCTTCCACCTCGTTCCATTCACCACCTTCCAGTCCTGAGCTGCCAGGAAGTTCGTCCCATTCCAATCCAAGGTTACGAGGAAGTCATACAGCCATTCCTTACAACAGTTCCCCACCGTCCCCCTACATGCCCCCCCGCCACCGTCCCCTACCCGAAACCAGTGTTCCCAAACGTCCAGTCCGTTCGTCTTTTGCCTGGGACGGGACGGACGCCAAATTGTAGTCCGTCCTAACCCATGCCCGGGACGGACGGCCGGGCCCTACAGGTGTCTCAGGTAGCACAATTTTCAGGGTAACTCCGGATGACGGCCGGGCCCTACAGGTAATTGGCGAAGACTGCATATGGTGCCGGTCATCGGTAATCTGGGTACTGTAGCATTCATCTGGGTGCTGAATAATCAGGCCAAGATGCTGGATTTGGTAACTGGAACAAGCACACTTACCATTTTCGGAAATTTTAATACTTATTAATCAGAAAATATACAGGAATATTGGAGAAAATTAAGGTTACCCTGCCTTTGGGACCTGTTTTTCGGGGGTGGGAAGGGGGTTTTGGTGGTGGGAAGAGGGGTTTTGGTATGTAACATTTACCTCACCCTGCATACAAATCTGTCCAACTTCAAACTCTTATAACTCTACAACTAGTTCTCTTTTGACAGGTTTAAGAGTGACCACTAATAGAGTGCATCAAGGAGTATATAGTTTTGCTCTTACAAAGAAATAGGTCATATTTTAGTAGAGTAGTAGACCTTCAAAGTTGGGAATACTTTTCACGAAAATACCCAGGTTACCTGTCACTAGCAATATATCACAACTTAACAAACTTAAGAAAATTCAAAATGATCAATTCAAAATGATCAATTCAAAATTATCAATTCAAAAATTTTTTTAACATATTTAAGATCTCTCAACTTTCAGAATATCAAGAAAAGAAATATCATTTCTATGTATTAAGTGATAAAACAGTTATTGTAAAATGTAAGTTATGCTACTCTCTTAACAGTCCGGATTTGGCTACTGTGTATATCTCATAGTTTTTATGGTGAAATCTTGTTTTTCTATGGGAAATTGTTTCTGTGTGTCTTATTTAATAAAGTTTCTTATTGCAAAAGTTCTCTTATAGAATTAATACTTATTTTGAAATAATTTCTTATAGGAAATATTATTACAAAAAAAAAATTCTCCAAGAAAAAGTAATCTTTGAGTAAAATATTTTACAAAAAATATTTGATGTGGAAAAAAGGTTTTCTTTAAAGAAAGGTTGATGAACAAGAAGTGTTATATAGGATATCAGGTATTCATATAGAATAGAATTTGTGAGGATTTAAGTTGTCTTAGATAAGAAGAGTTTCTCAAAATGAAAAAGTTATTTTACAAGAAAAGTTGTCTAATAGGAAAATGTTTTCTTTGTTGAATGGTTTTCTGAAATTGAGCTTCTTGGCTTCTATGCCAGGACTAAGATTTCATTGAAAGTTTTTGAATAAAGAGAGTATATGTGCTGTGAATATAGGCCTAAAATGGTAGAGTAAAATCAGCCAATGAACTAAGTGAAATGGTGTATACTCATTTGCATGTTAATTGAATATAAGTAAATATCAAGTTCAAAGCGTGCAAAGATACTACTTCATATCAGGTTGAAAGATAGAAATTTGTGAAAAGAGGAAAAGTAAAAAGTTAAGTATTTGAATTGGAAAATGAGAAAAAAATGTTTAAATTCAAAAAGTTATACATAAAGATACTATGGAAAATAGACACCGTAATTTGAGGGTAGATGGGATGGTTCGTATAGGGAGGAGTTAGAAAAAGAAATAGAGGTATGAAGTATGAGAAAATAGTACAATAAATATACTTTAAATTAAGCCAGTGCAGTATATAAAGAAAATAAATCTTTCTCAAGTGTCTGGTAGTCCAATATTACCATCAGGATATCCGCTATAGAGAACTCTAGAGATTATATAAACAAGATCATGACTTTATACAATATGATCCAGGGCCTCAAGAATGGACTTTGAGGAAATATAAGGTAGAAAGCCTGATGTAAGAGAATGTGCCTATTGTTCTCGCTACTGTACTTACCTGATGTTGAATGTTTCCTATTTAGGTTGTATATTAGTAGCGCTACTTTTCTTTCCTTGTACTTTCCTTATTGTTGTAGTGTCCTATTGGGTTATATATCCTTAAGCTTGCTTATGATATCCTTTGCTACCCCTGTACCCTTTAGGCAACCTTATGCTTTCCTACTAGTACTACTGGATTAGTACATAAGTAGAGATTTCTTATTATTTGATTCCATTACTTGTTTTGTTAGTTACATCCTGTCGCCTTTATATCTATATTCTAGAACTGTTAGGAATACCGGAAGGCTTAGCCTTCCATTAGTGAATAAAGACCTATAGTTACCCTACCTTAGGATTCTGAGTTCAAAAAGACAAGCCAACACCCCCCTCCGGCACCAGCATTGGGACGGCGCTACATCGGCAGACACCGCCGTAGTTGCGTCCCATCACCAAAGCCATAGTCATTGGAACCCTGATCGTAACACCGTATATGTCGTGGCTGTCCGTCCGACCGGATCCCATTCGCAGGATATATGATGGAAGGCCTCTGGTGAGCTTATGCAAGTTGTTCGAGCCAAATCGGCCGACGTTGCATAAAGTTACTAAGTACTAAAGACGAGAGTCGCGAAGGTGGTCACTAAGTAAAGGGACGTTTTTACGGACAATGGTTAAGCAACACATTCTATACTCCACACTCGCGCGATAAAAGTTGCAGAAGTAAATGGTGTTGTTGGATGAGGTAGTTTGAGAAATCAGGCATACCAGCACTCACACACGTCAATAGTATTCTCCGATACTGACGGAACCATATGATAACGATGTGACTATGGAGGGATAATGGCTAGTGGAGCAATTATCGTGACTAGTCTATCTTATGCCTCGCAGTGGTCGTGTGCAGAATGCATCTGCAATGCTGAGAGGTTCGATAACAAAGCTGGCCCCTTTGTTGGTTTGATCATGGAGACCATTCTGCGTATGCAGTGGTAAGCAAGACTCCATGCCGACGAAGATGGATCGTAACCAATGAACTGATATGTGGAAGCACCGTCAGGAAAACTCATGGTGTTGCGATTCGGGAGTCGAAGTGAGATAACAGAAATGTCAGGGTCAAATGGTGTTTCCACTTTTAAGAAGAAGCTGGAGTTTGTTAGTAGGTACTTAGTTAGTATGAGAACTAGATGTAGCCCGCGATGACCCAGACGCGGCATATAAATATCGAGGTGGCTCCCAAGCTATTTAAACATTATCAAGCAACGGAGAAGAGATCTTATCAATATAAGTTTTTACGCTAGAAAAATCTTTATCACCTTACATACCTCTATTTTTAAACATTGAGCCTTCCTAGACAATCTCTGTCTACGATTAAGATTATCGGCCTGAGTTATCTTGCAAGACGTTGAGATAGGCTCCCGCCTAACAAGAACCTAGTTGTTTACTTTAATACTATCTCAGCATAGTAAGTATTTGCGTTAGGCATATGATCTTTGATTATGTTATATTAGTATTTAAAAAGCCTGAGATCCTCTAAGGATTGAGTCTCTCAAGCCTCCCAGAAACACTCTTCTTTAATATACTACAAGTTAAACGGTCACTCTATTAGTCTTTCATCTTTCTTATATCTCTTGAAGATATTCCACGAAGACTTTCCCTTCTATCCTATTAGTATCTTCAAAGTTCCCTTTTGGAATTCTTGAGATACTTATAAGTAGGTTATATTGAATATGATTTGTCAAATTCTGATGCAGTTGGTAAGCAGATTCAAAAATTCTTAGTTTTTACAAAGTAAACTATAGGAGAGTAATTTAAGAGCTAATATATTAGAAAATAAATCTATAGAATTCTGATATAAGAATTGTCCCAACCAGGATTGTCTAGCTGGAAGGTTTATATTTCCAATAATTGAAGCAACAGCTATACCCCAATTGATATAAGACTCTAGTGCTGTACCACAAACAGTTAGATATCAAGAGGATAGTATAGAGAAAGCCCAGACTTCCAAGACAAGAGACTTAGAGAAAATGTTGCAGAGCAGTGGAGAGGCAGTAGATGAAGTATTACAAATATTAATCAAAAGAAGGGAGAGAGAGGAATGCTTAGACTCAGAAGAACTTGAGAGGTACTAAGACAGTAGAGGGTAAGGAAATATTGTCAAGTAGTTATACAAGGTACAGAAGTATTTGAGAGTAGAGTTGGCCTTGTATTCCTCATTCCATTGATTAGACATGGATGCCAAATACATAGAGAGATACTTCTGAATACATCAGCATTCTGCAATCATTCAGGATACCTAAGAGTAATAATATTGAGGTATTGGCACATGCCTGTCTACTTGATATAGGCTTTGTATGCATTTACTGACAATGTTTTGAAGTTGGTTTCCTTCATCTTAGATGGCTCTATATGGCTGTAGTTATCTTCTCACTTGATATGTAACTTACTTAGACTTTTAACTGTTCTTGTACTGGTTGTAGCTTAGCTTAGGTTAGCTAATGTCTCTACCTGCGAATAAACTGAAGTCCCAATCTTAAAATACTACTCTTTCACAATATACCTGGAAGTACTAAAACTAAGATAGTAGTATCAGCCTTTCTGCCTAATGTAGGCCTTGTATGCTTTCTGAGAAGTTGCCTGGAGTTTCGTTTCATCTTCATCTCAGTTGGCTTATACTTAGTTTAGTTGCCTTCGTACCTAGTATGTTAACTCCTTAGGCTCTTCATTGTACTTGTCTAGGTTCTATATTAGCTTATGTTACATATAGTCTGTAGATACTCTAATACACTTAACTCCTAACTCCAAAATACTTCATTTAGTCATCACACTCAAAACCTTTAAAATTATAAAAGCCAACACATTTTCAATTATCAGCTAATTTTATTATTGTTCTATCATTCAAGTATCAAATTTTATTTACTCTTTATTTTTTTTGTATTTACCTTCAGGTATTTTATACATACCTAAATCAATTTACAAATTGTATCTACATGTCCTCTAAATGATCTAGTTTTCTCACTTCTTCTACTTATTTATTTTTGTCTTCCCTGATACCAATCTTCTGAATATTATGAGCCTTTACCCAATCCTCCCTAGTCGCCCAATTCTCCTGGAAGGTACACAATTTTCAATTGATTATTGGATAATTGTGTTAAAGCCTCAGAGCCTGTTGGATCCCTTTTGCACCTGCCTCTCACCTTATCCTGGAAAACTTGGATTGTACTCTTCTATCACAAATGTCTTTGACTAATTCCTCAAAGGGAGTTGGGCGAAAGCTGTGCTGAATATTCAGAAACAACTTTAAGATCAGTTTCAAAATAATATTCAATTCTATCTTAGTAATATAAGTTCCTAATAAGTAGTCGTTCCACTGGCTTCCAAGAGGCAAATCTCTGGTAAACGCATTCTTGGGGAAAAAGAAGAAGCTGACTATTCTGCCAAATTTCTGAATATAGGTATGCCAATTCTTTGCATACATAAGGATGGTTTTCTATCTGTTAACTGTCATGCTTTGTGCTAGTTTTGCTCCACTATTGTTAGTATTAAATGCTAAGCTTCATGCTGCCCTCAAGCCACTATCATCTGATTATTGACTATTCTTTGATATTGGACCTAAATGATATACTAACAATGAATTAGTAACTTTTAAAGTTTGTTCAGGAATGATAATATACTTAGATAGAGAATTCTTTGACCAATGTAGGCGGCATTGTTCTTAGGATTGGCTTGTGATAACAGTGTTAGTAGGACTTGGGTATAGTAAAATCTTGAATAGACTGGGGCATTGAGAATCTCATTACCATGAGATAGGACCTATGGACTACCTTGCCTGAAAATACCCCTCCAGCATCCTTGTCAGCACCTAGTTGATTCAGCAAACATGTTTAATAATCTGCCAGAGTGTTGAGCAGCTTCTATAGCCACACTCAGGGTCAGGAGTCCTCCACTATCAGATAAAGCTCTAGCAACATACTACAACTCAACAAACTTAAGAATATTCAAAATGATTAGTTGTAAAAGATTTTAATATCATTAAGATCTCTGAAGTTTCAATGATAATAAATGGGAGAATATTTCTATTTATTAGGTAATGAAAAAATTAGTGTAGAATGAAAGTTGTAATATTCTTTGTATGATGTGGTTTTAGCTGCTGTGTATATCCTTTACTTTTTATAGAGAACTTTTTCTTTTATGGGAAATTTGTCCTAAATGTGTATTTCTCATCATGAGGTAATACTTAGTATTTACAAAAAGGCTATCTTAGAAGAGGGTCTCTCTGATATATCAACCTTAGATAGAGGAAATATTAGAGGTAGTTTTTCACTACCTGGCTTTAGGGTTAGCTCAGAGAACCTGTTTCCATCAGGGTACAAAAAACTTTGTCCAACCAGGTCCAGATTTGAAAAAAGAATGTGAGTAAGAAACTATGATCACAGTATAGTACATATTTGAAACATAATATGAGGGAGAAAATATAATTACATTACATGCTACTGTGTTTGGCAATATTTAAAGATAAAAGAAGGAAGTATATGATGATTAAGGTGAGACCACTATTGCAAGGTTTAAAGTCTTGGTATTATTCTAGTTAGGGTAAGCTACAATGTAGTAAAGGTAAGTTAAAGCAGAAGAGCAAAGTGAGAATATATAGCATAGACAAGTTCGAAGGCATAAAGAGTATTTGAAGTGTTACTTGTTTAGTCTTCTATATTCTGAAGACTTTTTAGTACCATTGGGAAGAGACCGATGTCTGTCTTCTGGCATCGGGTATGTAGGTGGATCACCAACTTGGTTTGCCTAGACAGGGAGGCCTGCCTCCCCCCCCTACCCCTCCTTGTACGTCATAACCGCTGCCTTGCCAGCCTAAGGCTTATCTGCTCTCTGCTGGAAATAAACGCAGCCACAGCACGCCTTCCCAAAACAGTGCCCACCTTCTCGTCCCACCATGCTACCCAAGTGGCAAGAAATAAGATCACAAGCCAACCATACCTCTGTTTCAATCTTGACTGGCGTACCTCTCTGGATGGCATCAAGAACCCCAGGTACCGCCACAACGCCATCACCTCCCTGGCTAACGTGGCTTCCCCCCTTGTCCGAGATGGGGTCACTCTGCCCCCGATCACTCTCCACCTTACCGATTACCTCCCCCCGATTTCCCCTGTCATCCCCTCGTACGCCCTCCTTAAACACTGTGCCAAACTACACCTCCTGCCTGACTGGGCTGAGATCCCAGCCCCTGTGTACTACCCCTACCCCCTAATAACGCACCCCCACCCCTTCTTGGGGTTGGGAAAGTTTGTTGCAGGCAGGATTCACCAAATGCACTCTGGAAAGAGCTACTGCGCAGCATACTCCTCCTGGGGGAACCTAGACCCAGACGATACATACCCCGATTGCTCCGAAGCCTTGCAGAATTTTGAACACACTATCCTCGCCTGTCCCTCGTCCACCAGCCAGAGATCTCGCCTCCTCCAAGGGATCTCGACTCTGGCCCTGGAGGCCTCTATCTGGTTTGACCAATCCACACTTATCGACCTGGCTGAGTTCATCTGTACAACAGCTACAGGCTTCCCTCCGGGGATGCCCCCCCTCGCTCCCTCTCTCCATCCTTCCCCGCCCAACCCGGTATTTCTCACCCCCCACCCCCTCCCTGCCCCTGGCCCTCGAGACTAGATGGTGGCCACCTACTTTCTTTATTTTTTAGCTTAGGCTGCTCTGCGACACTTATCGGTCGCATTGGGGGAATTGGTGTTGATTATTTCATTTGTTTATTGTTAGTTTGATTTTCAGTTTTGTTTTGGCTATATATTGTTAAAGATGCATGTCATTTCTTGTACCGTAGAAACAATGAACATATGATTTAAAAAATAAAAAAATAAAAATCAGTACCTTTGGGGAAGGGGTATATATTCCAATTTCCTTCCGGTTTGTGGTAAAATATTACTCATTTCGTTATTTTGATTATGTGAGTATGGGATTATTGATTTCTGAAGATCAAAAACATGTAATCGTTATCAGGTTGGAAACTTGAAGAGGTCTTGCAGGGCCGAAAATTGGGCTAAAGTTCATTTGCGTAGCCTTCCATCAAGATTTAGCTAGTTAGATCTATCAAGTTGTAGTATATTGCATTTACTGTTCCTATAGGTCTGGAGAGCATGGCTCACATACTATTAATGCTAGTGTGAGGGAATTATTTTTTGTATCAGTGATCTCATATTCCAAGCAAGATGTAGGCTAAGGGGTGAAGAATTCCTTTTTGCGCCGCAATTGAAAGACTATTCCAATTGAGCATCTGATCATATCTAAAGACATGCTATATACCTATATCTGGATCGTGCATAACGTCTGGGTTAGATATTCCTGATATGTATTTTGCAGGTACAGTGCTCCTTGGTGCGTTTCTGGATTCAGTAATCAAATATTGGTGAAGAAGACTTACCTAAAATGGTAATGTTTTAGATTTTCCTAATCCAGTATAGAGACCAGACTTCCTAATTGGGAAGTCATAGGGCAGCTTCACCACATCATATTGGTCCAACCCACACAGACTCAAGCCACTAGCCACATATGGTATATTACATCACACGCTACACCTTTAGTTATAATAAAGCCATATCACCAGCCACCTGTGCCACCTTCAGCTACCTGTGCCACTTTCCCTCGTTACATGTGGGGAAGTACTCTATAGCCAAACTCATTGTCAGAAATCCACTATTGTTACAAACAACTCATGCAACATACCACAATTCAACAAACACAACAAAATTTAAAATCAGGAATTCACAATGTTTATTATATAGTTAAGATCTCTAAACTATCAGGATATCAATAAATTAAACCTAGGTTGACTTATAGTATGTTGACTTATAGCCAAGAGTGGGAAATAAGAAGTATAAAGAGGCAACTTATTCTAAATTTATCAACAAAATCATTTTCTTTCCCAACACATCAATCTTTGAATATACATCTCTTGTATCACTTCTGACAAGTGCATACTTTTGAATAATGGTTAGATACCACACCTTTGAGCTGTTTTTGCTTTTGTAAGAAAACATTTATCACAAAAACAATAATGAGGGGACTCCACAAGCACTGCCAGATATTCTGGCTTCGGTATAAACTCTTGTATTCGATTAAGCTCTCGCTATTATTGCTGGTGTCCTGCTTGTAAGTATTTTTCCCTCAGAGAATAAAATATTGACTGAACGAAGAAAGACAAACAGTCTAAGGTCTTAGTTGAGGGGATATTAAAATACTGGTCTCCAAAGATTGCTGAATGTATTATAGGAGGCTTGGGATATGTGTAGAGGAACTCTTTTAATATTCTAGTTCTGGAGGAGAACTGAATTCAAGATACTGCAGATCTCATCAGCTGCTCTGCAGGTTGTAAGTTATTTCACTATTGTTATTATTCATTTAAACAAATCAATTCTTTACTAATTATCAATATTATAAGAGAGAGGTTGAGTACAAAGAGACTACCTACAATGGAAGAATGGACACACAGTAGCCCAGCACACTGCCTTTCTAGTATCATTTAAGGTGATATGCTCAATCAAGCTAGCCCTAGCACTGCCCAAAGTGACATTCGTTCATATATGATATTTATTTGTTTTTATTTTCATGATTGAGCAAATTGAAATTGAAAAAATACATGAGACATTCCTGGCCGAGCTTGTAATAGTCCAATACTTCTCGACAAACCCAGCCTCATAGTCTTTATACTATTCTGGCACATTCTCGACCCAAAAGGCTTTCAACTGCTCCTGCCAAGTAAATGCCCATACCTCACCTATCAGTTCTCAGCTTGCATCCAAAGTGATTAAGAAGATGTGTCACCTTTACTTCCAGGTCTAATATTCATTCCTTGAACACAATAAAGTTGAAGGCTTTGACTCCTACTGAAAGTCCGGAATGAGAATATTGTCTACCACTATTGCACCAATTTTGACCTCCAAAGTGCTATTATTTTGGACCTTAAACAAAGAACTTCGAAGAGAATAATAAATCTCAATTGCTGTATGGGGAAGACAGTGATAATCAATGACAAGTAAGTAATTTATAATCCTGTATTATCTTGAATAACAGTGAATGATTTTTGGAAGCCAGAGGTTCCTATTTGAATTGTGGCGGGGGTGGGCTATCAGGGAAAACACTAGCACAGTACAGTGCTGCCTTGTATATAATTGAATCATATTTGTGAATATGACTGCTATTGTATATGGCCAAAGTCTAGCCTACTCGCTGCCCTCTGGTGTTTAGAAGAACAGCTAATATTGCATATTGGTGAGAAATAGGTTGAAGTAACAAGATTCTGCTTGGTTATTTATTGCTTGTGTATAATAGTAACAGTACGACAAATGCAAGGGGGCAGCAAGTAAGCTGAGTTTTGGCAATAGGCAATACCAGTCTTGTTCACAAATGTAGTTCAAATATAGCTCAGGCAGTGCTGTGCCTTGCTGGTGTCTCTTCTGGCTGTCCTCCCCCCATTGTCTTCTAAATAGGAAACTTTCACATCTTGAGACAAATCTCCCTTATTTGAGTTAATATAATGTTTTATGCAGGGCCTATACTTACATTAAACTATTGTTAGGTATCGCATTTAATGAGTAATAAATGCTGGGAATCAGAAGGCCAGCAAGCAGTTACCAGAACTAAAACAGCCGGTTCTCGACTATCCTGCCTGGAATACAATTTTTCCTGCTCAGGTTCAGTGTGGAGCAGAGGGTATGAGGAAGTGCAATAAATCAAACCAGAGTTCTGTTTCTCTGGCTCCAATGGGGCTGCCAGTGAAAATACCAATGATGTCACAGTTATGCCTTATTCAGAGCAAAATGGAGGCCATGGCACCTTGGAAATAAAGAGTGGTGTAATTGGACACCATCCGTTTGTCCACAGAGTGCAACAAAAAACTCATAATATTGAACTTGAAGTGGGGCCAGCGCAAAAGTATTCCACAAAAGAAGGTGGTAAAGCAGGGAAAGAATTTGCCACAAAGCTTGTGCCGCTAACTTGCACTATTGAGGAATTATTTCGTGGTTTTCTTCTAGAAGAATACAAGAAATATAAGGCTGTCTATAATATAATTTACAATGAAAAGGGGCAGGACCAGATTGATGAAACCTTTGGTGTATTTGCTTTTGCGTTTGTTACAAACAGTGAGTAAGCAAGGCAGATTTCACATGACTAATACTTATTAGTCATAGGTATGTTTATGATTTTATGCTATAGAGTCATTTGACTCATAGTTTTCAAATAACTCGCACTTACCTGTCATGTGTTATAATATAATTGATGTTTTGTTGACTCATGAGTGTAAGTCATCATAAGGTAATGACTTTTACAAATGACTCACATTACGAGTCATGGGTTTCACACATGTGATACAAATAGCATACATGACCTACTTTAGGAGTCATGATTTGTTTATAGAATGATTGTGCAGTCACGCATAGGAGTCAACTGATGGATTTTGGGTATAACTCTTATAGGAGTCAGGGGACAATCTGACCGATAAGGTATGAGTCAACAGGGTAAGGGTTGTGGACGAAGTCTATTGAAGGGAGGTCTCGGACCAGGTAGTTAGAGTTCTTCACATAATCATCAAAGTTTCTTCCTACCTTATACTTCCAATACAGAATTAATTTACTGTTATCCCTCACTTGTATGCAAGAAAGAGAGTTCTATAATGATGGAACTCCTTATATCTTTCCCCATTATAAGTTAATGCAATACGATACTAAAGACTATAAGATAGTCTCTGTCTCTTAGTAATATACTATTATGATACTTGAACAGTTATGTTATAATATACCCTTATTGATTAGAAAAGGACATACATCTGTCCTATCAATTTATTAGACATAATCTGATAGCCCATGTAAGGAAGTTGTTACCTGTTGCCTTCTAACTATAGGTAGAATCATTATAGTATTCATTAGAATGAACATGAGTACAGATAGTCACAAAGACCTGGAAGACATATAACAGGTGTGGTGTGCGATTGTAGTGTTAGGAGATTTTGAGGGTAGTGAAGCCTAGATTCCTGAGCTTGGGGTGATAGTTGACTGTCCTGCAGGTATGTATTAACAACTTGGCTAATATTAGGTCATTGTATGCTATTGTGCCAAGATAGGTACTAATAAATGCAAAGTGTCTAGAGACTTTTTAAATAGCCAATAATTTCTTTACTTCTTCAAGTTCCTACAAGTGACTAAGATATACTCGCTAGACTTGATTACCTTCTTGCGCTCCTGTGTGGTAGAGCACTACATTGGATCTTACGAGGGAAGCTGGTAAAGTATCGTGCATTTCACCCATTAAGCCGTACATGATGAGTACGTATAGATAACAAGAAAGCAATTATGTGAGTTTGGGAAGATGCTAAAATTGTGGCAGAAATTGTGTGGGAATATAGATGTGTAGCTATATTTTCTACTTGAGTTTTGGTATTTTATTAATTGCGAGTATAGGGAAGGTGTTTTCCACTAAAAGGTCACAGAAGAGATCCTTGACCATATTGTCTTTAATAAAAAGCTCAGGCTAGTATGATGTGATTGATAGAAGTAATTAATATAGCTGGACAGTGAACTGGCAGGGGGAAAATAGTGAAGCAATGAGGGAAGAGCTGGTAAATCGGCGAAATTGCTAAATTGTGAAATAGCGAATTGGTGGATAGGTGAAACAGGAGAGGGGTAGGAAGACGGAGATGCAAAATGGTGAAAGGGAAACACCCAGTCCCTCTAGCCCATTCTGAGTAGGACAAAAGCGTGGTGTTTGGCAGTACTTGCTTGGTCTGTCAGGGTCAACCTCTTCTTGTTTGAATATTATTTTTACTAGTCTCTTGTGACTACACTCAACAGTGCACAAGAGGCATGTTCGGCCTTACTTATCTTGTCTGTTGTGGTTGACATTATTCTCTTCAAGAGGTATTTTCACCACTCTCTCATATTGATTCAAAGCAGCATACAAGAGTCGTGTTTGACTAAACTTATTCAGTAGGTTAAGATTGACATTGTTCTATCTGATGAGCACACTCACCACTCCCTTATTCCTTTTGAAGCAGCATATGAGAGGGGTGTTTGGCAGTGGTTATCTGATGTGTTGAGGTTCACATCATTTGGTTTAAGTAGTATTTTTACTACATCCTCGTATCTATCCTCAGCAGTGTATAAGAGGGATCTCTGGCCCATTCAGGCAGAATGTTCACTATTTTGTTGTACCAACTACAAGTGGCATCCAAGAGTAGGGTTTGGCTGTGAGTATCGGGAGTATCAGGAATGATGTCCTTCAACCAGGGGAGTATTTTCACACCTATATCGTATATATTCAGTGAGGCACCCTAGAGTCCTGTTTGGTCTTATATATCTGGCATGTTGGGTTGACATTGTTTGGTTCGAGTAGTATTTGCACTACTTCCATGTAGCTATTTGAAACAGCACAAAAGAAGGGTGTTCAGCGAGGCTTATCCAGTTAGTCCAGGTTCACATCGCCCCCAGTTTCAGTAGTATTTTCACTACTTTCTTGTGCCCATTCAAAGGAACTGAGACCCAAGAAGGATTACTTATGCAATCACCTTTGTTGATGACACAATCTTCATGCTCTACCAAACCAGCAACAATGTTAACATTCGTGAAGAACAATATGTAGTATGGTCTATAGAATAAGGAAGGTTTCTTGAATTGAATCAGAATGAAAGAGATTTTCTCTATATCCAGGAAGATGTTAGGGGATAAATATTTATTGTAGTCACCAAATAACCTGAGTGTCAGCAGGATAGGGCAGTCTGCAAAATCTTATTTTACATATAGTCTCTAATATCGCGAATCAGAATCTTCTCTGTTTAAGAAACTTTTGAAAATAGCCTGTCCTAAAGGGTGCAAGAGTTACAAGTCAAATTAGCCTTGATCTAATAGGACACCGACTAGCTATATGGGAGATGTCATAACTACTCTCCACAAAAAAAATGAAAATGTAAAAGTAGCCCGACAGTGTGTTCCTTCCTCTACACCTAGATGGCTTTTTCCTCCCCTTATATTCTCTCCAAAATGCACATCTCTTTTCCCCTCCCTTGTGGCACTACAATAACATATAGCTTTATGCTCCAAATTCAGGGCCTGTCACTTCCCGTACCACTATAACCCTGCTGCCTCCCTTCAGACTACCTTACCCACTGCCTTATACCAACACCATTTGTTTCATCCTCTTTGAGTAGAAAGGAAGCTTGATTTATGCTAGTCTATAGTCCAACTCGGGGTCAGAAATCCTCGAATGTAACACAACACTGTAGCAACCTACCACAACTTAACAAACTTAAGAAAATTGAAGATCTTTGGATTAGGGTTAGGAATGAAGTATATTGAGTTTAGAGACCAGTGTACATACTCAGATGCTTCGCTGTACTTGTAATAGTACCTCTCTCACCCTCAACAAATACACCTGATTTCCGACTCTAACATCTTTTTTCCCTAAACCCTGATTGCCACCACCATTATTGCTCTTTCTCAACCCTAAAGCAGTCATGACCTTTGATGTGCTACAAAGTACCCACTGTGCAGACCTTCAACTCAAAATCTTCTTAGTCTAAGCCATCTTCCTTCTTCCAGAGCACAATCTCCTTTCTTTCTTCCACTCCCGCTCCCCAGACTCAACACTCTCATATCCATCAATGTATCCAACACCACTCTCCTCATCTACTCTCAGTCTTTCCTCCCCTTCATATCCCCCACTCATCCTCTACTCTGACTTACTTTTTCCCCTCCTACTTACCATATTTCATTATTACCAACAACTTCTATTATAGGGAATGTCCTCTTCTTCTTTCAATTCAACCTCCACTGCAGTATGTCCTCCGCCTTGTCTCTTCCTCTTCTTAGATGCTACCAGAGATAGCAATCTTGTGGTGGATAATCTTCTACAGTCAAGAGCTTTGAAAGATTGCCATTTTTCTTGCAAGCCCTATCATGAAATCAAGCATTTCCTTATATCTTGGGAGAGGAAACATGCTGACCTTCATACTTACAATAGTGTTGTCAACTATGTCAACTTAAAGGGGAGTAGGTATACTTAAAGGGTTCCCCTCTTCGTCATAGATCTGTTTCTACCTTCAAATTTATCAAATCCGATCTGAATAGCTGTCATCATGCCCTTTGTGGCAAGATCTGTGTCGTTCTTACCTACCGATTCCCAATTGCCATCCCACATATCATCCAGTTATGTGATAGCCAATCATACATACCCTTCAACAGGATTCTCCCAAATAGGCGAAATAGGTACAGAATATTCAACCACTACTACGATGCTTTCTGAGCAGACTACAGTTCAAATATAACAAGTAGAGAGTATTACTCTGATCTCCCTTATTCTCAATCCTAGTTGGATGCCAACAAACATCTCTTCTGCTCCCTTTCCAACTCCTAGAGAATGCTTGATCCTAACATGTATCTTGAACTTACCTCTATCTACAAGCATCTACCAGATAGCTTTCACTTTATGGCTGGCACTAGGCATGGAGTGGCCAACAATGAGTGCATGCGACCCAATCTGACTAGTAGCAATACCCATATCAATTGGCAGGACCTGTCAAGAGAGTACAATCCTGTCATTTCCTGGAGTTGCTTTACTGGCAGTGCCATCGTTCTGTGGCAAGTTAAAGTGGTATACTAGGTAAAGAAAGGCATGTGTTTATTCTTGCTAGGTAGTATTATGATAGACCAAGTTCAGCGAGTTTTGTCCAATAAGGGCAGCTTCTTGGGCCTCTTCTGCCTCAAGAGCTCCTTCAATTGGAAAAAGAGGCAGGATCTAAAGGTGACAAAATCCTTTGTGAAGCAGTGGGCACTAATGCCCTTTCATTCATTCAATACAATTCAATATAAATCAACACATAGAAACACCTTTGCTCCTACCATCCTGATTGATCTTAAATTATGTAATTGGATATTCAGGCTACTCAACCTTCCACACTCGTCCATCTTGCTGTAACATCTGAATATGCCATATCCCATACTCATTCTGATTTCACATTCTCTTTTTGCCATACATGATATCTTTGCACCATCAGATCATTTCTAGGTACCGTATACTACTCATACTGCTTTTTTCACACCATACTCTACCATCTTTGTTTGCTTAGGATTAGGAGTTAAGTATATTGAGTCTGAGGGACTAGAGCTAAGCTACAGCCAGTACAAGTACAGAGATGAGTCTGAGTAGGTAACACAACAAGTAAGGAAACCACTATATTAATAGTAGAAACTGCGGAGATGAAGGTAACCTAACTAGAATATCTTCAAGGGATGTATACAAGGCCTACATCAGTACGAGATTGAGTACTACCATCTCTGTGGTAGTACTTGGGGAGCCATTCAGAGGAGACAGGTAGCTGCCAAGACAGATTTCCCATCTACCACCTGAAAGTTTCTGTACCAACAGGCATATACAGAGGCCAACAAGATCGGAAGTACAAGGTTCAACCAGATGGTCGAAGCAAAGAAGACAACCAACAATGAAGAGAGCAAAGACTGAAATAAAAAGAGGAAAGCAAGCGAAACTCTATAGCCAAACTCAGGGTCAGAAATCCTCCAATGTCACACAAACCTCTAGCAACTTACCACAACTCAACAAACTTAAGAAAATTGAAAATCATTACTTCAAAAAAAATTTAACATATTTAAGATCTTTGAACTTGCAGAATCTTAATAAAATAAACCTCACCTTTATTCATTAAGTAATGAAAGAGTTGTTGTGCAATGAAAGTAGTGCCACTCTCTCCACAGTGTGGCTTTAGTTGCTGTGTACAACTCATACTTTTTATGG
>Ga0307509_10002826_pt1 | contig 27510 bp, 36 predicted proteins | sample 10_EM_MG_FD_202245 | JGI IMG/M metagenome (GOLD analysis project Ga0307509, IMG submission 202245) | Populus trichocarpa ectomycorrhiza microbial communities from riparian zone in the Pacific Northwest, United States - 10_EM | ecosystem: Host-associated > Plants > Roots > Unclassified | place... | reverse complement strand
ACAAAAGTAGTTGCCATCGGGGTGTATTACACTGTAGTGCACAAATTGTCTGTAGAGAAGCGGATAGATGATACTCTGCACACGTGACTCTTAAACTAACACGTCAAGCAAAAGCAGCAAACCAGGATACTCGTCATCGCGATAGTAAATTAACCTTGGCCTTGTTTTACCTGCATCCTAACGTCAATCCAATTAGCAGATGGCAGGATCAATTTCGGTGATGGCTTTTAGCATTTACCGAGAGTGGATCTTGAATTTCTGAAATGGAAATCTTTTGGGCCTTGAAACTTGAGTGTCGATCTCATGGTTTGTAGTGGCAAGGTTTTCTGACCTTTTCGACAAGCTTCTCCCCACCACTTGTGAGCCTCTGCCTTAGTATTTCAGAGTATGAATGTGCGTCCCCATCGGCTTGCAACAAAAATTGTAAGGCCATCTTCATGCGTAAAGTCCACGGCGAAGCGAGTGCACAAATTTCTAAACGTTGTCAGAGCGGAGAAAAACTAGCGCATGAAATGACTATACTATCCGATGCACTGCCGAGGTTAAATAGGTTGTGTAGGCCACAACACAATGTCGGTGACAGTAGAATCGAAATCGGTTCTTCTGGTTCTGGCACTTCTCGCTCGATGATTGCAGTAAAGGTAGAGAGAAGGTAGTCCCATGCTTCATGAAAAAGTAGCGGGCTACATACCCAACCGGTTGCAACGATATACTGGGCAAGTGCCGCTACCATGGAAAAAAAAAAGTTCGTCAAGGTCAGTCACAAAATATGAACAAAAAGTGTTTTACCGACGGTTTTCACGTTTGGGCTTCCCGCGTGGATAGCTAATGTCCAGACATCCTCATCATTATATCCTTCTTCTTCCTCGGCGTTCCGGAATGTCTGATAGGCACACATGGTAAACAAAATGGAGTCAAGCAAGTAGCTTATCGCAAAACTATCGCTTCGTTCAGATTTCACAAACTTGACGACCGCAGATAGGTAAAATGACACCACTCCTAGTATCGGCCTCACAGTGGCTTCGTCGTTGCTCTGTGTCAAGGTTATTGTAATAAAATCGAGGAGAGACATAGCAGTATGCAGGGAAATCTGATATGACTCGGCTGTTTGTGGGAGACCCCTCGGTAGACTTCATTACGTCAAACATTATCCATCAGGAATGGAGTACGAGGCTCACCCTAAACATGTCCTGCTCACTATCGTGCCGTGCATTCAATAAAGTGTGACATGGGGAAATGAGGATTTCCTTACAGTCATTAAGTCGGGATATAAATTGATAGGACTTGTCCTTCAAGACAGTCTGGAGAGCGAACGTGAAATGTTCTGTGCATACAAGAGTTAAAGCCTCGATCATCAAATCTTTCACTTGGGGAGTCATTGGAAATGTTGTCTATCCAATAAACAAATGAACTGACCGATAAGATCCTCCCTTGCTAAGCCAAGGCAACAATATATGACAAGGATACACCTTGTGAGCTCCGGAATCTTCACCATGATCGATGGTTCCGCTAAGATAGCATTTGACTCAAAGTATTGGACAATTATCCAACACAAGGCACTCAAAAATCTTGCAGATGTTGATATATGTTCATACTTGTCGACGAGGATCATGCTTTGCTTGACATTTCGGAGCAGTTGCTGAGAAGACTGTCAAGGTTACAGTGCCAGCGACAAGTGAAAGGAGGTCGCACCAGCATCATGGAGCTTGATGCCGATATGTCGAATAGCGCTGAAGACCGCAGAGTCTTGAGCGGAAGGGCGACATTCAAGTTCCCAGGTAGTGGTCGGTTTGAATGAGAAAGCCACGTTGCAGTCTCGGAGAAATTTAGCATGTAGAAAAGTGGGTAGCAAGGCTGAGGCATTACCAGACAGCGAAGACATTCTGTATTTACAATCCGCGCGTCGCTCCAGGTTGTCCAACTCCACGGCACCACATTTCCCCAGAAGAGGAGAATGGACTGAGAGACATCCAATATTTCCAAAGGTTGGAAACTCTCTGGGTTCTGGTCAAGAACGAATTTGATAAGGCTAAGCACATTTCCAAAGCTTTTGGGCCGCAAATGAGATGGGTGTAACTTCCCAGTTTCAGGGGTCATGGCTCGTCTATTAGCAACCTATAGCACTTTAGATGAACGAAAAGAAATTGTCCTTTTGAGACGCACTGAAAAAAGGGATATTAGCATTGACGCAGATGTCCTCTGAGAGAGGTGATCCGGAAGAGTTGAAGGGGAGTGGAGCTTTGAGGACATGTAGTTCGCAGCGAAATGCAAAGCAGGAATTACACTCGCAGGCACTCGACTTTTAAAGGAGAGATGAGAAATCAGGTGGCATCAAGATCGTTGGCGTATACCTGGCTTCGAGCCATTCTTGTGATTGTACGTGTACCAACTGGGGCTCCATAACATATGCGGCGAACATGAGACAGAGAGCAAGCCGTCTGGCAGCTGGAGAAAAGTCACCAGATCCAAGTACATCTCTCAAATTATCCCACTTGTCTTGAATAAGGGTTGTTAGAGAAAAAAGAGTGCTAGAAAGAAGAAACCACCTGGCAACTGGATGGCCGCGTGAACCATGTCGTGGTGCATCTGTAGCTGAATAGGCTCTGAGGCCGTGGCTTGCGGTAGAGCGGCAGGAGCAGGAGCAGAAGCAGAAGCAACATTCACGATAAATATGGTCAATTGGGCGAAAATTTTATCCACCCAAGTAACGGCAAGAGATCCCATGTGTCTGGGGTTGGACTGAAGAGCAGCATCGCGAAAAAGTTTCCTGAAGTTGAAGAGCTTGTCCATGAAGAGTGGATTGACTGTCAAAAAGGTAACTTTTCTTCGTTCCTGTTGGTCACAAACTAGGTGTCTCGCGCTCACCAAGGAGGGAGAAAGTCTTGAGGATAGCAGATGCATGGTCATCCATCATTAGCGGATGTCGCGCATTTGTTACAAATCTGATAAGTATGTCCACAGAATTCTGAAGCGCAGCAAGACAGGTTGAATTCTAGAAACGAAATTAAGCATTAGGAGGAATCTTCAAAATAAAAATTCCCGCACCGCAAGAAGGTCGATCGTAGTATCCTGGGTGAGGAGTCTCTGGATCTCGTGCTGAACATCCTCGAAATGCGGATGGTGTAAGTCTTCCAGAGGTGTGATCCCTGGGACAAGAGGATCTGTAAGCGGGCAATATTTTTGGCTTTCAGAATGAGTTGGACTAGTGGAATCACACTCTGAGTCAGTTTCACTAATACGATCCATGAAGAAAGCGGACAGGGATTCAGTGTCATTGGAGGATAAGCGGAGGAAATCAGGTGATGATCCGACTGTCACCAGTACAGAAAGGACTGTCATTCTCAATCCGACGTGATGGAGAAGCCAGTGATTCATCTAGCTTTTAGAGCCCTGTTATAGATTTCAAGAAAGTCGAAAGGCTTGTGCTACAATCTAAGACTTCGTCGCTCTGCGAGAGTAAAGCTTCAAGATTCTTGGACGATTCGCCAGACTAAACAAAATTTAATAAAAATGGGAAAGAGTCTGGCCGATGCAAGATGCCTACCGTCGCGTCGCGGAATTCCAGATCTTCCCATTGTTCGTCTTCCTCTGCACGAAGGATATGGAGCATTTCTCTGCGTACAGCAGATAAACCGCCTTGTCCAGAGCCGCTCTGGTCCTCCGATTTTCGAGCAGAGACATGCACTTCCTTTGCATCGCCGGCGGCTTTTTTTTCTTGCTTTGGAACAATAACAGGAGCAATTTCGTCTGGGTCAGGTGGAGGACCATCATCCGAATCTGAGTCTGAATCAGCCCCGCGAGAACGCCTGCTTTTGCGTGATAAAATATCCAGATATGTTAAGGTGGGGCGGAATTGGTGTGTTTCACTGATTGAATGTAAGTGTAGTTTACCTGGAATGGTATGAGCGACGAGTATCGCATGAGATTTGACAGACAAACCATCCCGAATGATTCCCAATATATGAGCTCCTCGATGTGCTATTTCTTCACTTCTCAAACGCATCTCAGTGAGCCGAGGCGATTCATCGTCTCTGCACCTTTCCTTTCTCTCCTGGTTCTTTCCTCTGTCATCCTCCATACGACCTGCTCCAAGTTCCTTCGACTTTTCACTGTTGTAAACCTCAGGCCGCGTGTCAATAGGAACATGGATCTCAAGTCTGCGTGTTTCCGGTTTTATTCGGGCTGCAATGCGTTTGCCGCTTAATGCCGCAGACGGAGGAGCCTGAAGGGGTCGCGTCAGAAGTGGGAACTGATGAATTTGCAAATTTGTTGCAAGGGCATTGCAAAAATGTATGGGAAGGATAGAGACAAGTTCGTCGTTTTCTTCAAGGTCCATTTGTGAATAGAAGGTTCTGATCGCAAGACTTGCAAGGCACAGCCACGGCGTACCACTCCCCGATGATGACTCCGATGAGCAAGCACGAGAAACAAGCGCAAGCTCATCTAAGGATGAGATAACACCAGGCGTCAGAATGTCATTTGTACATCATAAGTAGGTACAAACACGACAAGATGCTTCTCTTCGGAGAAGCTCTTCCTCTCTAGATCTCAGGATGACACACCACAAAAAAGGTTTCCTCAGTTCTCACTGAGTTTTTTCGACCCACCCCCTAGCGTCCTGGTTCAGCTGCTTGGTTTTCGGCACATGTTTGCCACAATCTAGTCTCTCCTAGACAATAAGTACTTATGCATGAGGTATGACCTCAATCACTAGGAATCCGTGCTGTATCAAGTCCTTCCTTCACCCTCCACCTCCCTTTTGCAAGTCTTCGCGAAGCACCAACTCCACTGCAGTTCATTTCGGCCCATACATAGGAGTTCATCTAACGGATGAGTTGGGATGCGACACTAACCGATTGTTATAATTGGGATTCCGCAAATTATCAACTCAGGGCCAGGCAACCAGAGCGAAAATGTCCACATCATCCCAGTCAAAAAGGTAGTTAGCAGATGGATACCACGTTGGGAGTTGGGCAATGGCTTGATAAAGGAATTAGTTAATGTCTGCATCTTGTTTTCTTTGATTTGGAGTGCACATCTTCATGTGAATTGCTCGGAATCCAGATTCCAGTGGCGTACCTCAGTCTGAGTGGAGATGGCGGGCATAACGTTTTGCCTGGAAAACTGCTTTGAACAAAGGTAATAAAAATAATAAGATAAACATGCTAATTATCACCCTTTGATGGTATTTAGGGTAAGTATAACATAATTAAGGATGAATGGGATTTTGCACATGGGGTCGATGTATACTAGGACTTTCTTTTTCTGTGGCGGACATGGAATTCAGGCCAGGCAAAGCAAATTTCCATGTCGCTCGAGCCGCAAGGACGCGTCGAACTTGATGTTGAATTAGCTCGTGTAATTTTGGGACGTTGGCCAGTTTCGCACGGCTTCCCATCAGAGAGGTGGTGGATAGGTCGAGGGTAAAGTTAGGTGAGATCGACAAGGTCAGTACAGGTACGACAGACGTGGTTGAAGGTGGTTGTAGGCTTATCTAAAATCAAATGTATTAGTAAATGGGTCGGACACTGTCAAGTTCTTTTTCACCGATGATTTGAATTGGGACAAAGATATAGTTAGTGAGATGGGCAACCTGGCAAAAGATACCGTAGGATAATTGAACAAGTACGAAGTGGAAAGGGACAGTGACAATGTATCGGTGTATGAAGCATCGAATTCTATTTCCTGTGGGAGAGGCGAATTAAAAGAGGAATGAAGATGCGAGGACTGTACTCACAGATAGACCGTCCTGCTGAGCCTGCCGCATACGTGCGTTATATAACGTGGGGGCAGAGAGACCGAGATTGACCGAGTGAATGATAATATGATCCTACAACCCTGAGGTGAGTGCCGGCTTCGGTGAAGTGGGTCACAAGACTTTACTACAAAACCAACGGGTCGTATGGAATTTGCGTATGCCTCTATACGCTTGCGGGCAATTTCATCTCCTTCTATCCCTTGAATGTTGTCTTTTAGTTTAGAGCGATATGCATCCACAACCTGAAGATTATTAGAAGGAGGAGAGCTTCAAGAATTTATCCTCACTTCTTGTAAAAGTGTGTTAAACCATTCCGTGGATTCGGAGGGGTCTGGGTCGTGTCTTGAAGGATTACTTCGTGCCTGAACGTTCTTCTTGCGAAGGAACGTGTTATTATCTACTTGGTGGTGATATGAAGGTGTTTGATATGGGTATGGAGAAGTTTCTAGGAACAGATATCTGAGAACCATGCCCAGAAGGACCAAAATGGAGAGTTGGCCAATGATTAAGCCCTGTGTGAAGGTAGGCTGGAAGAAAGGGGGACTGCTCGTCATCTTGACTCTTGAGGGCGTGAAGAACTTCAAAGCGAGGGCATGTGTTAAAACGTGGGATTACGTAATGAGATGAAATGAAGGCGCTTTTACTCAACTCCAGCATGATCACCGCGTTTATTTCCTGGCCGTTGGCACCCTTAACAAATTCATTGGTGCATAAAGCATTGGAATCTATATCTACACAGTGCCATTTTATATTCAGGACACGAATAGAAACCTCAGATGATCCTTTGCTGCAATGGTGCACCTACGATGACATGGACCACGAGCTTGCTCACCACCGACGTCACTCGGTCCTCTCTTCCAGCTACACATTCAGAAAGGCACTTATTAGGAAGCATTTTCTATCGCGCACTATTCAGGCATATCTAAAGAAACACCCTGATTCCATCCTCCGAGATGCCGCTCCAAGCACGTTCGAGATCGAAATCTCATTCGCAGACGAACTTGATGAGATGTGGACTGATGAACTTTGGGAACTTGGAGACAAGCTCGAATCCGGATGCTCGTGGTGGATTCTGAAGCCGTTAGATTTTCCTCTTACTATGTCCAGCTGCTTAATGATTTTTCTTGAGCAGTGGGATGGCGGATCGTGGGATGGGGATCAGAATATTTCACACCAAAGATGAATTACTGAGGATCTTTGAGGAATTTGATGGAGAAGGTTCGGATGACCATGGCCAAGAGTCTACTGAAAACGGTGGGACAGCAGTAGTAACCTCACAGCTGCGTCACTTCGTTATACAGGTTGAAAATTTCTGTTCTTCAGTAAGGATAATGCTCAAGGTGTTTTTGTTTCAGGAATATGTTATGGATCCCCTCCTTCTTGACCCGATACAGGTTCTTGATAAAAAACGAAAAATGGACAAATTATCTGGTCATAAAGTGTGCAACATATTCTTCCCGATTCCTTTTACTCCTGACTCGCCTTTCGTAGTTCCACCTGAGGGTATATTGTGTATCCAAAGGGGACATACAGCTTTACCTGTACACTCGCATTCTGGCTCTATTTTCCCCCGTTCCGTACCGCCACCTTTCTTCCAGCACGCCAGAGCCCACTGAAATCGACTTAAGAGCGCATCTAACTAATACCTCGCTGCAGACCGAATGCGGCGAGACCAATGTCCGCCTTCTTGATGAGTTGGAGGGGTGCCAGTTTTTATCAGGGGGAGAAGATAAACAACTTTGTGCAGCAGATATAGATGACCTGGTCTCGCAGATCAGAAATGTGCTGACAGATATATTCAAGTCTGCAGTGCAACACCCCATCCATTTTCAGGTTAAATTCTCCGATAAATTTCAACAGATTTTGCACTTAATCTTTCCTCACCAGCCACTCCCTAATGCCTTCGAACTTTTTGGCGTTGACTTTCTTGTCAGTTATATACCATCCACTGGGCTTAAAGTGAAATTATTGGAGGTCAACGCAGAACCCGCCATCGAACTCACAGGACCACGTTTGACCTGGATCCTTGAGGATCTTTTCGTTTCGATAGCTAAGGTTTGTGTTGAGCCATTTTTCACTGATAAGATGGATCTAGGCATTGATGGTTGGGAAATTGGAGAGGAACGATACGATTTGATCAAATGCATGGATGAGAATGTACGGGCATAATAAATTAGACAATCCTTTTTCGCATTCCATAGTTTGAATCATGATGTTGAGTAAATGTTGTCTTGTCCCATCACTTTCGGACAATTGACAACAAGCGGTATAGCTCAGCACTTAACTCCCATCATGTCCAGTGAACCTGGGTCGTCCACACCGTCCAGAAAACGATCCAAATGGGATGAAGGCAACGACGACGAAATTGGCCTTCCGGTGGTACCTCAACCTAAGCGTCGTGTCAAACCCAAGCCTGTGAGGGTGGCTCTCGATCATCCAGCACCCGAGCCCATTCAAGAAATCAACAAGGTTTATGCACCGTCGCATAGTGTATATGTCCCTCCCAGAATTAGACATCCTCCGATTCAACCGTCTAGATCCGTCTATGCATATGAACGGCTGAACCAGATCGAAGAAGGGTCCTATGGCGTCGTGTTCCGTGCACGGGACAAACAAACAGGGGACATTGTGGCTTTGAAGAAATTGAAGCTTGACGAAGAGAAGAATGGATTTCCGATAACTGCCCTCCGCGAGGTTTACGCCCTCATGTCCTGTCGACATGAAAACATTGTAAGCGTTCGAGATGTTGTAGTTGGAGATACGTTGACCCAGTGCGTACCGAATTTTCACTTGGCTAGACTTCATGTAATCACAACTTTGTTCAATGAATTTAAGAGTCTTCGTTGTGATGGACTTCATCGAACATGATCTCAAGTCTCTGCTTACCGTGATGCCCTCACCCTTCCTTCAGTCGGAAATCAAGACACTTATGATGCAACTACTCTCTGCAGTCAACCACTGTCATCGAAATTGGATCCTTCACCGAGATCTAAAAACCAGTAATTTGCTGATGAACAATCGTGGAACCATTAAAGTCGCCGATTTTGGTTTGGCGAGAAGGTACGGCGATCCTGTTGGCGTTGGAGGGATGACACAATTGGTGGTAACGCTATGGTATCGGTATGAATTATAGCGTTTATTTCAAAAACAACTCATATTGACGCCATGTTAGGGCGCCAGAAATTCTATTAGGTGCCACAACCTATTCAACAGCGGTTGATATGTGGTCTGTGGGATGTATATTTGCCGAACTCCTCCTGAAAGAACCGTTATTCCAAGCTCATGGAGAATTAGAGCTTCTTTCCATGATTTTCAAGCTCCTCGGTGCTCCCACAAACAATTCATGGCCTGATTATTCCTCATTACCTCTGGCCAAGACCATCTCACTCCCATCCCCACAACCCCACCAATTCCGACAGAAATTTCAGTATTTGACATCTGCAGGCTTGGACCTGCTAATGTCTTTACTGACATATGATCCCAAGCGCAGAATATCCGCAGAGGATGCTGTAGAGCATCCTTATTTTAGGCGAGAATCCTTGCTTTTCGTGCCGCATTTCGTATCTCATGAATTCAACAGCGAATCTCCATTACCCAAGCACCCTGACCTATTCGGGTCATTTCCATCTGCTGCGGCTGGGGAAAAGTGAGTCGTGCACCATTTTTCTACGTCTGTTTTTTAATTCCTGTTTATAGAAGACGGAAGCCGTTCGATAGTCCTACTGCTCCTCGTGGTGCAAATCATAGAGATCTCAATGATTCCAATACTGCTACTTCCTTGTAACATAGAGAATCCAATTCATTAGAGGAAATATATCAGATTCAGGACAAGTCAGAAAACTAAATGATCATACTGATACTGAACTAGTAAGAGGGTCAAATGCTAAGATGCTTTTAGCTAGCAGAAACTACTTCACATCGTCCTTGAATCTGGTTTGAAGTTCCTCTCGCATTCTCTGGAAACGCGACCGTGTGACCCCCATCTCTCCACATTTGTCATAAAACTCCTGAACCTCTTCCAGTGTGAACCGAAACTCTTTTGCGATGTCACGAATCCCTTGATCGATTACATGCATGCTTGCTATAGCCATCAAAGCTGCTGTCGGCAGTGCCGTGGATTCCTCTGGTGGGTGTACCGTTGAACCGTGAGCCAAGGGAGTTCTGTTCAACGCCCAAGGGATGAGATGAGACAGAGTAGAGGAGAACAATAAGAAAACGAACGTCTGAAAGCGCGACCTTTTGTCTTTATCCTGGTATCCTTCGTCGAGTGCCTTCCTCTTGCCCCATGTTGGAGGGGACGAATCTCCAATGCGTACTGCCCATTCCGTTTCATCCTCCATGTCGTCCATTTCCTCTTCTGCGGGGCTGTTCCTAATTGTAGAACGATCAAGAGGAACTGACGAGGGGGTAGGCAATATTGCAGAGTAGGCATTCCCAACGTCTGACAGATCCTGCAATGCAGCCATTGTATGATGTAGATGATGCATCGTACCCATACCCGAGACTTCCATCGGAGGGAGGGGGCTTAACCCCGCAGAGTGGGGAGGAATTCCGTTCATGTTGGTCAGCTCTTGCGCTGGGGATATCTGTTCTATTGCTTGAATTTTCTTCTTCCGGGTTCGCTTGGGTTTTTCTTCCGCCTGGCGTACATATCCGTATTGCCCCCTTTCCCCAGGTAAAGGTTTCTTTTGCTCCACGATCCCAGCAATTATGGTATCAAGACGAGCAGCATTTTTCTTATACCTCTCTCTCCAGGATTGCCAAGTATGACGAACAACCCATGCATATTCGGGGTCCCCGCTCTGGAAGAATGCACACTGAACTGAAACCTGTACGAAAGCTCGCAGGAGGTTTGGTGCTTACCAGATCACAAAGTTGCTGGTATAAGCGGTTCCCTGTCCTCCCACCCGTTTCCTTATATGGAATTTTTGCCGCAATCCAGTTACATAGGTGTTGTTCGTCCTGTTCTGTGAATTGCGTCCGTCTGGCAAAATTAATTATTGGTTTGTGAAATAGAGAGCGAATTGCCGGGGATACGTACTCTTCACCTGGCCTGCGTCCTCCTGGATTTTTGTACACCAATGGGGTATAAACGAGTGACCCTTTCTCGATACATTTCTTGACCCAAAGATATGACTCGATATATTTATCCGCCACCCCTTGATACGTCTTTATGAGATGCTGGAAAACATCGGTATTGGGATCTGCTAGAATGACGCTTGCCGACTGGGCAGATGCATGAGGGTCGCCTCCAGAGTGCTTAAACCAAACCAGTGTCGGTTTAGTGCACATTGATAAAAAATCGGGCGTACCATTATGCGAGAACTTAGTGCACTCCGGGCGTTGACATTTGCAATGCTAGGATGGATGTGCATGGGGATAGGTTTGCCTTTCTCGGTAAATATTTGCTTCAACAACATCCCCGCTATTTTGCAAGCCTCAATGTAGGTGTACGGTACGAAATGCCGGTCAGGTCTATCGTCACTGGTCCAACAAAGGCGTAGGCGTTCCTCCTCTGCTGTTCCAGGTTGAACGAGGATATATCCTGACCGGGGCACCTTGCTTTCTACTCGACCGCCGAGCGACTGTGATGATGTTAGTCGGTTTCTTACGACAATGGCAGGACAACACTTACAGTTATTGTCTCACAGAGTTCTGCCTGAATCTCTTGAGCAAGGTCCTTCTGAATGAAGAATTTAACGGCGAGCCCATTGCTACCTTGGAATATGGGCTAGAGGATGGGTGAGTTAGTAGGAGCGGGATGAGGAGAGCCAACATACCATTGGGCCCCAAGTTTAAGGTTGAGGGTTATGAAACACGTTAGGGTTTCATTCCGGGAGGGTTAGGTGTTGATTATGTAATGCTAATACAACTAGAAACTGCAACTCTCCAGGGACAACTTAAGAGTATATAACTTCAAACTTCAAAGACTTTGCGATTTTGACTGGGGGATTGTGGGAAGATGTAATTGGTCGCATGGTTGTGAAATGCCCAACCCACAGGTTGGATGCGAGCAGCCCTTGAAGTAAATAATTGTGTTCCTAACACTGGCTTGATGATCATGGGGGATGTTTTTGAAAGTAAAATAGGAAAATAGGATTGGTTCCACAGCTGTGAGATGGCCACAGGTTGGGCGCGAGCAGCCCTTGAAGTAAATAATTGTGTTCCTAAACTTTCACCGTGCAAAGCACGGGTCACAGATTGGTTTATTCTAGAACCTTGCCTGGGTTCATAATCCCATGAGGGTCAAAGACAGCCTTAATTTTTCTCATCAGACCAATGCTAGTCGCACTCTTGGAATATGGAAGTGCATGAGTTTTCATAGCCCCAATTCCATGCTCTGCAGAGATCGACCCCCTGTGCAATGCTAAAAATGTCAGGTTTAAAAGCAGAGCCTTGTGAATGGGTATTGGTCAACCCACCAACAACTTCATAAATGTAGGGTTCCAGCGCGTCTTGGATTTCCGGAAGGTAGGCATCAGCAACAATATTCAGATGTAAGTTTCCTATCCAAATTGTTCAGTGCCTCGTTTCTGGTGCTTTCGAATGCAATGAACGGACCATCACCAACATGGCCATATCCAAGGACATATTTGACTGCTTTATCGTGAAGGAGTCCCTTGGAGCGTAGGTGTTCCCGAGTACCATCAACAACATTTTTGAATGATGATAGGGGAACAGAAATGTCATATTTGTAGGCTTTTCCTTCCTTTGAGACGGCTTCCGGTACGCCCTCTCGAAGCGCCCACAAGGATGAAAATTGTGCGGGGGACTGAGAAAGAACGCCGGTGTTCACCAAAGGCTTGTCCGCAGCCATGAGCAGTTCAAGAAGGTCGGATAGTTTCTGATAAAACTTTCACAAATTGGTTTCAGCAGCTCGAAATGAATCCGCACCTCTTCATCGTGTTCCCTTCTACCGCCGCTTGTTTCTACCAAGATAAAGCATTCCGCGCCATCGACGTCTGCATCGCTGAGAGCCCTTCCTTGACCATGTTTAACAGCCAAATCATAAGCTGTCCGATCAATAAATTCAAATGCGGAGAGGATTTCGGAGAGCTGTCGTTTCACTGTTTGATAAAGCGGAAGGACGTGGTCGAAAGAAGGGAGCGCAAGGATGACGTTGTTGGAAGCCTGAGGTGCCGGTGGAGTCAGGATAGATACTGCAGTGATTACACCTAAAGTTCCTTCGGCGCCAATGAAAAGTTGCTTCAAGTCATAACCTTGCAGATGGATTGAAATAGGTTTTTAAGAAAGGGGAGTACCCACGGACCTGTGTTGTCCTTGCGCAGAGTTGTGAGCTGGTCGAGGATTGTTCCATCGGGAAGGACGACCTCGAGACCCAAAATAGTCCCATGCAACGAGCCGTAGCGCAAAAGGCGCAAACCACCTGCATTTGTTGCGACATTTCCACCGATCTGACAACTTTAGTTGCGGTACATTCGAATGGGGGCGTGCGACAAGACAAACAAACTTACCTGCCTTTGGCCCCGAGATCAATGGGCATGATATGATTATGGGGCGCAACATAGTCAGTCAGGGATTGCAGAATGCACCCAGCATCGGCAACCAGAATTCCTAAAGCCAAAAGTCAATTTCAAAAACCAGGAGATAGAAAAAATATTGACCGGAGACAGGATCGAAGGACCGCACTTTGTTCAGGTTGGAAAGCGACAAGATTACTTCACTGTCCACAGGAACACTGCCGCCTACCAGGCCTGTATTTCCACCTTGCGGCACGACACCAATACGGCGCTTGTTGCACCACTTCATGATTTCACTTACTTCCTGGGTTGACCTGGGTTTAAGAACAGTGGTCGAGCGACCATGGTATCTGCCCATCCAATCGTTGTTGAACGGATCAAGTTCTTCTTGTGCGCTAGGGGGTTGTGAGAGAGTCGAGATGATCGAGGAGGGTGCCAATATTTTTGAAAAGTGGGTAATGTCATTCTCGGTAACCGGGGTTAAGTGTGAGCAGGCCGCTGCTGTTGAGAACTGTGAACGGAGAAGACAGGCGCCTTGCCTTGCCCAGAGGCGAGAGACTAACATTGTTGTGACTTGGAGAGTTTGAGAAAAGCCAGTACGACCTACTCAACACGTTGCTTACGTAAGGAAGCAAGTTGAGCGTCTCCGGGTTGCTCGTTTTCCTCTTTCATCCATGCAGGCCAGCGGTGGCCACCTTCAAAACACCGTCCCAGCACACATGGGCGACCTCCAGGTCGGTGGTGTTCTTCATCAGGTCAAGCCAGTCGTCGCCGAGGCCCCAAAGGACTCTGGCGAGCATGAACCTCTGGGCGCCATTTCTGCCAGACCAGATCACACCTCGGATGCCGCCAGTGTACATAGCATGCCCGCGGTGCATGTCACAGAGCCCACCTCGCCTGTTGTGCAAGGCCCCTCATCAGTCTCCGCTGAATCATCCCTGGTCTCTACCCCGCCCCCGATGCAGGAAGAATCGTCCATTACCCAGCAACAGAGACGAGCGAGGCACAGATCCGCAATAGAAGTCAGTTTTTTAAAATTATACAACCCCTACTATCCCCTCACCAAAGTTTCTCTCTAGCCTCGTTCATCTAACCGGCTCTCTGGCTTCTTTACTAATCTAATGCATCGGCGGGATCCTCCCTTGACTCCTTCACGTGAACCCATTCACGAAGATCCAGTTCAGTCTGAACCCCCTCGAACAAATTCAGAAGCTGCGTCTCGTGCCTCATCCCCCCTTCCTGCGCGTCCGATAACTCCTCCCCCTGCACTGCCCCCGCCCACTCTGCAGGAACTAGGACTCTCGCTATCGGCAATAACGTCCGACCTTTCCCCTTCCCACTTTAGTACCCCTCCTTCCAGCGGGGCGCTTCTGGCTCCTCATTACCTCCTTCTTTGTCATGCCCAGGGTCTTGATGTACTCCCCCTCGTCTCACCCCCGGCTCTCCAGCCATACGCTCTGGTACGTCGCGTGAGTTTCAAAAGCGTGGTTGTAATGGAGCAACGCGGTGTCCTTGTTGCCATTGCAGGCAGGAGAGATGGCGTGCGTGTTTATGCTCTCGAAGAGGTAAAAAAGGCGATTGAATGGCGAATTGACGTTGAAGTCAGACGAGAAAGGGACCGAACGCGAAGAGAGAATGTCAAAAAAATAGCTTTACGAGGCGTGGACCTGGTCGACTCCCGGGACTCTACTGAAAAGACACGCAAATCAAGTTTGTCAACACCCCCGCCAGGGGATCCGGACAAAATGCAGGCCAGTCTCCTTCGAAAAAATTCCCACAATCCTTTACCGCTACCTCCGTCACCGCCACCTGTTCCTCTTGTCCCTCGGTCAGCCACCTCCAGAACCCCGAAGAAAAGGCCAAACAAACCCTCTATTCAAATTCCTTCCATTTCTTCAAACCCTCCTGGACCTTCAGGTCAACCTCCACCGTACGCCAGTCCGACGGAAATGACCAATCCTACATTGCAAACCCGACCATCGCGCATTTCATTGAGATCAAGAAGGGGCTCTGTTGGTGACGTCCTTCCCGCAGCACCAAATCACCATGTAGTTGATTCGTCAAGACCTCTGGTTGACTCTAAAGCAGACTGGGGCGAATCAAGCGACGAAGAGGCGATCGATGTAGTGGCAGCTGGTTCGAGTGGTAGTCATCTCGATGAACGGACGAGCACCTCTCTCTCCACCAGTATTGCATCCCCTCCTTTGCAACCACGTGTTCCACAGACCGTCCCCGTCCCCGTTCTTGCTCGGAGCTCTCCTATCAGAAGGAACCGCCCATCAAATCTTGACCTCTCTCGGGCCCGTTCAAGCAACATCCCCCCACCTGAACCTTCCCCAGCGCCTACTCTGATTACATTGCGACAAGCTCTTACTCAACCACCTCTCTCTTCAAATTCAATCGACATAGCTACAAACCCAGACACTCCTTTTATCGAAGGTGATGACGACGAAGACGATATTGAAGGCCACATCAGTCTTGCACAGGCCTTGCTTGAAAGTCGCATTCCCGATCTGCCACCAGCTGGTACAAGGCGTCCTCAAGAACCAATCCTTTTGACACCTTCAAATTCGATGGCCAGGTCAACTCGGGAAGAGCCGTCATCCCCTCGTACGGCAGACGGGCAGGGCTCATTGAGCCGGGGCAGCACTAATAGTGGCCCCAGGCGTCATCGCAGATGGTCTATTATGATAAGCAGCCCGTCGACCGAGATGGCCAACGATTCGCCCCTGGGTTCTAGTGTCCCATCGATTCCACCTAGTCCAAGACCAACCAACCGGTTTGCGAGGTCCCATTCATATCGTTCCACTGATTCTCAGATACAAACCCAAAGGTCGGCCACGACCCCATTACCTCCTCCGATACCTACAACGCTCTCGTCCCCTCCTAATCTCGTACCTGCTACACCCTCTCAATCTTCTCGGACCACGCGGTTTATTCCTCGCATTATTAGCAACGCACTACATAGGCGGCGATCACGGGAGCGTTCCCCTGCCCCCATCGCGAGCTCCATTGATTTAGGTGAGGGCATTCGGTGGACCCCTCCTGGCACACAGATACCCCCTCCTAAGCTTGAATATGTCAAACTTCCTGGAACGAAAGGCGCCCTTCTCGTCAAGGCGGTCGAAACTGCTAAAAAGAGGTGTGTTCTCCATTTTTCTTCCTCACGACGTTGAAACTCTTAAAACGTTCCTTGTTCTCTTTTTCTCTTTTCGCTAGTTTCCTTGCCATTCTTTGTGGCGACAACGGAGAAAAAGTTGAGCTATTTGCTGGAACATACCGTACAGCTCTCGGTTTGTCGCGGACATTCATCCTACCAGACTCTCCTCGCTCTTTGGAACTCCAATTGCAAGGGGACGATTTAGTGGAGGTTTTCCTTGTATTTTCTCAGAATGTTTTTGGTCTAGAACCTGCTACAGTGCGGGTTCGCGAGGTAAGAATTGGGCGTGCGGAGCGCAGAGCAGCAAGACGGCGGGCTCGAGAAAATAGGCCTGGTGAACCCTCTACTCAGGAAACAGAGCAGCCGGATGATGAAACGAATGTGAACGTTACCATCGGTGTTTCTGTCCCGCTTGGCAACACAGTGGCTGTGACGGATACCAGATATGAACGCTCAGGCAGCCCAACTCTTGTTCCAAGTGAGCACCCAGGAGCACATACGGATCGCTCCCAGACCCCCGAACCTACTCCTTCACCAGCAGCTACACAAACAGAAGAAATTGCCACAACTCAAATGGGGGCATATACCACATTTCAACAACTTAGTTTCGCTCCGAATTTCCCTATGGCAGCTATTGCCGACGAATATATCATTCCCCCTACATACCCGTCCTTCTTGGAATATAGGAACGAACACGAAGTAGAAAACAATGGAACTCCTATGGATCCTGCCCAAACCCAGTTTTCACCACCCGGTTTGCCAATCCCGATGCCTACAGCACCCCCAAAGTGGTATTACCGTGATCCCAAAAATGTTGTCCACGGTAAGCTTACATCACAAGAAAAACTGACGATATTAATTTGGACAAATATCTAGGCCCTTGGAAATCATCTTTGATGCAGGCTTGGTATAAAGATGGCTTACTTCCTCCTGATCTTCCTGTCAGACGTGAAGAAGACTTGGAGTACACCCTTCTTAAAGATCTCCGTCTTCAAAGCGTTGATCCGACCCAGCCTTTCCGTGTGGTTGCGCCGCTTGTGGATACTCCGCCATCAACCTCAATTTGCCCCACATTTGATAAAGCACTTTTGTCGCCAATCTCTCTGTTGGAGCAACCTAAGCATTTTGGGCCTCCAGCATTATTCTTTTCTTCTCGTGGGGGACACAGCACTGCCATTGTCGACACTCGCGGAAGGTCCGTGCTGAAAGGGAAATTCCTCTGGAGCAATGACGAAAGCGAGCTGGTCAAACCCTCTACATCTGGCAAGTTGGGAGATGTAAAACGGCTGGAAGCTTTCGACGTTAAAAAGGGCTCTGTGCTCGTTGCGATGAGGCAAGGAGGGATAGAAGTCGTTAATCTTGGCGATGCACTTCTCAAACCAGCTGATGAATCAAGAACAATCCTACCTCACTATAACCCTCCCGTGAGCAACATCAACCGTCGAGCACCATTTGTATGGAAGATCGGCACCCCTTTGACTTCTTCTCCGATGCAGACAGATCATTTGATCACCAAAAATAATGGACCACTTGGCTTGTTATCGACGGGAAAGAAGGCCAATACGATTTCCACAAAAGCTGCTAATGGCAGAACGGACTCGTTTTCAGGTGAATTTGATATCGACTCACAGGACGAAGTTCTATTTTTGGGACGAAGGGAAGACGAGGTGTATATGTGTGAAAGAAATGCCACCTCTTTCAGGATTCTGCGGTTATCACCTCCGCTTCATGACCTTTAGGAGATAATATGATGGCCATCATGAGATTTACACTTGAACGGAGCTTATTGTCTTCGTACGTTAATACCATTATTATTTTATTTACTACGTCAAGTTGGATCCCCTTGCATATTCTCTTTGTGTATGTATTTAACAATGTTGCGACGTTGAGAGTTATATTCCAACCTACGAGGTGCGATGACGAAGATTTCCCGATTATATAATGGATACCTGTCCTCAGAGTTTAGCCACAAGTTTGCGAAGCTCAAGCTTGAGAATTTTTCCTGTAGATGTTTTCTTTGGAGTTGGCTGATGAGGCTGAGTAGACTATTCAACCATGATTTGACTTACTGGTAACTCTTGTACAATTTCTACCCATTCTGGACAGGCAAATCCAGGAAGCCTTGTCCTGGCAAATTCTTTGAGCTTCTTGGAGAACTCATCATGCCGACCTTTCCAAGTCAACATATGGTTGGGATGGAGGACCACAAAAGCCATTGGTCGCTCGCCCCATTTACTGTGGCTACGAGCTACAACGCTAACCTCTAATACATGAGGGTGGCTTGCCAGTTCTGTCGAGAAGGTTTATTTTCCATCCCATTGTTAAACACAATGCCAACCTTGTTCAATGGCCAATGACGATGCGTTCTTGGGGAAAGGTATGAATGAGAACGTGTCCAAGTGTTGACAATATGTCAGAGTTCACCTCGCCGCCAGATATTATAATATCTTTGCTCCTGTCCATGACCGCGATAGAGCCATTGGGATGCATTACAGCTAGATCTCCAGTGTGGAAACTTCCTCCTTGGAAGGCTTTTTTGGTAGCCTCGGGATCTCTAAAGTACTGACAATTGATCAATTATTAGTGAGATAGTTTGATCATGTAGAGGATCTCGGAAACAAACCTCCTTCATGACGATGTTGCCTTTTGTTACAATCTCGCCGATGGTCTTCCCGTCACGAGGGACATCTCTCAAAGGCCCGTTTCCGGTACCATCTTCGGACCCGTATACGACCCGTACTTCCTCAGCTGTCGCGAAGGCGTGGCCTTGCTGTGCGATGAGGCGAGCACGCTGTTCCAAGTTCAAAACTGTCCAAAAAGGTTGTTCGTAATTCCGGGTGAATGGACCATAAGTCTATAAACGAGTAGTGGTCAAAACAGCATGTTGTGGGTAAAACTGTTGACCTCACCTCTCTGTTTTCGGATAAAAAGAGAAAGACAAAAAATTGGCGTTCTTCAAAACAAATATTCCATGCGCATAGGGCTTACGTGAGGCCATAAACGTGGACCGGTTTAATTCCCGTTTTTTCAAGTTCTGCAATAAGATACGCAGTAGGAGCGGCTCCAGCTGTAGAAATGTGATAAAGGATCTTTTGGGTATGTATTTGGATATTTACCAATGATGGCAGTGATGAGTTGAGGTGGTTTCTTTGCACGAGGGTTGTGGACAATTCCGATCTGAAGCTAGATATTTTTGGGAGGTCGCGGAGGTGGTTTCATGCATACCTGGACTGTTGGTGCAGCGCAGTAGTGAGTGACGCCTGAGTTCTGGAAATGATTCCAAATATGTTCATAGTTGACTGTCCGAAGGGTAATCTCGGTAGAAAGATAATTAGATGAGAGTTGAGAAGTCGATAACAGGACTTACCTGAGTAGCGAATGCAAAAACGTTTGCCCATGGATATGTCCACCCAGCGGCATGGAACATGGGTAATATCCTTTCCAAGAAAAAGAAAATAAGAAAATAACAATGATTTAGTAACGCTTGGTGCGGTCAAGAGTTACCAAAGATAAGTTGAAAAACGGTTCATCCTTTGGTTCAAGAAACAAGTTATTGCGGAGGATAAGCGGGCTGTGAAACGACTCACTGTCCTTCAAATGCATTGGCTAATGCACTTAGATAAGATCCTAATGCAGTCCGCGTTCGTTGAGAGTGTCTGCAGCAAATTTTATAAAAGAGAGACCTCTTAACGTCGTCAGAACACCTTTTGGCTACTCCCAGGTTTAGACAAATGTCGAATTCAGAAAGGAACGATTCTTACTCTTCCCGTCGTTCCAGATCTGGATTTTCTTGGCTCAGCGAAGGCTAACGGGCTAGTAGATCGATTACTCACGTATAACACAGTACTGCTGCAGAATTTTCATCCCGCTCCGCATCCAGACCAGGCCAACCTTTCTCTTGGCTAAACCGCCTTCCTTCGCTCAAAAAAACCTCGTATGGATCTCCAGATTGTCCAGAGTCGTTTGAAATTATCACGGGCACTCTTGTATCTTTAACGAGATGAAGGAATTCGTAGTCGACAAGCAATAATTTGCATCCGCTGTGCTCAATTATATATTCCACCTCGGAAGGTGTTAAGCGTGTGTTTATTGGAGTAATAACAGCCCTCGCGGCAATGACACCGTGATGCGCGTCTGAATATCAAAGATAAGACAAGACCTAATGGCTGTGGGGAAATTTCTATATACCTGCAATCAAGGGGCTGAGGGATGGTGCATTGGTCAACGATTTTCCTAGAAATTTCAACACAAACTCGACCTACGAATTTGGTGCTATGACGCCAACGCGGTCTCCGGGCTTTATTCCAGCTTTAAGCAAAGCGTACGCGAGATTCTGAATGCGTTGAGCCCTGGCGAGGAATTTGTCAAGGACAATGGCTCGCGACTGTTGGTCTAACCCTTACCAGACTGCGAAGGTGTACACAACCGGGTATTCGACATCTGTATGGACCAAAGCCACCTTATCCGGATATATCTGGGCTGCTCGCAGGATGAATATCAACGGGTTCTGGATTCTTCGATCAATATCGAGAGCGGCACGGAGCTAGGGTAAGCTCACCAGGGCATGATAATTGGGCAGAGGTGTTGGAAGCTCCTTGAGTCTGAGCTGAACGTCTGGTGGAGGGATGCTAGCAATGGTTGGGATAAAGTTGGACATGTATGGAAGACCAAGATCGCACGTCGTGGAGTTGCATAAATACCAGGTCCAACTTTACCCCGGCCCGGCCCCTTGAGTTTCCGTTATCTGTGTTTCTTAAGCCTGAGATCGACCTTCTTGGGGGAACATTCTAAGCTTAGTTACAGATATTGTTTTTGTTGTTTGTTCATTTCAACTTTGTCATTGAGTACCCCTTCATCTCCTCGACTCTCACGCTGTCCCCCAGACGGTTAACGCAGTCGCAAAAAGCATGCTCATACAGAACTGTTATCCAGGGCTTCTAAATCACAACCGTGCAGCGTCTGCTTCCACAAGAGGGAGAGTGATGAGCCATGGCCAGTCGTTCCGCCACCACTAGTCCTCTCACATATCCAAACCTATCCGCCTATGATGTCTGCGTAACTGTTCAGCTCTTACGCCAAAGGCACGCATGCTCAGACAACGATATCGACATCGCACTCTTCATTCCTGATCTCCGCTGAGTCCAGCTCGCAGACATCGGTTGGGTCCGGATGATTAGATGGGGAAATCGATCTCTCGGTACGTCCCACCTGATGACTTTGTGGAGAAGGTGCAAGCCCGAAACCCACAAAATGCATTCAACGAAGTCAAGATCGAGATTCGACAGGATCTTCATCGATCGATATTCATCCACAACGTCGCCATCACCACCGCCCCCTCCAACGCGCGTGGATATTGGGGCCTTTACATAAGGAAGGTTCTGGCATCGCGTTAGTATTTCTCTATATCTGCACTTTGGGGACTTCGCATTATTCCTGATGGCAAAACTCGAGGCCCAAAGTTGAAACGGGCTCTACAAACCAACCAACGCTAGAAGGTCTCAGCTTTGTTCTTGGGAGCAGGCTCGTCATACGAGAATGAGGTACTTAATTCCAAACAATGGCTCCGCCTGCAGAGACCCGACAACAGGAAGTACATCCCACTGAAAGTTCTACTTGACTGGAAAAGCCGCTGCCGACATATTTACTTGAATTACTTTGTAACGTAGGTAGTCAATGATCAACCAATGATTATTATAAATCTTCCAAAAAAAAAAAAAAGAAATGTATGACCTGTAGGAACTATTTCAAAAGGGTATCTTATCAGAAGATTGAGAGATAAATGAGATTGCGGTATCATTTGTCTGTTTCAAGAGACTAGATGGTACACGTCCGAAATAGGAAGAGCTTTCACAACAAACACAGGGCAAACAGCATTCGCAGTCACAGGCTCATAGCGACACACTCTTCATTTCATACTATCCACACTTTATTCATATAACATGGCAGACGGTGCTTCTGGATCTGCGGACAAGTCTGTCCAAGTGAAGCTCGTCCTTCTGGGTAAGTTCTGGTTATCGACCTCTCGTCGGCTGTGTAGCGCGGCGCATTTTTCGCTCATTCTTTGTCCCTGCTCAGGTGAAGCTGCCGTTGGAAAGTCATCTGTTGTCCTTCGATTTGTAGGCATCCGTTGCATCGATATTGATGCTGCATCTAAATTATTCGCTCAAGGTTTCCAATGAGTTTCAACCCAACAAGGAGCCGACAATTGGCGCTGCCTTCTTGACACAGAAATGTCGCCTCGAAGATCGTATTCTGAGATATGAAATCTGGGACACCGCAGGACAAGAGCGTTTTCATTCATTAGCTGTGGGTGACCAACTCCTTCCCTTCATCACACGTTCTCACAATTGTTCGATTTAGCCCATGTACTATCGCAATGCACAGGCAGCTGTGGTTGTCTATGACGTGACGAAGGCCAGCAGCTTGGAGAAAGCCAAATCATGGGTCAAGGAGCTTCAACGCCAAGCCAACCCCAATATTGTCATTGCGTTGGCCGGAAATAAAGTTGATCTCGTCCAATCTTCCGCATCTTCACTCTCAGCTGCATCGCCATCAGATTCAGAGGACGAGGCCGATGACGCCACAGCAACGCCTGGAGAGACACCAGGAGCGAGTAGCGGTGAACCGGAAAGCTTGCGACAGGTTCCGCGTGAGGAGGCTCAAGCGTATGCATCTGAGGCGGGACTACTGTTTTTCGAAACGAGTGCTAAGACGGGTGAAGGCATCGTAGATATTTTCACTGAAATTGGTGACTACTTCCAATTATCTTCCCACCAACTCCTTGCTTATATACATCTCAGCCAAGAAGATCCCGATTGAGCATATATTAGCAGCAACTCGTGGCAATACAGGGCGCTCAGGAGCTAGTGCCAGTCGAGCAGAGGGCACACGGCAATCAGGCGTGAACCTCGAAGAAGATACTGGAAAGGGAAAGGATGCATGTAATTGTTAGCTACAAGTATCCTTTACCATCCAAGATACGTGATGGTTCTCATTACTTTATGATCTTTATGCCTCCCTATGCTGTTTTCCACCACCCCATTTTTTTTTTACCGCCGCACCCATTTGTAATACTGTTGAAATATATCATTTAGATTAAAGGGTTGATTGAGAGGTTTTCATCTATGATGGTTCATGCAATACTTCACCTCAATCCACATATGGAGGTGGTCTTATTACTTGATCGTTTTCACTTTGACGATGAGTATGTGGAATGAGATATGGTGGTGGTGCACGAGATGTGTGTGATTCAGCTGGTGCCAGAGTGAGAGTAGGAGTCTGTAATCTAAGTGTAGAATCACTTTGATGATGATAGGAGCTTTGCATCGGCGGAGGCGAACGACTCGGAGACACTTGTCGTACAATGACGGGTGACCTAAAGTCAGAGTCGATAGACGGAGGGGGGTCGGATGGATCATCCATCGCGGGAGGAGGAGGTGGAGGTCGTTCTTCGACTCCATGTCCCATGTCTTCCCGCTGATCAAGGACAAGATTTAATGCTTCAATGGCAACGTGACTGGGCTGGTCTGTCAAGGAGGTCAAATCCGTATCTCTTGAGGCCATCTCTAGCGTTGGTGGAGGGGTCGAGGATCTTTGCATATCTTCTGAATGCCCGTCGAACTGTTGTTCTGACGAAAATCCGAATACCGTTCCTTCGCCTGCGATTTCGCGAAGGAATGAGACCTCGTTCATATGATCATTCGTGTCGGGAAGAAAAATCTCGCTCTCTGACTCTTGGAAAGTTGGTAGTCGGGAAGAAGAGGGTTCAAACGCCGACACAAAAAATGGCGGGGGGGCATCGCGCTCTTCGAACGGAGGGGGTGCAACGGACGACAGCATGCTCGGCCCAGCTTCTCCCTCTGAGTAATGAGGAATAGAGGGGTCAGACTCTTCCTGACGGATAGTCTTTGCCGGCGGCTGGTCATGTTTCTTTTGATAAGCGTCGTCCAATGACTGTGATACCTCGGGAAGTGGGGCGGGAGGCGGAAGAATTGTGATAGGGATTGACATGGTAGATATCCGTTCTGTTTGATTTGATGTATCGACAAATGAGACGTGAACTTTGATGTGGAATGAGACGGAGTGAAACAGCGTTGTTTGCGTTATAAGGGGACTTTCAACGTCGCTCTCCGATCGTCCTACATCTGTCTGGGAGTCCGAGGGCGAACCTGTAGAGTTCTGATGTAACACAAACCGTAGTTGTATAGGACGTGTGGAATGAAATCGACACGAGGCCCCAGAACGGGCTATTATTACCCTATATGATGAACCTAAAAAGAGTGGAGACAATGGCATCTTTGAGGATGAAGGAAGAGGGTGAGCTTCCAGGTGAGAGCCTCTACTTTGATTATGATCCATGTCCTCGATAGCAATATCGCTGTCGGTTTCGCCGTCGCTATCGTCATAGTGTTCTCGTTTCACCTTTACAACGCGAACCAGCTCCGCTCGCACATTCCGAAGTCTCAAGCCGCGGTCAATCACCGTCTCCCTAGTTGGAGGCGGGACGGTCACATACAGGGGAATGGCCTCTCCGGACATGAAGGTATTCCGTGAGAGTTGAACCTTAACATGAGTAGGATCGTCGAGAGAATGTTCCTCAGGCGAGGAAGGCAATGTCAGGGAATGAGCGGAGTAGCGACGCGTGTGGACGGTCAGGCTTTTGGAAAGCACCGGCATATGGTCATTTACTGGATGAATTGACGCGGTCAACGTGTGTCCAAGGATAGAATGCGGAGTCTGTATTGATTGTGGGGTGTCAGGAAGCAGAGGAATCGCGAACGGTATTAATGATGGAAATGGGCCCTGGATGGAATTTCTGCAATACAGCTCAATTTCCACTGAAGAAAGCTCAACCTCATGTTGGTAGGCGCTTTCAAAGGAGCGCAAGGAGATTGTCCTTGCAGAAACCAAACTAATTTAGGCGCTGGAAAAAAAAAAGGCTTGTCAAGCAACTCACACTCGTCTCCACTGATCAGCATCGACACCTTTGATGTGAAGTTCTCCTTCGATTGTGGCACGCTCGCCCTCAGCTCCCAGAAAACCTTTCTGGAAGTTGACCGTGTTTGTTGTTGGGACAACGAGAATCTGGGGATCCGACACTTGCTGACATGTATCCAAAGTGACAGTGTCGACGGGGTCCTGCTGAGAGTAGGTGGGTGGTGGGACATGCTCGGACATCATATCGGTTGGCAGCTGGTGTATACTTATTTTATTGGCTTAAGGATGAAAGACATCAATAATGAAAGTAATCAATGAAGTAATAATGATTTCCACAACCATCATCATCACGTGTGCGACAATTTACAAGAACATTAATTATATACATACAACTCTGATCCCGCCAGTCCTGCAAAAACCCCCGGATTACTGGAATTCAACCCGCACCATGCTATCCAGCTCATTGAAAAAAAAATCGTCCTGGAAAACGTCGCGAGTCATCAACATGTCCCAGGCAACCTCGCGATTGCCTCCAAGCATCCCTGTCCCCTTTTCCATCCCAGTGTCCCCTGAGTCCGAAAATCCCATTCCAAAGGACAGCACTGGCATTGTTGGCTCCGAGGTGTCGACCAATTCCTCTGATTTATCCAAGAGCTTCATGGCCTCAATCGCCCGTCGTGCAGAGATGACGAATGTGAGACGTCCATCAGTCGGCATTGCAAGAATTCTCTGAGCCATTCGAAGCATGACATTTTTGAATCCCAAGGTTCGGTCAGTTTTGATCTTTCGCTTCATTTCATACGGCGCAAGGAAAACGAGGGAATAAATTGCCATCACCGTTTTCTCCACAAAACAAAGCCAATGTTCTCGTTGCATAAGGATAAAGTCAGCGTCAACGAGGGGGAGGCGATGAACAAGGTTTTCCAGCAGGAGCCAAAGGCTTGAGGAGGGCACGGCCTTGGTGACGATTTGGCGGTTAGCGTCTATCTGGGTAAAACGAGTAAATACTTCCAATGCGGTGTCCGCGAGAACTGGTGGTTTACGATTCGGGTTTGGAGCAATGCCAGCGAGTTGCACACTCGCTAGAGGAGGAACAGAGTCGATTGGATCTACAAGGTAGGAAGCGAGAAGATTGAAGGCACGTCTTGCCACTCGGAGAGTTTTTTCCGAGGAAGAGTTTTGGGAAAGGTTTATTGAACCAGCAATTCCCATAAGGACGTTCATCACGTCACGACGAATCAACAAAAGGTCTAAAAGTGACAAAGCTTTTGAAGCTGGAGTTGGAGTCTGTCCTGGGATGTGTTCGATTGTGCAAAGGCGCAGTAGTATGTCGACGAGCCTTGGATGATTGGAAATGAACTCCACGTTATCCGCAAAGATGGTCAGGTTGCGAATGATGTTGACAATGGCAAATATGATATTTCCAGGTCGTTGCTGCGGCCCTAGCTCCGAGTCTTTTGCGCCTTGATGCCCTTCAAGAACGGCGAAAGGGTAGCATTGCGTGTCTTGAACGAGAACCATCAGTTCTCGATTGGTAAAGATATCATCTGTATGTTCAGACAAAGTTTTCTCGGGTTCAACGAAGGCCAGTTCTTCCATCAGGTCCAACGCATCATCGAGTAGATCTGGACATTGAAAAATAGGGAACCCAGAAGTCGACGATTGACCTCGCATTGTCGACAAGACGGTGAAGGTCGTTAGAGCGTACGACAATTCAACCGAAAGCCGTGATCGTATAGACATGCACAAGCATTCGATGTCCACGACCCCCCAATCGTTGATATCGCGCAGTGGTCTTTTTGTGACCACACTCATCCACTCCGCGTCGAGAGCCTGGACATCCCGTCCCCCGTAGGTATCAATTTCTTGAGCCAAGGGAACATATTCCAGTTTGCGACGTGACAGTTGTTGACGTGGGTATCCAGCATCGTTTGCATTGGACAAAGGCCGGGACACCTGCTGGACCTGACTATTTGCTGCATCAGAGTTCATTGCTGTCAGTAACTAGTTGGAACATGTTAGAAAAGGATGGCAATTTTGGAAGGCTTGGGCGCACCGAGCTGCCATCTGGCGGGTCTACTACCATGGGTGAGAAGAGATCAGTGGAGTTCACAGTTTGTGCTTACCTGTCTTTTGTCTTGCTCGTTTAGTTTCTCTTTCTTCTTGGTCATGTT
>Ga0307509_10002825_pt1 | contig 27513 bp, 32 predicted proteins | sample 10_EM_MG_FD_202245 | JGI IMG/M metagenome (GOLD analysis project Ga0307509, IMG submission 202245) | Populus trichocarpa ectomycorrhiza microbial communities from riparian zone in the Pacific Northwest, United States - 10_EM | ecosystem: Host-associated > Plants > Roots > Unclassified | place... | reverse complement strand
CCTTGGTCTAATTTGAACAGTCCGGGCTCTCGTCAATTGGCCATAAGACAATCCGGCATTTCTGCAGAGATTACTCCTTCCTGCACGTCCAAGACCCAGAGGGGAATTTGGAACTGTGTTTCCAGCGCTGCTCGGCCTCTGTCGATTAGTACTACCGGGTTTCTTCGCTTGCACAACGTTCGTTTCATGAGGGAGGTAGTATAGACAATGGAGAACATCGAACTCTTATGTTTTAGTACTTATCAAGCATATTCCTACCGCTTGAGGAGACCGAAAAACTTTCCTCGCTTCTCTTTCGCGGCGATGGCTTCTCTCACTTCCTGTTCCATCTCTTCAGCCGAAATGTGGCCACCTAGCGCGTACCATACCACGGACGCCATACCCAAAACGGCGGCCAGTACACATCTGGAAAGAAGGAAGAAATGATTAGATCCCAGGTAAACGAAACAGCAAATCAGCTTACCCAGCCATTGCACCAATTCCTTTCTGATGCCATCCGAGTTTTTGTGGATACGGGCCGAGATGGAGACCCTTCAAGTCCGTCGTCGATGCAAAACCAGCGGCGTTCCCAGAAGTTGGCTGTCTAAGCGCCTTGCAGTGGTCGTACATCACTTGAGGGACGTTAGCCGCGTATTGTTGTGCTTGCAAGGGTGCTTCGATGAACTGGACAGCCAGTCCGACTTCCAGATGCCATTCGATGTGGCCTTGAACGATAAAGTACGTATTTTAAACACTCGTACAAGAAGGAAACAAACAAAGGACGCACAATGGAAGAACCAAACGCCAGGGTTGTCTGCGACGAGTCGAAGCGTAGCAGAGTGCATTGACGGGATTTGCACTGTGTCTCTTCGGATGGGATTGAGCTGACCTTCCTCAATCGGAGGATTTACTGTGGGGTCACTTGATGTGTAGTCCTCGGAGCGTCCCACAATCATAAATTGATGACCGTGTATGTGGCTGTCAAGGTCAGGTTCAGCTCGTGCTTCCATACGTCCCTTCGACTATAATCAAAGACCTACAAGGGATGTTTGCCCGCATCTCCGTTCTTGACGATAATATCTACCACCTCCATGTGTTCGATCACAAAGCTCTGAGGTCCGTATGCACTTTCCACTGTTGCATTTTGCCCGAGTGTGAGCTCGGAGAAGATAGTTGGTACCAGAGGGTAATTATAGGTGACCTGGTTGAACATGGCGCGGTTAGTTCCGTCGTCCATGGTGTCGAACACGAACTCGAGTTCGATGGTCTTCGTCGCACGCGGTTGGGCGATTTGGATTACCGGTACAAGGCCAGTATCATTCACGTCGTGGTATGCGTTAATGAATCCGAGGTCGGTTAGAGGTGCAGAGGCGTTGTACGTTATCGAGGTGGTGACGTCTAAGGGGTTAAAAATGCGTAAGGAATTTCGCGGAGTAAAATGTGTAACGTACTCGGGTTCAAGGCTGGAGGGACTGTATCGAACATATCGGTGTCCATATTTGCATGGATGGCCCAGTTAGCCGATGTGTCGTTACGGGCGGTGACGAGAATGGAATATCTTTGCGCGACCGTGATGGTTATAAGGTCGATCGGGGATTCCTCAACGTCCGTCTATCCGTCCCGTTGGTCAGCAAATTTCCTGGGGTGCTGCGATAATTAGACCTACACCATCGACCTCTATGATACGCATTTCATGACCATCTATCCAGAAGAAGAACATGGCGAAAGCCGAGGTGTTCACGATGCGAAGGCGGTATGTCTTCCCAGGGACGAACGGCAAGGTGGCGTTCTCGCTGAACCCGACAGCTGATGTCACACCCGTGGGCGTTCTGCCAGCAATGGGACCCAAGTATGACGAGTTCTGGGCGAAATACACGAGAGCAGATTCTAGGAAAATAACAGTGAGAGAGGAATATTGGCTATAAACTTGGAAACTAACCTGGGACAGGCTCAGCTCCTCCGGGATTTGCGATGTTGATAAATTGCTTGAGGAGAACCGAGTGCTCGTCATGATACCAATCCCCGAGAATCACAGTAAACTCTTCGTCGTATGTGTGTACTTCTTTGGGCGGATGGATGACAACAGGAGCCCGGAGCCCATCGACATATTGTCCCTGTTAAATTTACTAAGTAACTTCAAGGGTTCCTACTCCCAAAAATAATTTACCGAGGAGTGGGCATGCACCCAGTAAGTACCCCACTGGCCTGACGAGTTGATGGGCACTACATAATCAAACTGCCCACCTGGTGGGATTCCACTAGAAACAAAAACTCCTGCGATCAATATGCTGCCAAAAAGACGGGGTTAAACTTTACCATTCGGAAACGCCTTGAGCGCCATCCATCCATGACGTTGAATTGAAGAACATCCCGTGGTGGTGAAGTGTGGTCGGTTGATCAAGAGAATTTGTGACATGAACCAACAACGAATCCGCCGTGTCAACTTCGATTGGAGGTGGCCTGAAATTAGCTGAGGTTAGGGCGATGTGCGTACAACAAACACCGAACTCACGGCCAAGTGTTGTTAACGCCTACCACCCTCCTTTCAAAAAGGCCATCGGGGTTGACATTTTCAACATAAGTGATATTCCACCAGATTTCGTGGACACCCGCAAGGGCCGGAGAAGCCAGAGCTGCCAAAAAAACTGGCACTAGTAACCCTGGTTTCATTTTTTGTGGACGGAGGGACAAGATGGGGAGAGAGGTGATTCACGCTCCCAAGGGCGAGCATGTCGTTCTTATTCAAAAAGGGACCCAGATAGAATCGGGAGCATGAAGGTCAGATTGAACCAGAAATAAAGCTGGGCAGTGACCAATTTAATCTGATAAAGGGATGAGCCGTGTGATCATCCTTCCAGGTGACCAATTTGATCTGATAAGGCCTGAGCCGTGTGATAATCCTTTCGGCTGGTGACCAATTTAATCTGATAAGCGATGAGCCGTGTATCTGCCCCGCGGACTATTGTTTCCGCGAATATTTTCGGTTGGATAGCGTTTATATCTTGCACTGGATGTCACGAGCACATATCTGCAGCACTCTAATGGATTTACGGTAAGAAAAGGGCGAGGTTCTTTCTGGCATAGATATTTTATACAGGGGTACTTATGTAACTACAGGATCCGGATGAAGTAAAGCCGGGTGCCATCTTATCAGATGACAACACTGTTCTTATCAGATTGGAGCATTGTCCCTGAGAAAAATCATTGTTCCTGAGTCTCCTTGCTACACCCCTGCGGACTAAGCCGTCCGATCCGACTTCTCATTTATGGACATCCAAGAGAACTTGAATTCTTGCGTCCCAAATCCCCCCAGGTATTCCTCGCACCCCCATCACCAAGGATGACGAAAAATCTATTTTCCGTTCCCATTTTCTTCATCGTCTTCCGCGAGACGCTCGAAGCTTCTATTATCATTTCTGTTCTTCTCGGACTGGCCGAGCAAATTGTACACGAAAGTCCTCCTCAATCTGGCGAAACCACCCATATAGAACCCGCCAGTGACGACAATGGTAGCAGCGAAGGTTCAGAAGCCGTCCCAGGTAACGACTTAGCTCAACGTCGCCCCCTCATCCGCAAGCTGCGCCTACAGGTAATGTCATTGATGGAAATCAACTTTCGCTTTAGAATTTTCTGATCATGTCCAGATTTTCATGGGTGCAGGCCTTGGCCTTCTTCTTGCTATTTCGATTGGCGCTGCGTACGTTTAGACGCCCGTTCGTCTGACTTCCCCAGGCAGTGAACCTTATCGTCGCCGTTCCTTTTTCCCACAGTTTTATTGCCGTATGGTTCACGAAGGCCACGGATTTGTGGAGCAAGTCTGAAGAACTCTGGGAAGGTGAGACTATGTCGACGTCAGCTCCAAGGCCAATTAACTCGCGGATACCCACCAGGAATTTTCCGCCTTATTGCATGTCTCATGATTTTTGTCATGGGCATTACTATGTTAAAGATGGACCGAGGTAAATTATCCATCCTAAACCCCTAAACCGCCTCGTCTCGTTGCTTAAATATTTAATATTTTTAAGCGAAAGCTACCTGGCGCATCAAACTCCAGCGAGCGTTTGACGGCAAAAGTTCGTGTAGAGTAACCCTGCCCCGCCTACTCTAATGGCTAATTTTCTGTTGTCAGAGGTTGATGGCAAAGCTAAGAGCGGGAAATGGGTTCTCTTTATTCTCCCATTTGTCACTGTCCTTCGTGAAGGTTAGTGTATGTTTAATTCATTTTATCAAGTGAAGTTAAAAACTATTTCCACAGGCTTGGAAGCAGTGATTTTTGTCGGGGGGGTTTCGTTGGGCCAGCCCGCAACCTCTATACCTATTGCGACCATCGTTGGTCTTCTTTGCGGGTTCATCATCGGTTTCATCATTTATGAATTTGCCAGCCGTAGCAGTATGGCTGTTTTTTTATATCAGGATTCAAAGAACTAAACTGTCTTGCAGCCCTTACTCTATTCCTTGTGATCATGACAAACTTCCTCCTCCTCATCGGTGCAGGCCTATTCAGTCAAAGCGTTAGCGCCTTCGAAGGGTACGCATACGCCAAGCTTTTAGGTGTTGCCAGCGACGATGCTGGAGGCAATGGGCCAGGCTCTTATCCCGTCAAAGGAAATGTATGGCACCTTGACTGCTGTAACCCCGATACCCCGGGCGCCACTGATGGCTGGACAATCTTCGGCGCTATTTTCGGGTGGACGAACAACGCAACTCGTGAGTAACGATTCTACAAAACGTTGAATTGGCTTCCACTTTCATCGGAGTTCTGACTGTCATCGTCCAGTCGGTACCGTTCTATCTTATGTTTTCTACTGGCTAGCCGTCATTGTTGTCCTAGTCTATCTGAAATTTAAGGAGGTAAGCTATCTGACTGTCCTTCATTTATGCACTCTTAATTTACGCCTCGGTTGTGTGCAGGGCCGAACAAAGTTCATGGGACGTGAATCCGCAGCGGGCGTTCGTAGGAGACGCGCCCGCGATGTTAAAGAGACAGAGGCAGCTGAGAAAGAGGGGGCTGAAAAGGAAAAGGATCTTTCTGAGGAAAATACTAAGACCGACGTTAATCCCCTCTAACACAGGAATCAAGTTAGTGGCTATAGTTCTTACGAAGAATTTCTTTCAATTGTCCGGTTGGTACTAGAGAGATTTCCAAATGTCAGCCCATGAATCTGGCGGTGTCATTAGCTCGCGAAATTTCTTTATAAATTCGTACTTCTCGTAAGCTCCTTTGGACTCATGGACACATAATGAATACACGGATGCCAACAGAGATCCTGATCTCAAACCTTCGGTCCGGAGTGTGATGCCCGGGCCCTTGATTCCTTATCAGATAACAAGGGAATGAATTACGCATTACCTCCATTGGGCTTCCTATATTACCACCCCCAATGTTCGGGATCCATGGTTCCATGAATTTCATCAGAACGAAGGTCAAGAGGGTAATGATAACGAGAGATATTCCGTCAGCAGATCGCCAGCTGAAGATGCCTTTAACTCGGATTACCTAGCCGCCACCGTTGCCCAAGGATAGGCTCTATAGTCCCCGAAGGCATCCCATGCACAAGACACAAGGCTAGGAGCCCCATGAAAAGAAGACGGCCTGTGAAAAATTGGTGATTGCTGGAAAGAAGATGATAGGAAATTTTTATAGGCTGGTCAGAATTGGTGTGGCTCGTGTATGATTATGATAAACGCTATTTTAGAAGAAATTTAGGTTCAGTAAGTATGAAATACAACGTGATTCGTACAACACACAAAAAAAAAACACTTGTATTGTGGTATGTCTACGAGAGACCAGTAAGTATGTACTACTAGTGCGTTTTGACTGCGTTGTGCCAGTGCATCTATAACAGTAAAACGTGCACTATGTAGTTACTAAAGTAGTTGCTTGATCAAGTATTTTAAAGTTGTCGAGTGCTTCTCTCTCTTCACGAAGTCAATTTCGACATAACCATGGGCGAGTGAAGTTGTAAAGGCTGTATTGGCCGTAAGTTGGTTGTAATCAATGTAACGAACTTGAAGTTGGCACTATGTTTGGTTTGAAACAGAGAACCAAACAAGAAAAAGTTCGCCGACGCTGCACGTTTGACTGCCTCGCTAGCCATGCTGAATCCGGCCAAGCAAAGTGCCCTTCAGGCGGTCAAGAATTTTCGCCAGCGGGAGATTACCGACCTTGTGCAGAACCTTCGTCTATACGGGCCTCTACCTGAACATGTCGTTCCTGGTACTGTGGACCTCATACAGCCCATAAAGCTCACGAACCCCTTCATTCCCAAGAAGAATCCTAAGACCGGGAGATGGCATGAGCCCAAGTTCTCGTTACGGCGCCAGGCCGACTTGGTCAAGAAAGCCCATCTGAGCGATACATTGCACCTCCTCCCACCTGGACCCAAAAAAGCCACCTTCGAATTACGAATGAAGAGGGTGAACGCTTCTCTCCCTCTCAATACTCTCGACCCGAAGCCTGTCCAACCAATCGCCGACGAGCAGCATAATCTCACTCCTACGCGACAAGCCCAGGCACAGTCCCTCACAACTCGAATGGATGAATCATTGGCGTTGCTACAGAAGTTGAAGGCAAAACACAAAGAACTCATACCCCGGATCGAGCGTGATAAAATTCGTCTTTCGAACACAGGACGGAACCACTCTCGAGCACCCTTTAGGGCTCAACAAAAAACCTACCTCGAGGCCGAAATCGCTAAGCACCAGGAAACTTTGGAAACCACGCAAAAGGAATTCTCCCAGCTTAGGCAGGAGGCAGAATCCGAGGCTGCGCAGGAGCCTGACAGCGTGTGGAAACTGCCTGTAACGTGGTGCGGAAAGGTAGCAGAGAGGAAGGTCCCTGGTGCCGAACTCGGTACTCGGTTGTACGCTGGCAAGAAGCGTATGTTCAAAGGACATCTCTGGGAACGCCAACGAGCAAAGAGGATTCGCAGGCATTCGATCCTCATGCGCGACATGGCTGCTCGCATTGCGAGGTACAAAGATGTACGTTTTCTCTTCTTCTCGCATCCTTCGCTTTTTTTACCTTCGCCCTTCCAGTACTACAAAAAGAGAAGACCCAACCCTCTCAAACCTCCGAGATACTCAAAGCCACCGAAACTGCCGTTCTAGTTCTCTTACATTTTATTAATAATATTGCATTTGCAATTTCAGCCATCGTTTTCATGCTACTTGTATCCGTCACGGACCAACGTTTTGCACGAAGTTTTCAAGCTCAAAGCTCAACGAGTAGGGGTACCAAGGACAGAACTTCATTGCTCGCCCTCGTTTCGTCCACGCATAGAGACCAACGTTTCTCTATTCTACATTTTAAATCCGTCTCAATGTTACAATTCAAGTTTCAAGAGTCCAAAAATAAAAGTCCAAAAATAAAACAGCTGTAATAGTATAAAACCATTAAGCTGCCAAGTCTAGCCGGAAAAGACAATATAGCAAGGTGGGCGTACTGCACACAGGGCATCGAGAAGTTTTGATAACTGCATCAGTGATGCATCTGGTGGGAGTAAACATATCCATGAGCCGATATCAAAGGGGAGAGTAGAAGCAATATTTACCTATTACAGAAGATATGGCCACACATGCTGGCCGTGATATCATCGCACGAATCCGCGAGGCAGACTCGACAATGGAGTGGGTTCGGTTTCGCGGGCTCAGAGGGTGGTGCAACAACTGGTGTGACCGGGGATGTTACTGCCGTCTCGATGGATGTCGAGAAGACTGGGTCCTCTGAGAGTTCTTGAGGTGAGGTGATGTAGGATTGCGACGACGAAGTCGACAGAGGTGAGGTGGAAGAAATCGGCAAGAATTGCGGCTTCAAATCCACAACGACAGTCACTGGAGACTGTTCCACAGGGGAGTCCGGGAGAGGCTTTTGCGCCTCCGGGATATCGAATGATGGTATATCTACGGGGGTCGAGGCTAATGGCGAGATGGCAGGAAGAACCCCTAGGCCAACAGGCGACGACACTTCCGGTGAACGGGGGCTTGGACACTCACTAGAACCCAAGGATCAAGATTAGAAATGGACGCTTCTATCAACTATACCAAAAAAGCCAAACCTGCTGGGTGTTATCGTGTATATCGGTTCGTGCAAGGATGGTGTATGAGTTGACGAGGCTGTTGTTGGCCTAGTATCTGTCTGTAAAACAGGTCATGCCGTTTAGAACGAGAATAATGAAGAAAAATATAGTTACTAACCTCATATTGTCCATACAGAGGGGAATGTTCGAGTGCGCTCGACGCTGGGGATGAAACCGTCGCAAGAGAGGGTGAGCTCGTCTGTTGAATACTGAGGTTCATTGCCATCGGATCTGTCGCGACTTCCGCCTTCGGGGTCATGGTCTCATCGAAAAGAGATTTTCGGTCGCCTCTCAACGAAAGGCCTGCCTGCCCAGGCCCTATAAGGTCTTCCCAGTTAACTTGCTCAAAGGGCGATGCCCTCGAGCGCCCGAGGCTGCTGGATATCGAGCCACCACTCGTGCTGGAGCTCCCGAAGGAGCGGTGAGTTTTACCAAATTCTTCGAAGCGACTAGAGCGCCCAAAGACCGGCTCCGACGGTGGGCTCTGGCGGTTCAGAGAAGCCGCGCGCGCACTACCGGGATAGAGACGTGGATGGAATTCAGAACTCGAACGTGGAGGTGATAATTGCGGTTGGGAAAACTGGCTGCCCTCGCGAGCGCGCCATCCAAAATCAGATTGTAGAGCAGATATTTTCGCCGGCGCAATGTGTTGACCCTCCCGAGGCCTCCATGCAGTACGCGGGCTTTCGTACCAACTTGATGATGAGCTAGTCGTTTCTGGATGGCTGATGGGGCGCGGTTGAGAGGCTACAGTGCGCGATATTGGTGGGGAGTAGCTACTGAGGGCGGGGAAACGCGGCGGCGTGACCTGGACATTCTTCCTACAAGTTAGAATTGACCAAGCCGTAGTTGAATGAATGCTAACCTCTCTTGAACTCCATAATTGGTCAATATGTCCTCCAGGACGCGGAAGGCCAGTAGGGCTGAACAAAGGCTGAACCTCCGTGATAGGAGAGGCAAACGCAGCTTCCAGACGAAGGTCTGGAGTATTGGTGCGCCGTTCCCCAACAATTAAACCCTGATAAATTTCAAATGCAGCGGTGAGTCTCGATCTGACGACGCGCACAGGAGTTATACGAACCTGGACAGAATTCCTGGGGCTTAGAGGGGTAAAACCTGTGCTATAGAGAGGGACGCCCGCAGAGTTTGATGGAGATGGGGGCAGTATGTCTTCTGGCTGTATCGTTGCTGCTAGCGGATGGCTCGCGGAGTTCGACAGAGTACTGGTTGAAAAATGTTCCGGCACCGCTGTGGTTGGGGTGTGCACCTCTTCGATGTGCTTCAAATTCCACATAGAGGTAAGAAAGAAACAGTAGATTGATAAAAAACAATCAACTTACTGCATCCCGTGCTTCAGCGTCATGGAAGCCCAGGTTACATCTCTCGCATTTTGGATGGATGAGAGACGATAATAAATGTGCTTGTGTATCTTCAGCCGTCTCGAAATCTAAATTGCATGGTCGGCAGTATAATTCAGGGTGCGCTTCAGGCCTGTGCTGGGGGCCAAGATTCAACTCTTCCGCAGTTCAGAAGAAATTTTACAAGGGATACTTACCTGGTTAAACAGCTCTGTGTCTCTGAAACCTTTCATACAAAGTGTACAGGACGGATGGTTCGGAGAGTCCCAATAATGTTGGTCCAAAATGTCGTCGTACACTAGAAATGGTGTCGAACCGCCACCAGTACATGGGATACACGGCGATTTCGGGTGGGCTGTACGGTGATGCTGGGTAACGAAGGAAGGATTTAAAAATCGAAACAGCTGTCAATAAATTCAGGTTGACTCACCTCCGCAGAGGCAGCCTCATCTTTGAATCCCCTTCCACAACGACCGCAGTTGGGGTGTGCGGTCGAGCCTCGATAATGATCTTCCAAGGCAAACGGCGCGTGGAAGGGTCGATTGCAAGTTGTGCAATCGTATGTCGGCGGGTGTTTGGCCGCCATGTGCTGTGACAAATTGTAGGTCAGACAGGTACAATGGTATTTGGGGGAGAAACTCACAGCGTCAAAAGCTGGTTGGCTAACGAACCTGCGATCGCAGATGGAACAAAAAGGATGCCAGGCAGAAGAGCTTTTCATATGTTGGAGCAACGCCTCCTTATTGCTGAAAGTGCGGTTGTCGCACTGGGGACAGACTGGCATTATTTGAACGAGGAGGCACGCAAGAGACCACCGGAACGACACGAAAAGAACGAAGGAGAGAGAGCAGTGGTTCGTCGAAGAAAGATAGCCAGGGTCGAGAAAGGAGGTGGGGCGATGTTAAGAGGACGGGGCACGCAGCCTCATGGTTTTGTCGTGTTCATAGAACGCATGTTTGTCTTTCCATCGGTGGCTCATTCAGCAGTGGCGATGCCATTTCAGTAAATTGAAATGTAGGCGCCAAGGCCGATAGCGACGTAGTTGATCGTTTCTCGCAATCGCAAAGGGCCGCTGTGCTAATCCTGAATTTTACCTTCGATCTTTGCGTAGGTAACAGCCACTCAAATAGCCGAGCCCTTGATCTGCCTTCATGCAGGAAATTGCCTCGAGGCGGAGAACACACATGCATCGGGCCGATCTCCTGCTGTGCTCCTTCAACTCACGCAGTTGCGCGAGATCGGCTGCTGGTAGTTAGCTATGTACTCGAGTAGGATGCAGAGAAGGAAATACACCTATAGGTATAATATGCCCCCAGGAATTTCGGTGTTGCGGCAAAGTGCCATGCAAGCTAATTATCGATCCTTTGGGTTTTCGGTTCCGCACAAGGGGGATCAGCAACCCCATAGGAAAGTTTATCTACATTTTCTGCACAACATACAATTGTTCTAACAAGAAGCAGCAGGGACATATACTGAGGATCAGATCAAATACCGAGTTCGCGCAATCTGCCATTAGTCCAAGAAAAAACGGAATACATCATTCCATGCTTTCTTTCCGTCTCCTTCAATGACATCCTAGTCGAAATTGTCAGATTAGCCAACAAGCATAGAAGAAAAAGTAACGTACGCCGTGACAAGGTATAATCCGCTCAAAATCCCACTCGGAGACTGTTTTAGCGTCTCGTCGCATGGCCCTGCAATGGAAGTTAAATCAAGATCATGCTTTTACATTCAGAAAAAAAATTACTCTTTATTGATTCCTAGATTCCAGGTAGCCCTTGAATGGAGCCAGGAAGAGGGGCCAAAACTCCCCAGAAAAATGGGCGATACTTTGGTTTTCGAATACTGGAACAACATAGCATTAGTATCGCCAAGCTGGAAAACGAGGGCATTTCACCTGTTCTTTACAGGGAAGGTTCAGAAGCAGATCTGCTTCAATTAATGTTTTTGAAGGTTGGTGCAAGAACGCAACATCCTTGTTTTTGAAACCTGAAAAGTAACTTCGCGATAGGTAAATACTGTGTTTAACGACAGAAGGAGGCCCTATTTTAATTACCAGTGGCTGATCTGCGAGAGAAGGAGGGAACACCACGTAAGCCCATGTCAAGAAGTGCATTCAAGCAGCCACGCACATCGCCTTCAAATCCATACTGTGTATCCGGAGGATCGCGGCCCCAAGCTCAACATTCAGAAGTAAGGTTCAAAGAAGTATAGAAAAATATCACTGACCTACCTCCGTCCAGGGTCAAAGATTTGTCGTCATGGCGCGCAAGAACCGCCTCTGGTGCGATAAGTTTGGCAGATGGGTATGCTTTTTTGTAGTCCCCTAAAAGATCGGTGAGAGCGAAATTCAAATAAAGTTGTCCTGGGCATTTTGTCAAAAATAAGGACTGACCGAGGAAGAGATGGTGGACAGCGTCTGCCCCAATGATGTACCTGGAAGCAAGTGAACACACTGGAGTGTTCGTGAATGCTATGATTACTCACTTTACCGGCCCAAGTTCGTCTATCTTCGTTTTTGTCTCAGTATCCAGTGGCGTCGAAGCGAGAACCCAAACTCCGCCATTCTGGAGTTGTATAGCTGTGGATCTCCCTCCCATCGGTAAGATGCCGAAGCGAGCAAAAGGCCTGTAATATAAAGGTGAGAATTATGATAAGATACGTTTCTGTCAACACACTTGGAAAACGTCCAAACTCCTTTGGTAACCTGTGTGCCAGCCGCCAATGATTGGAAGGTTCCAACGGCCAGTTAAGGAGGTTCTTACCTCCCGAATAACTGTTTCAGACATCAGGCAACCTCGGTGTGATATTTAGAGGTAAAATTTAGTGGGATATTGGTAGAAAGGAAAGAGATTTGATATGCCAGAACCATGACTGTCCGATGTCGTAGGTTACCGTCACTGGTGACGTAAAGCCGGTCATTCACATGATATCGATTTATTGAATTTATTCGGCTCTCTCCTTCTCCTGCAATTCACTCCAATTTTTTGCGAGTGCACTTTGAGTGCACTCCCGGGACAGATATATAGCTATCCATCCCGTCAATCTCAGAAAATAACTTGAAATTTTTTCTCGATCGAGCCCTACTCCCGTGTTCCGGACCCACAACTTGAAATTTTGAAATCAAACGCGACAGTTGCCGCACGCTGTCGAAAATTGCTTGCTATTCACAAAAAAATCGTATTGTATTTTCAGGCCGTTTTCTCTGAATTATCGAACCACCGGGCTTTCCAAATTTGACAAGAATATTCTGGATGCTTCATTTGCATGGCAACTTTGTCGTAACATAGTCGTGTCCAACTCTGCTTTGCGAGATTGGTGTGATGAACCAGGTTGCCTCCAGAGTTGGAGGCTGTCTGATTCATCACACCTATATGAACGTGTAGCTTTGGGCACGACTGCATTACTTCAGAGCCTGCTACTCGCTGATGGTGGCCAGCCCCGGGTATCTCTATGCGAATAACTCAATGCAAGCTATCTTCATCCTGACATTGAGATTTACCTGGGTCCATAATAAGTACTTGGGATTCATTCGCTTCTTTTCCGAATAGTTGCAACTGGTAGAATCGGTAGAACGCAGGTACTGTGCCAAAGCTCACAATTACATACTGTCCCGTTTTCACCGTTATCTCGCTTTGTACCTCAGGGGGGATTTTCCAGCAGTGGATCTCTTGAACCCAGCAATCGATAAAGGCTGTTCGCCCTATTTTATGACCAATGAAAACATGAAGTGCAAAGGCTTAATGAGATGATAGCCAAAATTTTACAGAGCTTTGCAATCAATAAGTATACATTCTACTTTGTTTTTCGTGACGATATGGATGGTTATTAGGATAGAGGATCTCTACTATTACAGGAATACAAAGTTATAGAACGTACTTTATGGCTTCCTCTCATGGCCTGGTGAACCATCACGAGGTGATTCAAACGGGGATCCTACACACATAAATAGAGGTTATACTCAAGGGACTCCACAGCGAAAAAGGGTGGGGTAATAATAGAAGACTTTAAATAGAATGATCATCATTCGTGGCTTTTTTGAGAGCATCCTGCCAGTCCATAGCTAGCCTGGTTAGAGTTTTACTCCGTGCTGGAAACAATGTCAGAGGCAGGCGAAGGAGTCAGAATACAACGAGGTGCATTACCAAAAATCGCCAGCACATCCTTCAATAGGTCACGTTTCGAGAACCCGACAACGGTAGAATTCCATCCATCTTCTCTTCCCGGACGCCTGGAAGGACGAGATTCCTGGTTAGCTTGTGTTAAAATAGGAACGCCAACACGTACCAATACACCGGCCCAAAAAGATCCTTGATCAACTCTTCTGCCTTCCCTCTGAATCCTTCATCGGCGATTTTTTTGGCATACATGAGGAGTGCCTGTCTATACTCCTGAGGACTGTCCAACAGCTTCGTGGCATGCAACCTCGTTTCCAAATGACCCAGCGTCAGCGCTGCACTCCACCAATTTGGTCTCGGCTTCTCAGCGTTGCTCTCGTCTGCAGTCCCAGCGATGCTGCTTTCGATCGATGTCATGACGCCGCGATTGGCGATTGTAGAATTGCCTCGCTGTCTGCCGTGCCAGAAGTCTGAGCCCTCAGCCCACCAGCGGTCTGCAAGCTTCACCCAAGTACAGAGCGCAGGCTCATAGGAATAGACAACCCCGTTTGAGAAGTTAATGACAGGACAGCCATTTTCTCGTACACATGCGGAGACGAAAGAGACGTTTGGAGAGCAGGTCAGAGTTTGGATAGAGACAGGTGCAAAATTTGAAGCTTGTTTCTTGATATTCCTAATCATTATTATTCGTTAACACGTGGACACAGATTCGAGTAAAATGTACTCACCAAGAATAAACCTGGCCATTGATAGTGATTACGAGTAATGCATGCTTGCTGCCCTCCATGACCGCGCATGGTGAATCGAGCATCAGAGTTGGCATCAACCTTTCATAAAATGCATCAGTTCGAACAAGTAAGAAAACAAGTGGAAATAGAATACCTCCGCCCATTATGTGAGTAAACGTTGACAGTACCATCTTCCATACCAACGGCACAGTACGACGTTGTCGCTTTCACTGCCAACACAGGAGATGGCAAGTAATCGAGCCACTCGGTTTGCCTTCCGCTGACGAACGCCACCTCGATAATACCTATATTTGGGTTTTAGGACCTCAAAAGGTGATAAAAAGCGGACAGAGCGCACCATCAGCCTCGACATTCTTAGCCTCAAGGACGTCTCCAGAACCCTCCACCTCCGACTTCAAATAGGTTAGAAGCGGCGGTGTTGGTAATAGAGGGAAATGGCCACCCCCTGATCCGCTTGCCCGAGGCTCGGAATCCACACGCGAGTTCGGAGCGGATGTCCATGTCGAAATTTTCTTCGGAACGTGAACTTCCACGGGTCTATCGCCTCCTAGAGTGCGGGGCTTGATTTTTACATCATTGTCTGTATTCGAATCGAGGAGCGAGGATACTCTCCGCTTGCCCTTCGAGTTAGCATTTTGTGCGGATGTGTCGAATGCGTCGATAGGTACATCGAGGTCCATGGGCTGGCCTAGATCACCACGCCGCGACCATTCGGAGGAATCAACGAAAGGCTGCTCAGAGGGCAGAGGGAACGAGCTAGAGAAGCTCGACGTCGGAGTTTGGAGCGCGAGGGAGTGTGGTTTCACATCTTGCATCTGGTTGAGCTGCGCGCGTTTGGGGCCAGAAATACCGTTCGTCATGGGCGTCGTCGTTGGCGGATGACCAGCCGCCGGCGTAATCCTCGAAGTCGGCACTGAAGACACGTTATTTGGCATAAGCGTGGCTCGCTTTTTATCCTTCGGCACCTTCTTTGCCACGAGAATGTTAACTTTTTCGGGAGCATGGCTACTTTCAAAGCCAACCGCCTGCTGGGTTTGGGCAATAGCGACATTGGCTTGCTCGTGCTTCGACACGTGCGAATAACCTTCGGGGAGCGGGGGAAGTGTAAAGCCAAATTTAGCGAGGTATTGTTCCTGGTCTGTATGTGTTGCGATGCCTTCAAGTTCGGATGCTTCAAATTGAAAAGCGGCTATGGTACCATCAGATGATGCTGCATACAAGGTTAGTCCGTCCCATGACCTTGGAATGAAATCAGACTGGTTCATGGGAAAAAATGGGACAGGATATACCAACTCAAGTCCATGATTTGCCTTTCGAAAACTTCTTTGGCAACTATAAGAGGCCGCGCAGATTTCGTTTGCCATACGGAAACGGATCTATCGTCAGCACCTAGTGCTACAACAGAGCAAATGTTGGAGGTGGATATTGGGAGTCGGGCGTCGCGGAGAAAGATATGAGGGTTATAGGCCTGACCTTCATTCAATGATAAAGGGTGAAAGTTTGACAAAAATAACGCACAGCAACTTCAATAGTGTTCTCGTGGCCTACGAGACTAATGTCTGATGTCCAAGTATTTCGGGTGATGACAGCCGCAATAAATACGTAGCCTTTGTTGTTGGTTGCGTTGGAGGCGGTAATGTGTGCACCATCAGGGGACCAGCTTTGAATGGATGGTGTCAGGAATTGGAAAAAAAAAAAAGTGTTCATCACATACCTCAGCCTCCTAAAGAATGTGCTCCCAGGTGAATCCTCGAAGGGCTTCGTTACTTCAGCTTCGAGCGACCAGTCCTTCGTTTTCCATATCTTCACGGTTCGGTCGTCTGATTGGGTCGCAAGAAATTCGCCGACAGGGTCCCAGCATACACCCTTGACAAATCCCTGATGCTGGTCAAGTTTCCGAAGTCGTTCTTTGCTTCAAATCAATGGTCAATCGAAAAATAGGACCAGCGCAACACCATACCTAATGTAAATCCACACCACACCATAACAGCCGAGTCGAGGCCCACAGAGGCAAGAAATCTATCTTTGGGGGACCAAGCCACGTCAGTAACATCTGAATCAGGAGAGTTATTGGGTCAAGATAAATAACAATAACAGGCGGCATGTACGAACCACTTTCGTGGCCTTGTAATCGCTTCAAGGGTTTCCAACCTTCAACGTTGACCTCATCTGATCCCCACACCTTTCCGCGAGCATTCCTACGCGTGGATCTAGGTCAGAAAACCACAAAACAGCCATTTGATTACGACGCACGGATCGTGATCCCACACCATCACAGTTTCATCATCACTTCCACTAGCTAACCATTTTCCCGAGTGCGCCCATCTGACAGTAAGGACTGGGCCCGTGTGCATCGTAAGCGTACATAACGACTTTGGAGGCTTGCCAGACAACTCCGAGGCTTCGTTTAGAATAGGTTTGGTGCTCCATATTCGAATTTTCGCGTCGAGACCACCAGTCGCGATCCGGGATCCATCCGGATGTACATGAACAGAAAAAATGGAGAGTCTTTTCGTGTTCTGGTCAGACTTTGCGGAGTCCTTGTGAATAACCCATTCTGGTTTGGTAAAGTGCATGGTTTGTCGGAAAGGTGGGGGCCACCCAGGATTTGCCGATGCGAAGTCCCTCGCCTGTGAGCAGGAGCCCAGTAGTTAAATGGCGCAGATGGCGGATATGCGATTGTTGGAGTCGGTTCTGACCAGGTTCTGACGAGATATTGCTGTTCCATTTTCGGTCGTGACTACTTCTTGCCTTTTTAGGTCGGCATTGGTGACATGCCGAACCAGATGAAAAGGCGCAAGAGGTGCCACCATGTTCTAGGCAAAGCATCAAATCTGACAAAGAATTAAAAAAATGTATTGCTGATGATGAAAATCAAATTCGTTGTCGGGAAAGGTCATCTAAGTATAGTTGCATCATCTCAAGTACTAATTTCTCTTATTTTTTGAAGGAAAGGGATGTGGGTGGAACATCGGTGAATTTTGTTCAGCGTTTGCGCAGTTCGCACTGTATGATTGATGACTCGGAAGGGTGGCCGAAAACAGAATACAGAAATACTTGCAATCTTGGATATATGCTCCACCATGTCGATTAGAAGCTACTAGCATAAGTCCATTCAGTCGTGATCGTGGTCATCGAGCACCACAGGTTTAATGAGCAGCGATTCTGGTGTCACGGCAGAAACCACTGCCCTAAGTCGACCCAGAGCTTCCTTCGCTCCTAATCGATGTCCCGCGTCGGCATTCGTCATATCCACCAATTGGTCAAGACCTCATCAATTGCAGGCAGCGTGCTCAGAAAAATCGGAAAGAGGTGAGTAGTGATCACCCAAAGCAAAGATTGAATGAAAAGTAATCGTGTCTACCGACTCCCTTGAAACCCTAGAAATTGTTGCTCGGTTGCCAGACGTCCAGCTTGAAGGGACTATAGGGTTTTCCGGAAGCAAACCCAGGTGCACGAGGGAGGGCATACATTTCAGGTTGCGAGAACCGATTGGGTAACCTGTCACGAAGCACTCATCTGCGGGGCATTCCGGTGGGATTTCCATGGCGAGCTCGAAGTCAATAAGACCGAGGGCGATGGAGAGGCCCTTCATGTCGAGCAGGGATTCAGGATGCCATTGAATTAGGAAATTGTCACGAAATGCGTTCTAACACGAGGAAGGAATATGTTAATCGTTGGTACTATAGATATGTTAACGTGAGTCACTACTCACACGATGGGAATGTTCATACAGTCGAGGGCCTTCAGGTGATGAATACCGAGAAATCACATCCCAGTGTGGTTATTCGAACAAGCTCTTCTCTGCAACAGTAATTCTCCTGAGGATTTTAAGATGTTCGTGGCCTTCATTCCCGATCACGATGACGCGGATAATAACATCGCAGCTCATCATCTGCCCTGGAACTGGTTATTCCCGAGATCTTTCTTCGGCAAGATATGCGCGCTTTTAATGTTCGCCCCAGACGATGTCAATGGTATGTAAAACTGATTATAAGAAGATTTACTAACCACATGGCGTTCCAAATCTTCGCCTTCTAATGGATAGCAGACTCGACTTCAGGGTTGTCCGTTAGACACGCAGCCGGCATATTGGATGGTAACTTTCCGGTTGGCACTATGCTGTTCTTTTTTATTCCTTACGATTCTCCATTTCTTTTAATATTGACACCAATGGGTACTATTTCGAGTTGCATTCGGGAGCTTCATGTAGGCCCAGCCTGTCTAATGTAAATTAGTTAGGAAAAACCAGGCCCATGGCAGAATGATGGAGTTGTCCCAGGAGATTTTTGTTCGTGAAGAGGAATTTAATATCCAGCCAAGGAGCGATTGCACAGCGTTGAACGGGTCGGATATAATAGTTTTGGCAAGGAGATAACCCTAACCCTAGGACAGGTGCGACCACCAGCGGTAAAGGGATTCTGGTGGACCGTGGTAGCAAGCAAGCAACAACCGCAACACATGCCCGCTCGAGTGCCAGAGAACGACCCAAGAGTATTCACCACCAGCCCCAAGTTTTATAGCGATCGAGATCAACACCGCCAGTCACAATTGATTCTGATATCAATTGAATCGGGAATCAGCAACGCAGGGATTAGTCAGGCTATTGGACTAAAGTTCGCGATAAAATAAGGTTCTTTGGTTCGTATATCATCCGATAATAGGGAAAAAAAAAGGACCTTATCTGCCAGAATAAGCACAGCCATTGTACATGGGTGGTGGTCAATGCGTTGTAGCGGACTTTCAAAGGTGAACCATGGTTGATTAGTTTGGCTTTGAGTCGCGTAATTTCTCCCCTTCTTTTCCTCCCTCTCAATTCTCCCTCCTCACCACAATGGAAGAAAAACGCGGGGGTTATCGTTTTGAATACGCTTCATCAGGGCGATCCAAATGCAAAGGTCAGATTATTTTATTCCCGTCATGTCTGAAAGTAGCGCTGATGATGTATTGTTGGATGTCTTGCCCTTGTATCGCTTTTTGGTTGACTTCTAGGTCCCAAACCATGCAGCGGTATGTTTGCACAAATTATCAACCCATGTCTTAATTTTCCTCATTCGACTTTCCTCAGGCACTCTTATTGATAAAGGCGAGCTGCGATTTGGTACCTTGGTCGAGATGAGGGGTGCGACTAGTTTGTGAGCGTGCCACGTAACTGGTTCAAGACTTTGGAATGCTGAACTGCATCATTCCACTAGCACTTGGAGGCATTGGGGATGTGTCACCCCGAAAATTATTGCCAATGTGAAGAAAAGTTTCGAGGAAGCCTCTGAAATCGATGGTTATGATGCCCTCAGCCCCGAAGATCAGGCACGCGTCATCAAGGCCTATCAAGAAGGCCATGTCGCCGACGAGGATATCCCAGAGAGTGCCAAAAAGCCTGCAGATGACGAAGACGAGAAGCCTAAGAAAGCTGGAAGGAAGAAGAAGGCTGATGACGATGAGGGCGAACCCGCTGAGAAACCAAAGAAGGCCAAGGCGAGCACCTCTAAGGTTGTGAGATTCTTACTTTATTTTTTCCGTAACTAATTTTTGTGATGTAGAAAAAAGCCGCTGACGCTAGCGATGCTGAGGTGGCGGAGGAGGAGGAGAAACCCAAAAAGAAAGCTCCTGCTAAGAAAGCTGCCGTTGAGCCCAAGGAAAAGGCGGCACCCAAGAAGCGCGCTCCAAAGAAGAAGGTATGAATATTAGAAACTGCTTCAAATGGCCGATTCTCATTTAATTTATTGCAGGCTGCATCTGACAATGAATCCGGAGAAGACTTCACTAAAGAACTGGACGACGTCCCTGCAGGCTCTGACGAGGGCGAAGAGGAGCCTGAAGAAGAGAAACCCAAGAAAAAAGCTGCTGCCAAGAAACCTGCTGATAAGGCGAAAGCCGAGCCCAAGAAGAAGTTTGAACCCAAGGCGAAGGAGAAAGCTCCCCCTAAGGAAAAGGCACCACCCAAAGAGAAGGCGGCCGCTAAGCCCAAGGCTGTGAAGAAGACGGTAAAACCTTCGCCTTCTTAAGTCGAAATATCTGATTAAATCGATTTTAGGACGAAGACGAGGAAATGGCTGATGGCACTGCCGAGGGTGACGACGCCGATGAAGGTAGCAGCAAGAAGCGCAAGGTAATTAAAAATTCATGAGCCAGTCAGTACCCGAGAGCTCATCTCATCTCATTCTTTGCATAGCGTGCACCCCCTGCCAAAACCGCCGCCACCAAACCTCCCTCGAAGAAGGCAAAGCCAGCTGTCTCCAAGGCAAAGAAGAGCAAGGAAATTATCGAAGATGACGAAGACCAACTCGATGACGATTGATCTGCTAAATGCATACTGCGACGGCCACTTACCAGTCCCACAAACTTCCTCAATATCTACCGTGCCCCCTCTTCTTGGCTCAATTTACCGACTCGGCCTGAAATACTGTCGATAAACTTCCTCCTACATTGAGCCGAAAGATTCCGTTTGGTTTCCTAGGTCAAACCCTTCTTGTTTTACACTTCAAATGGACAGAATTACTTTCTTAGTCGGTATCGTAGCTTTCCTGTCGTTGTTGTGTCTGTACTGTCATTTAATGCAATCGTTTTATAATAATCATTCTAAGTTTCCACAAAATCAGGATGAAGCCTAAATTCTGACCTGACGACATTCGTCGCAAGCGGGAAGTGGGAGATATCAATTTCAGCAAGGCAGGCTGGTTCTCGGCCATTTAAAGGGCAGAAGGGAAAATGCAAGAGAATTGAAGAATTGAAGTTGTGTAATTGGAAGGATTGATTATTTGTCAGTAGGTGGACAAAGTAGAAAACGATGGCAGCAAGGATCAAAAAATGGTTCAATCCAGGATCGAACTGGAGACCTTCTGTGTACCGAAGACAAAGCTTCAGCAAATCTCAAATGTGAGACAGAAATCATAACCACTAGACCATTGAACCGATGGAAGTGCGGGCGCAAAGAATGGGATATTCTACGAAGTGCTTGTTAAAGGTGATAAACTGATGAGAGCGTGAGAATGAAGGGTGTGGTGTGAAGGAACAAAAAAGGGCCTCACTGGGAATTGAACCCAGGACCTCTTCCAATTGCGTGTTCTCCGAACAACCCAAAGGAAGAATCATGCTACTAGACCATAAGGCCGATGAAAAGTCTTCCGATAATATTCTCATAATGCCATGCAATTTTCTTCAGATCAAGGCCCAACATATGCAAATAGCAAAGGCTTTAAAAAGCTCGTCCCAACGGATTTTTCTTCTCCACGACGCTTTGCCCCCCTTCCAGGTGCCAACGTGAGCGAGGACGGGTCTTCCACTTTACAACGTCGGAGATAATCTTTGTCGGGCTTCGCTTTCGCTAGCAACACTAGCCTTGTTTCAAGGCCATGATGGATTTCTAGATAGTAGTGAAAGCTACAATTGTATCAACGACGATTCCACGTATATCAACCCCCGTGTATTGCTTGTGTATTGTTGAATGTTACGCGCTTTTGTAACTCACTCTGACGGGATTGTTTTTCCAAAAGCACAGACCACGCTGCTCTTAGGGAAATGAACTATGTTTGGGAGCAATATTGCAAGGGCAGGTCATATGGATATTGGACAGGGCTTGGGCGTCGCTTAAAGATCATGAAGTTCGCTGGTCTGTGAGGTTCATCCTTTGTGGAATATAACTTGAATGAGACCCCAATCGATATCTCAACTATGGGCAACTTCGGTTTTGTGATTCTCCCTCGCTCAGCAGTATACTCAGAGATATGTGAAGCAATGTAATTGCAAATGAGCTGCATGCAACGAAATGATATTTATGCCTTCGCCGTACCAGCAGCTGCTTTCGCATCCTCCGCGGCAGCAACGGCAGGGTTGACCTTCTTTCCATCCTTCCATCGGACACGAGGGGGTGGGGCACGGTTGCGACGACCCTCGCGAGAACGGACACGGACGACTGTTGGATTCCAAAATATCAGGAGGCTGAGACAAAGAACAGTAAAACGTGAGGACTCACCATGCGAGTGGATGGCGCATGATACGCAGTACGCGATTTTGATGTACAATTTGGGGATTGTGTATTCTAAAAAAACGTTACCAAGTAAATAATACGATGTGATGAATAATATCAAAGGAAACTCACCAGGATAGATACTTGCTTCGCTGATATCACGGACGGCAGCACTCTCAACCATGTTCCTCACTGTGAAACGCTTGATAGCCTTGTCCTTTCCAACGCAACGACTACAGTTGGAGCAACGCATAAAGGTGACTCGGCCACGACCCTTCTTGTTGCGGCCGCCATTTCTTCTTTTCTTGGTCTATAAAATGCATGGAAATAAACATAGATTAGCATTCATCTTTACAGATCACCCTGCAATCTACGACATCCAAAGCTCGAATTGCACATCCAGCTCAAAAGCAATTTGGAACGATAGAGATTTCACAGAGAGGTACCATAACGTGTATCTGAGCAGATAGACTTGGGAAAACTCACCATCTTTGGTGTCGGTGTCGAGAGGCGATGTGTTGGGCGACGACGACGAGGTTTGTCGTTGTCCCTTCGAACTCCGGAAACATCCGTTCTCACACAACGGCCAGGAGCGCCGACACAGATATACCGGCCCGTCTGTATATCCATTTTAGGAACAAAGTCCTTCGAAGAACAATGGGTGACCTTCCCGCAGTCTACGGCCTCGTGCTCTCTTTTTTGTTCTTCTGATATAAGGTATCCGGACACAATGATACCAGTTCTCCAACGACCCTGCTGGTGCTCTTCAAGTTCAACCCCTTCCCTCCTTTTTTTCTTTCATTGTCATAGATTTCGAGCCTGGTGCTCACCGTTATCGGATCCTGAGACCTTACTTTTTTTTCCTTTTGACGATAGGGCCGATTCGACAACTTAAGATTCATCATGCATTTCATTACTCAGGCTGTTATTGCCTTCGTTGCTTTTGCATCCACATTCGTTCAATCCGCACCTACTGCAGCACTGGACGTTGCTACACTCTTAAAAAACGGTCAACAGGCGCAGAAGCTCAACGCCCAGTTCCAGACTATCAAACTCTCAGATGCTTGTGATGGTACAGGTCGGAAAGATTCGCTAGACTCAATTTTGCCTTTATCATAACACTGATTTTGGTTTCACCGTAGGTCTAACAACGGCTTGCGTCGGGAATGCTATTTCTACTTGTGTTAATAATGCCTGGGATTCCACCAACGGGGCTTGTTCCAAGTCACAGCAATGTTTTGCGATTCCCAGTGTTCAATCAAATGGAACGGTATGTCAATGGTGCTTCTTTTGTAACATTCAACTCAATTATTATATCGTAGATCTTGACCTGCACAAGCGAGAAAAGCGCCCTTTCCATTATCAATGCCACAGGTGCCAAAGGAGGCATCGCGGGTGACGGGGCTTCAGGTTCTACCGATGGAACAGATTCATCTACCTTATCAGGAGACTTCACATCTGTTGCTCGACCTTCCGAATCAGCACCCGCCCCCACACCCACTGTTACCGTCACTGTTACGGTCAACCCGAATGCAACCACACTCCCAGCCACAATCCTCACGCTTAATCCGCAAGAGGCCTCCAGCGTGATCTCTAGCATCTTAGCTCAGGGCACGCCTACTCCCTCTTCGCAGTCGTCAGCATCTGCAACCTCCATTGATAGTGCATCCTCGACTGCAACGTTTTCCTTACCTCCATCCACTATTATCCTTTTAACCGCTGCGCCCGAAACATCTGCGGCGGCTTCGCCCTCAGCACCCGCGGCTGTGGCAAGTATTTCTACACCGTCTGATAACTCTGGTGGCTATGGGTATGGGGGTTATTGATCGATTCAATCCTTGCTCTGTAGTCTGAACATTCTATTCTCCTTGGGACTTGGAAGAGTTCATATGTAGCAACCTTTCACGTGAATGCTGTATTTTTATCGAGTCCGTAGTCCTGCTGTACGGTCTACATCCTGATTCCCTCCTTTTGCACAGGACTTCATGAACAAAAAAATCAATCAGGCCTCAAGTGCAGCACCTATATCGAACATTAAGCTTCCGCGCGGCTACCTGGCTCTAACCCAAAATTTCCCTCAGATTCCTGTGGTGGGACTATTCTGTGGGTTCTTCAAAATGCCTGATTTTGTTTTCCAGTCACGTGAACTGCTTAACGTAATTCATGTGACTCTTTCAAAATTCAAACAACGTCCGAGATTTTCTGATTTTTTTGACCCCTGAAAATAGTCCCACCACAGCCATGTCATCCTGGTGGCTATACACGGACATTTGATCCCAATCATACTTGGATTCCAAGATTTGCTATTTTAGAGCATTTTGTCTATGGTCTGGCGACTCTAGCCAATATTTTTGGGCGCTATAACGAACTACCTTGCTCTGGATCTTCGAATGCATTGGGATCGCTTCGTGTGGTCTAGTATGGGTGGCTGGCTTTGCATCTCTTTTCTCGTACCTGCGAGAAGTACTCTGCGGGCTGCAGGGGTGTTTTTTTCATAAAAAGACGGATGCAGGGTCTCCGTGTCACCTGGGGACTGGAGTTCGACTTAAATGTTGGTAACTCTCGGCTGTACTGATCTACTTGTCTAATACTTGTTGACTGCAGGCATTGTCAGGCAAGCGGCGACTTCTGCCTGTGCACGGCTGTGCATCCACCCTTGGCATACACACGTAGTTACCCCTTTAGAAACAAATCATCATGCCTCATCATGGGCCACTTGACATGCTGATTTGACAGCTCTCGATAGTCCGGATCCTATCTGTGACAAAAATTTAAACGTAGAGGTCAGCGGCTTCTTGTTGGATGAGCGCTAGAAATCGATGAGGCACGACATAAAATATACTATAACATTTCGCCTGGCAGTTCCCTCCCTTGGTTCCTCCGGATCCCTTCTCAATTATGTTTTCTTTCGGCGAACGCCTTGGGATGTTCTTCATAGTACTAGGAGCCTGGTAGGGTTCCACGAGTTTGAAGTCGGTATTAGGACTTAACTCAAGCCACGATTTTCTTCACAGCTTTTCAGCGGTTTCTGTCATACCCATATTACTACTCGCAGTGGTGAGTTACCGTTCATCGGTTTATCGAGATTTCTTTGACAACTTTGTGCAGTCCAAGTGGCTGAGAAGGACGGTCACGGCCTGGGGAGGGAGCTCAAGCAATCCTGACCCAATTGACAACGTCATCTTCCTCAACTTGATGGTTGCAGATCTCATTCGAGCAATCGGTATGTGGACTCCGGGCCATTTTTATGCAGGAATTTAATAGTGGCTTCTAGGAAACTTGCTCATTGTCAGGTGGATGCTTGACGGGGTGTGTATGAAAGTTCTCAATCTGTTCGAATAATGTCATTTATTTGAGCTCGAAGGACGTCACGGAAGGACCCTTTTGCACATTTCAGGCGGTGATCAAGCAGACTGGAAGTACTGGTATGGCATTAATGTACGTTCTTTATAGCGGTTATTCTCGAGGTATCTCACGATCCATACTTCTATTATAGGTCCTTGGTGCGTGTTACTACCCCCTTAATTTTCCTTCACGTTTCTTATCGGAATTGAACAGGCTATCGCCGTGCACACCTTCTGTGTACTCGTCCTCCGCTGGAGGGGACCACAATATATTTCGATGCTTGCCGTTCTATTGATCTGGGGGTTTACTGCCCTAGTGATTGCGATCTCCTATAACCACCACAAGAACGAGCGATACTATGGAGAAGCGGGGTACTGTAAGTCATGTATTTTCTGGTTGTAGTCCATGTCCTTACCAAATCAACGTTCAAGGGTGCTTCTTGCGACAGGGGTTCAAAAAGGAGCAACTCATAACTGAATACTTATGGGTATGGATTTCTGCATTCCTGATGGCCATCTTGTATTGCATCATGTTTGTCATAATGCGGGGGTGGTTCGTTATCGACAACGGTATTTATTGGTACAAGACGTATGGGCGGAAGCATGGCATTGTCAAGCCCGTTGAAGAAACACAAGACGAAAAAGATTCCAAGGCGATTGCCAACTTGATGTTGTAGTGAGCATTTTCAAACACCCTTGGAGTGTCCCATCTATAAGATTAATTGATATCTTCCTATTTAGTTACCCTGCGGTGTTCATTCTCTGCATAATACCCACCAGCGTTGCTCGTTGGATATACTTCACTGGCTCCGAAGTCCCATACCAATTCACCCTCTTTGGTAGCACCCTATTCGCATTCTGTGGGATGTTTGACGCTATCCTGTTCTTCCTTACCCGGCCAGAACTAGTGGTTGGCAACTCTGACAATGATACCCCTACTCCGCTACCCGCTCCAGCCGCCAATACAGAAACTGGTGATGTGGAGCTACCATTCATTCGCAGCCCCACTGCCTCCGATAACATCCCACTTGATGTCGAGAGGGGTCACAACAGCTGAACCCTGAGGGCACCGGTAGTATTCGACATACATCGTCAAGGGGTCGGATGAGATCAGATTTGGGTAGCCATGATGTGGATGAGGACTCGGAAGAATATGGACACCTCCCAACTCTCTAGCGCCGCCTTACATATTTTGTGGGCACGATGATTCTGGAATACTTTTTGGACATCCTTTTCCAGCCGAACATTTTTGTATCTTAGGTTTTTACTATACCTTGTAACTTAACATGTCACTTAATGTACTCGGATTCAGATGCGATTCGCATGCATGAGCAGGAGGTAGTTTCACCAGCGTTGAACAACGTCCAAGTATTCCGTGACTTCCGCGCTGAGGTTAAATTTAACAGATGACGAATATACCCCAGTTGACAGGCAGTTGGTCAGTTCGGATTGGGAGGTGTCGACTCAAGTCATATTTCGAAAGTCGTGAAGTTTGAAGTTCTAGTCAACATATATACTGGCTGGGCCGGGGGCAGAAGACCCTGTGGCATTATAAGGGAGCTTCTGGTTGTGGAATAGAGCGTCGGTAACATCAGCGAGGGAGAAAAGAGGGAGTCAGTAGGAGTGAAAGGAATAGACGCACAATTACACAACAGTTGGATCTGTAGGCACCGGCACATGTTAGTGCTTCTGAGCGCTATTAAAGGGCCCCGTGACTGCTTTCGATAAAACCGATAACAGTTCATTGCTTATTGTTCAAGCAGTAGGACAGTAATGACAGTAATGAAGCATTCGCGAAAGTTTGTGATAATCCTTTCATATTTCCCTTGAAAGTTTCGCCTGCCATCCAAGATGGTGCAGCCCCTAGCAGGCGGTCCTTGGCAATTACTACCGCGTAGTAAGTAAGGCGGTAGGTTATACC
>Ga0307509_10002824_pt1 | contig 27514 bp, 20 predicted proteins | sample 10_EM_MG_FD_202245 | JGI IMG/M metagenome (GOLD analysis project Ga0307509, IMG submission 202245) | Populus trichocarpa ectomycorrhiza microbial communities from riparian zone in the Pacific Northwest, United States - 10_EM | ecosystem: Host-associated > Plants > Roots > Unclassified | place... | reverse complement strand
CACATCGTTATCATCACATACCGGAACCACCACCTACGTGCTTTTCTCCGTGCTTCGCGCCGTTACCTACGCTACCCCAGTTATCATTGGGTTGTGAGCGAGCTGCCATCAGAGTGTCGCTATCATTGCCAACGCCGTCAAACCTCTCGTTGCCCAGATCCTGGTGCCTTCTGCGGGGGTCCAGTGGTGAGAGCCATCGCATGATCTCTGGGTTCTCATCGGCTATGAATTTGTTCAGATTGATGATATTGTTATGGCTATTCGTGACGTTATTGCAGTTGACGTTATGGCTATTAACAGTCCGAGAATATTCTGTGAAGTCCATGATGTTCTGCCCGAAGTGTTGGTCGCGGATATGTCACAGCGATAAGCAAGATGGAGATATCAGGGGGGTTTTATGGGATTCACCCGCCGGGTTGAAAAAGTGGGGATGTGGCTTGTGGTGCTAAAATTACTATCCAATCGTTTCCCGCTGAGTAAACACCAGCACACATACAAACCTAGGGCGAGATGAGCTCATATGTTACTGAACACAGCACCGACACTAACGCTCGGGCAAAGGGGTAATCCACTTTTCAAGTTCTCAATGAAATGTAGTCTAACAATCTGTCAAGTAGACTTAGTATCCTAGGCTGCCTGCTAGTGTATGTTAGAATAACTAACTAGCCTATGTACAGTACTGCAAGGCGCCTAACATTCCCTGACAACCAGTAAACTATCTCAATGGTGAAGTAAGTTGTTATAGTAGTCAGATCTTAGCTGTGTCTTCCCTAGTACGGTACTAGCGCACTAAAAGAAGGATAGCTTCAACCTAGCAACTTTACTGCTTGGCTGATAGAATTGGTCGACACTTGGTTAATTTTTGACCGGAACTCCCTAGCCGGCAATAAGCCAAAATTTTAATTGTCAATGGGATAGAACATATCTAATACCCGGAGTACTGTACCTTTGGATAAAATTTAAGTAATAACCTACGGTACGGTGAAAACGGAAATAATTAAGAATCCCATTAGCACGCTAGAGTTGCCTCTCCTAGTAAGGTCTGTTTTATTTTTCCTTTTCCCCTTTCTCAAGCGAGGGATGGAAGGGAATCTTTCTGGCTGCGTTCTATCCCCTAAACCAAAGGGGGGAATTCTGGACCTCCGAGAGTCATTCTCAATTATTTCGGTTTTTACGATATGTAGATCTATTAGATTCCGTATATCCCACAGTCCCGAAAAGGTGTAATGTGCAGTGCAAACATGTTTACAGTAATTATGCCGGCTAACTAGAGAGAATGGAGGGCTCTCACCTTAACCTTATAGCTTATATATGATATCATATATTACTAGCCACGATAAGCCCTAAAAACTGACCCAGAAATACCCAGTCAACAGCAGCATGTCTACTCAAATCACATCTAACTTCGTCAGCGCTGTGGGGCTTGCCTGGGAGCATTGATCTCAGGGACAGAATATTTACAAATATAACTTGCTACAAGAAATTAAATTCAGGGGGGTGTGGGTGGCAAATGCTCATGGGGTGCTGGAAGGTATGGGAATGGACACATTAGAACAGTGGGAATGTTATTAGGGAGGAGCAGAGTTGGCGAGAACATCTCAATGACTGACCCACCAGCCAAACAGCACCAACAAACTTCTGAGAAGCGACACATGGGAGCTCTAAAATGAGAGTTAAAACCTTGGTGTTATATTCTTCAGCCAGGAGAGCACAATAGGTCAATAGGCTTTTCCCTGGCTGAGCCACCTGAGTCACTCGGGCCCCGTTCTAAAGGGGTCTTGAAATCTGGGCACACCCGCAACAAAAACTCCACATCCGACAAACCTCTGAGTTGCAGCATTTTACTGTCTCCCTGCCGTGCTTCACTTTCGGCTCACCCTTTCTAGCTCTCCTTTATCGTTCTTGAGTGAATCACGCCTTCGCACCCTGGCTATCTATCTACTAAATTAGTGTATCATATGATCTCAACTTTCACTTTAAGTGCTGTATAGTATAGCATAGTACTCGCGGCGAGAATAAGTCCTGAGACAACGGGCGCAACCACTATCCCCCGCGAAATTCAACCAGGATAACTGCAATACTGTTAGAGATTACAATTACAACCACAACTATAATTACTACTAATACTAAGACCTGTATATCTGCGTCTCTTATTCTCTTTAGGCGAGTAACAGGACGTTTGGTTTTGACTGTAGCATTGACTGGAGTTCTTGTGGTATTGTGATGGTTGGGTGTTGTGGGGAATTCAGGATTGGGCGTTGTCTCAAGACTTATTCTTACCGCGAGCACTTGCATAGGCATGAGTTTTTGCTTTGTGCTTGATAACTTTGTTTATCATCATTTTTTTTTGTTGCCTTTTTTCAATTTGGTTCTTCGTCAATATTTATATTATGGCAGGGGGAGGAAAAACTCTTGTTCCACAGTGTGATAGTTTCCGGGACTCTTTTTGATATCAGCCCTTCCAATCAGAATTGACTTTGGTGGGGTTTGTAGAGTTTGACATGGTTTGTACTCTAGTGTAATTAGAATACTGTGGAAAAAAGTTGATTTTTTTCACCCAGCTAAGGATATCTCTCATATAATTTATCGAGGCGACCAGATAGCTGGAACCATCTTTGCCCCAAATCAGACCGGGTAAAGTTCATGGTGTCTGTAGCGCATGACATAAAGTGCCCAAGTTCAACTCAACCTACCACAGTGCAGCATGTGGCTATGCTCCTCAAGACTTCGATAAATTTGGAAATTATTTGCTTATTTTGCACCCCACCGTGGATCTATAGCCCGATAGCACACGGCTGCTTGAAATGTCAGGATCTGGTAGGCAGATTTTGTTTATGCTTTTACAGAGGCAACTTACCTGTTGGTTAGGTTTTTGTTCTCTTATTTTTTACTTTTTCCCTCTTCCCACCCTGGCGACTGGCTTGCTAGGGATCCTCTTTGTTGCTAAGAATGGGGCTAAGATAGAAGGGAGAGGGGGGATCTCTTGAGCTGACTTACTAGATCCCCGGATCCCGCATTTTCGTAAGTTATAGTATAGGATAGACGAGTCGTCGAATGAAGGTAGATAAATGGTACTGTTGTTATAGGTGAGAGGCGGAAGGAAGAAAAAAAATATTCGGGACAAAAAAGGATGGAAAGAAGAAAGTATAGATATTCACTACAGACTGCCACAGACTGCCACAGGACTCCTCACATCAATTTCTATTCTTGCCGTGCCTGAGCTCACGTTTGTACAGTATATCTAGTTTAGAGCCGGAAAAATTTGTCCGCACCCAATCCGCACGCATAATACAGTGATCATCTATGAAATAGTACTTATAGGACGGTCGATAGGGAGGGATTGATGAAAGCGAGAAAATAGAAGAGAAGAATTAAAGAGGAGATAATCATGAAGGGCCAAATCGCTGTGCTGAAGAAGGGTCGGGCATCCGGGGAAAGGGGGGAGAGTAACTCCACAACTCTTGTATGCCCACCGGATGCGGCTAATTTGAGGGCTGTTTGACCGCTGATATTTGGTATATTGGGATTGACATCGGCTCGTTCTAATAGGAGCTTCACTGATCCCTCATGCCCATTCATCGCGGCCCACACGAGTGGTGTTTGACCATATTTGGCGTCCGCAATGTTGGGGTTGATATCCACTCGTCCCAATAGCAACTTAACTACTCCCTCGTACCCGTTCTTCGTAGCCCACAAGAGTGGCGTCTGACCAAATAGAGTGTCCGCAGTGTTGGGATTGATATCCTCGCGTCTTAATAATAACTCTACTACTCCCTCATGCCCGTTTGTCGTAGCCCACCAGAGAGGTGTCCGACCATATTTGGTGTCCGCAGTGTTGGGATTGATGTCCTCACGTCCTAATAGCAACTTTACAACCCCCTCATGTCCGTTCTCAGCAGCCCACACGAGTGGCGTTTGGCCATATTTGGTGTCCGCGGTGCCGGGATCGATATCTTCTCGTTCTAATAGCATCTCCACTACTCCCTCGTACCCGTTCATAGCAGCCCACAAGAGTGGCGTTTGACCAAATAGCGTGTCCGCAGTGTTGGGATTGATATCCTCACGTCCCAGTAGCAACTTTACTACTCCATCATTCCCGTTTGTCGTAGCCCACCAGAGAGGCGTCCGACCATATTTGGTGTCCGCAGTGTTGGGATTGATGTCCTCACGTCCTAATAGCAACTTTACAACTCCCTCATGTCCGTTCTCAGCAGCCCACACGAGTGGTGTTTGACCATATTTGGTGTCCGCAGTGTCGGGATTGACATCTTCTCGTTCTAATAGCATCTTCACTACTCCCTCATGTCCGTTCATCGCAGCCCACACGAGTGGTGTTTGACCATATTTGGTGTCCGCAGTGTTAGGATTGATATCATCTCGTTCCAATAGTAGCTTTACTGCTCCCTCATGCCCGCCGACCGCAGCCCACCAGAGTGGCGTTTGGCCATATTTGGTGTCCGCAGTGTTAGGATTGATATCATCTCGTTTCAATAGCAATTTTACTACCCCCTCATGCCCGTAGACAGCAGCCCACCCTAGTGGTGTTTGACCACATTTGGTGTCCGCAGTGTTGGGGTTAATATCCTCTCGTCCTAATAGCAACTTTACTACTCCCTGATGCCCGCTCTTCACAGCATGCAAGAGTGGTGTTCGGCCACATTCAGTATCCGCAGTGTTGGGATTGATATCCTCTCGTCCTAATAGCAACTTTACTACTCCCTGATGCCCGTTCTTCGCAGCCCACACGAGGGGTGTTAGACCATATTTGGTGTCCGCAGTGTTGGGATTAATATCATCTCGTCCCAATAGTAGCTTTACTACTCCTTCACACCCGTTCTTCGTAGCCCACAAGAGTGGCGTTTGACCAAATAGAGTGTCCGCAGTGTTGGGATTGATATCCTCTCGCCCCAGTAACAACTCTACTACTCCCTCATGCCCGCTTGTTGCAGCCCACCACAGAGGTGTTCGACCATATCTGGTGTCCGCAGTATTGGGATTGATATCCCCTCGTCCCAATAACAACTTTACTACTTTCTCGTGGCCCCCCATCGCAGCCCACCAGAGTACAGTTCGGCCACACTCGACGTCTGCAGTGTTGGGGTTGATATCTTCTCGCCCTAATAGCAACTTTACTACTTCCTCGTACCCGTTCTTCGCAGCCCACCCGAGTGGTGTTCGGCCATATCCGGTGTCTGCCGCGTTGGGATTGACCCCCTTTAGCTGTAATAGTATCTTTACGACATCCGCATGTCCTCTTTCAGCTGCCCACACGAGTGCAGTTCTACCCATGGTATCCGTTGTGTTAAGGTCCCATTCCTTCATCGCCAATAGCGCACTAATTGCCTCCACGATCCCGAAAAAGGCCGCTCCATGGAGCCCGGTAAAACCCTTGGGGCCACCCCTCGCATCAAAACCAGGCTCCCACCAACGCCTATCCTCATGGTAACGTACCAAGAGCAGCTGAGAGGATATATGTTGTTCGAATTCAGCCAGAAGCCCTAGGGCAAGCGGACTCACACCTTCTGTCCTCTCCTTTTTTATGTGCTTTCCCCAGTAGCTAGAAGCGTATCCGAGAAGGGGGACTGTCAACGGGGCCGAACTAAGAGTTGGCGAGAGTTCCCGGACACACCGAAAATTGAGGTACGTCAGGCAAACTTCCGCTATCATCGAGTGAGGGTTTTGGAATAGGCTTGGATTGTTGGACAAATATTCTTTCAAACTAAAGTGGACAAGCCGCGCGGTGGAGGAGGACGCCTCAACCGTGATAAGCCCCAAAGCGCACGCTAGGAGTGTTCGAATTGTAGGAATGTTTTCGAGATCCAAATCGGAGGATCCTGCCTTTACTCCCAAGGCATGGCATAGCTCGGTGGTGTGTAATGGCCGCTCCGAGTTCAATACCCACATCAGGGCTCCCATTCCGAGTCTGGACCTACCACCCTTCTGGGCCTTCACTCGGGTTAGGGTTGTTGCGTATGCGTCCTCCAAATGATTGCCTTTTGACATCGCGTTCAACTTTTGTCTTCTCTCCGAGATGGTAACTTCCCCTAGGATAGCGTCGATGTTTAGCGAAACAAGAAGGAATCTACGAACCGTCGCTAGTTAATATAAAATTATGCATTGAGTGGGAACCGTAGATGCTCCTACATACATTTCAGAGATTCTTGCGGGAATAATTCTCAGGATATCCGTCCGCAAACCATCGGACATCGCATCGCGCATGGTATCCATTTCCAGCCTTTTCTCCAAATATCTTTTTATTTCATGCCTGGTAGGGCTAATGTGGACTATGACCCCCGCGGCAAAATATCTTTTAATTTCAGCCCCAATATGAGGCCTCCCGGTGACAAATATTCGCGTCCTCGGCGCCCCTTGAAGGATGTCTTTTAGTGACTCAAGAAGATCCAGTAGATGCTTAGGGAGGCACTCATCCAATGCATCAATACAGATGAAGACCTGCGGTAATGTGGCGATAGCCCGCTTCAGCATCCGCACCATATCAGGAAGTCGCAGACCTCTACCGCCGAGCTCCATTTTCGCCTTCTGGAACGCCGTTTTCACGTGCTCCAGTACTTCCGGCCTAGCCACCAGCTGTTTTAGGATGGCTCCAATGATGTCGGCAGTTGTCTGTTCCTGCTGGCCGCGGAAGTCGCAGTAGAACCCCGCGACTACAATATCTTCCTCGCCAGGCTCATCACAGAGGCTGTCCATCACTAATGAACTAATATTTCTGGTCATTAGCGACAACTCCTGCTTCCTCCAGAAGGCCAGTCGCCTACCTCAGAAATGTCTTTCCCACTCCCGGATTCCCGTAGCAAAACAAGACAGCCTTATCTGCTCCACCTTCACCGCCTCTCCATACCTGAAACTCGCCTGTTTCCAAAAACCAATTCCCCACACCATCAAGTCTGTTGGTCCGCACATCCTGATGCCTTCTTCGGGGGTCTAGTGGCGAGAGCCACAGCATAATTTCTGGGTTCTGATCGGCTATGACTTGGCTTAGATTCATGGTATTATGACTATTTGTTATATTATAGCTGTTGGAATTGCCGGTGTTAATCGAGTGCAGATCTGTTATGCCGTTCATGATGTTCTGCCCGCAGGGTTAGTCGGAGACATATCACAGCCATAAGCGGGATGGAGATATTGAGGGGTTTTATGAAATGCCCCAGCTGGCAGCTGCTGAAAAAGTTGGCATGCAGCTTGTGGTGTTAGAATTGCTATCCAATCATTTCCCGCCAAGTAAAAACCAGCACATAGACGATTGTAAGAGTGACGATATGAGCTCAAATATCACAGAACACGATACCAACACCCATACTCGGGCAGAGGGGCAATACATGCTTCGAGTTCCCAATGAAATGTGGAACAATAATATATCAGATATACTCAGTATTCCAAGTCACTTTTATCGTGTTTATAGGATAACTAACCAGTTTAAGTAGTGCAAGGTGCTTAACATTCCTCAGTCATTAGTAAACTACCCCAACCGTGAAGCAAGCTTACTGGTACAGTACAACCTGACTGTGGTAGGCACCGAGACCTCGACAAAGTTGGAAATAATTTGTGAGTTGATAGTTGGCCTAGCTCCTGGCAATGTGCGGCTCCAGCGGCGGGCGTTCATCCTACCAATTAAAAGATATCCGTGGACTACTTTTTGCTCCCATTTTATTTCCCTTTTGTCTTTCTTTCCTCTGCCCGGCCCGTTAGGGATACCTCCATGCGGCTAGACTGGGGAGTATGATAGAATGAAAAAAGAGACCTACCGTAATCAGATAGGTTATTGGATGCCCAGATTGCACCTTTTGATGTGCCATACTCCGCGCAGGCGGATTGCCAAGGCCCAACGCGAGACCTCCCTGGCTGCTTGCTCCGATGGCATTCAATGAGGTATTTTGTTCGCTGTCGTGTTTTTGCCGATTCAGGCGTTTCGTATGATGTGTGGACCTTTCTGTCAACTCCGCTCACCTTCAGCCCACCCTCCTAGGGTTGCCACGATTTTAGTGAGCAGTAGCCCCCTAGTATGTCGAGAGGGAACAATGTCTAGCCGTGGCGCAGGCCAACGGCTTTACCAGATTATTCAGACAACACACCGCTTTTTATGGAGGATAGTGCGTTCGCCCAAGATATCCGAGTAATGTAACATGTGCTGTGGATCACCGGCGCTCAGTGATGCGACCAAGAGCATGAACTTGACATATCGAGAACGCACGGCTACATATATGAAGTTCATTTAACTCTCGCATGAAGGACAGGCAAGAATAATCTCGAAGTTGGAGAAGGAATTAGGAGTCGGGAGAGGAGGAAAGTCAGGATGGAGGGGGAGAAGTGAAGAGAAGAGAAACGAAGAGACAGGAAGAGAAACGATGGGAGAGGAGAGATTAGGTGAGGTTAGATAGGAGAAGGAGCACGGCGATTGGTATCGTGAGGGAAGTGAGGGCGAGGGAGGAAGAAGGGGCACGGAAGGTTTTCTGATTTATGTGTTTAAGGATGCCTATAATATTTCCCCATAAGTGCGAAGATAGAATTAAGATCAAAACATCCTCCTCCGACAAAAGAGCTTTTAAGCATGTGTAAACAGAGCCGACCGTTTCGATTAACAAAAACATGAGCCTTCACAACCTCCCCCCCTTTATCACCTAGGACTTTATCAAAACATCGGAGGGCATCGCATTACCCTCATCCTATCTGAGTATGGCGGGATATTGGTACCGTGTGCAGTACGCAAAAAAGGAAATCCACGAGTAGAAAACAACGTCCCAGCTAAATTTAGATACAATAAAGAAGGAACTATGGTCGGGATGGAACCCCTAGCAAAAGTTGACGACTTGTACTGCAGCATAAACTTATATAACTAGCATCGTTAAACCCTAAAAATCGAGCCAGAAATGCCAAGTCAACTGTATTGTGTCCATCCCCATCCCATCCAAATCCATCAGCATGGGATATGCGTCGACGTAGAAATCACAGCGACAGATGATTTACAAGGATAGTGTTCGGAAACAATTAAACTCGAAGGAGAATAAAAACGGCAGACCCCGCAGGCTGGTAGACAGTGTCTGAGCAAGTTAGCGTGGAGGTGTTGTGAGATACAACATCCTCAAAGAGACTGAGGAAGAAAAATATCCCCTGGGCATCAAACCATGCTGGCGACTGCAACTTTCCGGAGACCCAGGAACTTAACCACACCCTCGTGTCCATTCTCCGAAGCGGAGGAGGTCGGTGTTTGACCGCACACGTCTTGCTTGTTAGGGTTGGCGTCTCCCACTCTAGAACCACCCTCACCACACCCTTGCTACCCCTCTCCGTAGTCCACAAGAGCGGCGTTCGGCCGTGGTGACATCGGGAACCGGGGCCAGCACCTTTTCACGTTAATAGCCTCCGCGTTGTAGGAGTAGCCCTGCTACTCCCTCGTGCCTTCTCCTGGTAGCCTCCGTGAGTGTTGTTTGGTTGTACGCATTAGGCTCGTCGGGGTCGATACCTCCGTGTTCCAGGAGCAGCTTCACTATTTCCTCGTATCCATTTCCAGCCCACCAGAGTGGAGCGGGTTGCACCTTTTCAGCTTCGTTTTGTTGCTAAGGTATGATATCTGGATTTTTTTCCCACCAGTTCCGACTACCGAGCGCTTCAGGTGTCGTGGGGTATGGTTGCTGATCATGAGTACAGTAGGTCTCTTGGGGATGGTCCAGTGGCACAGGAGGCCGCGCATTCGGGCGATAAGATTTCATCGCTAAATTATCTTGGCACTTCCAGTATCCTTCCCGCTTACACCATCCGTACTGTACGAGTACACGCAACTAATGAGCAAGTAGGTATCATACTTGGAACAATCACGTACCGGTAGTCTAGTTCTTGGAGAGTAAGCAACTGATCCTTCATTATGCACTTGTGTGTACTCTTGTGGAGCGTAGCTGAATTGAAAAAGTAATGGTCTATCATGCGATTTCTAGCTAATGGTACTTTTTGTTTATGTCCTAGTTCTTTTGCACAAACGAATCTTTTTATGTTCTTAACCGGCAATGCCCGAAGGTAGTTGCAATGCTTATGTCCCCAAAAGCGGTTGGCAATATGAGTGCACACGGGTGCTTAACTTCGACACTTACCGTGGCTCATCCATTGGGGTGGCCGACCCACTCAGTGTTTGCCTTTAGATTAAACTTTTAACGATTGTCTCGGTGACCCCGACATATTCATTTTGTAGAAAACCGGCAGATAAACACTTCTTATTGCAGAGAGCCAAAGCTCGGGCAGAGCCTCAGAATTCTAGTGTTGTGCAGCGGGGTTCCTCTTTGCAAGTGTCACATTACGAGTAGGGTACTGTCGGAGGAGCCATTAGGAAAGCACTAGTGTGCTTGAATATGCTTCTACTTGCGTGCGTTTTTTGTCATGGGCAGTGTCGATGTTTGTTAGTCAAAAAAAGCGGCTCTATGAGCATCTACAAGGGGAGCAGACGAGAACTGGTATTGTCCTAAGGAGGGGACTTGGTTGGGACGCTTCTTTTGCTTGTCGTGCGCTTTTGATCTCCGGTCTATTGAGACTCCCAAAAACCTTACTGCCAAATACTCACCAAAAGAACGCCTGCCCCGGAAGGGATCCGTCATTACGGTAGTCAAGTAAAGTGTGTGCGTATTTCAGCATAGTGAGCTAATGGCAGAATGGGCGGGAGAAAACACTCAGAAATACTAAAATATAACTGGCGACCCTGGAATATATGCTTTGCTGGGCAGGTAGACCCAAGCCCCTCGGCAGAGTTGGAAATGATTCATTCTTTTTGTAGCTGGTACTTGTACCAGACATTTTAGCTCAATGCACCCAACCTTGCAGAGTGGTGATGTAGCTAAGTTTTCCACACTTTCAATTGGCTCAGAGATACCTCCTCTCTCCTGCCCAGCTCGCAAGGGATGGGGCATTGTGGTCGGGGGGGCCAAGTGGGAAAGAAATCTGATTAAATAAGGTTATCGATGGTCAGATCACAGTACATTCAGTCTACTTTTCTAGAGTTGCTGAGTGTGTAGCGAGTTAGGGCAGAAGGAGGAAAAAAATAATGTGCTTAGTTGACTTATCAGGCCACAGATGCCTCATCTTGGTAAGTTATAATATAGGATAGAGGAGTCGTTTAATAAAAGGAGGAGAACGGTATCGTAATTATAGCTAAGAGACAGAGAAACGAAAAATAAAATTGACGATATAGAAAAGAAGGAGAGGAGGAAAGTATGGATTATGTGCCAAGACCAGCACAGGACCCCTTGCATTAATTTCCATTCCAGCTCTTGCCCGAACTCACGTTTATTTATCCAGCTTAGATCCGTGAAAGTTTCACCCACTCTCACTCCGCATGTATAATACGGTAATTATGTATGAAATGCTGATGATGAAATGGTTGATAAGGAGGGACCGGTGACAGCGAGGGAATAGAAGAGAAAAACTAAAGAGAGAATAATCACGAAGGAGCCGATAGCTTTCCCGAGGAGTGGCCGGGTATCCGAGGGAAGGGGTTTGGACCGTGGAAAGGAAACCGACGGGGGAGACTGAGAGGGGTTTTGAAGCATGCTAGACGGATCGGGTGGGGGGACTACGTCGGTACCTGTTGGGGGAGGGAGGGAGGGTCTAGGTGCTGAGAGTAACTCCACAACTCTTGCATGTCCACGAGACGCAGCTAATTGGAGGGCTGTTTCACTGTTGAGGTCTCGTATATCGGGATTGATATCCCATCGTTCCAATAGCAACTTTACCACTCCTTCATGCCCGTTCTTCACAGCCAACAAGAGTGGTGTCCGACCATATTTGGTGTCTGCAGTGTTGGGATCGATGTCCTCTCTTTCCAATAGCAACTTTGCAATTTCCTCATGTCCGCTCATCGCAGTCCACCAGAGTGGCGTCCGGCCAGATTCAGTGTCTGGAGTGTTAGGATTGATATCCTCTCGTTTCAATAGGAACTTGACCACTCCTTCATGTCCTCTCGCCGCGGCCAACAAGAGGGGTGTGGCCCCATATTCGGTGTCGGGAGTGTTAGGGTAGACATCTTCCCGCTCTAATAACAACTTTACTACCCCTTCATGCCCGCACACCGCAGCCAACCAGAGCGGTGCGAGGCCAAGTCCGGTGTTCGCTATATCGGCATTGGCACCCTCCTGCTGTAATATGATCTCCACGACGTCCTCATGACCTCCTATAGCTGCCCAGGCGAGCGCTGTTCTACCCATAGTATCTGTGGCGTTAACGTCCCATTCCTTCTTAGACAATAAGGCAGCAACTATCTCCACGATCCCGAAAAATGCCGCCCCATGGAGCCCTGTAAAACCCTTGGGGCCACACGTACGGAAATCCGGCTCCCAAAAGTTCTCATCATTAAAATATTGTAGCAATAGCAGCCGAGAGGATATATGCTGTTCGAATCCAATCAGAAATTTCAGTGCAAGAGGGGCTAGACTCCCCGCCCCTCCCTTCTTCACATGCTTTCCCCAGTAGCTAGAAGCATATCCGACAAGGGGGAGAATCGAGGGGGCAGAACCAAGAGTTGGAGAAAGTTCCCGGACACACCGAAAATTGAGGTACGTCAGGCAAACTTCCGCTATCATTGAGTGTGGGCTTTGGAATAGGCTTGGATTATCGGATAAATACTCTTTCAAGCTGAAGTGGACAAGTCGGGCGGTGGAGGAGGACGCCTCAACCGTGATAAGCCCCAAAGCGCACGCTAGGAGTGTTCGAATTGTGGGAATGTTTTCGGGATCCGGATCGGGGGATCCTGCCTTTACTCCCAAGGCATGGCATAGCTCGGTGGTGTGTAATGGTCGCTCCGAGTTCAATACCCACATCAGGGCTTCCATTCCGAGTCTGGATTTGCTCCCTTTCTGGGCCTTCATTCGTGCCAGGGTCGTCGCGTATGCATCCTCCAAATGATTGCCCTTGGTTATCTCGTTCAACTTTTGCTTCCTCTGGGAGATGGTAACCTCTCCTAAGATAGCGTCGATGTTTAGCGAAACAAGGAGGAATCTGGCGACAGCCGTTAGTCAATATAAAATAATCTCTCGAGTGGGAATTGTGGATCCTCCTACACACATTTCTGAGATTCTCTCGGGAATAATTCGCAGGATATCCGCACGCAAGGAATCCGACATCTCGTCGCGCATGGGGTCCATGTCTAACTTCTTCTCTAAATATCTTTTTATCTCGTTCGTGCTAGGACTGATTGGCACTATTACCCCAGTAGTGAAATATCTAACAACCTCGGCCTCAACATGAGGCCTCCCAGTGACAAATATTCGTGTCCCCGGCGACTCCTGAAGGATGACCTCCAGCGACTCAAGAAGTTCCGGTAGATTCTTAGGAAGGCACTCATCCAATGCATCGATACAGATGAAGACCCGCTGCAATGTGGCGATCGCCCGCTTCAGCATCCGCACTATATCCGGGAGTCGAAGACCTCGCCCGCCGAGCTCTCTTTTAGACTTTTGAAAAGCCGTTCGCATGTACCCCAGTACTTCCTCTCTAGCCACCAGCTGCTTTAGGATGGCTCCCATGATATCTACAGTGGTTTGTTCCTGTTGGTCGCGGAAGTCGCAGTAGAATGCCGCAACTGCGATATCTTCCTCGCAAGGCTCATCACACAGGCTATCGATCACTAATGAACTAATATTGCCACCAGTCAGCGATAGCTCCTCCTTCATCCAGAGGGATACTCACTTACGTTAAAAACGTTTTCCCCACCCCTGGATTCCCGTAGCAAAACAAGACAGCCTTATCTGCTCCACCTTCGCCACTTCTCCACTCCCGAAACTCCTTTGTTTCCAAAAACCAGCTCCCCGGGCCATCGAATCTGTCGGTGCGCACATCCTGGTGTCTTCTCCGGGGGTCTAGTGGCGAGAGCCACCCCATAATCTCCGGGTTCTCATCGGCTATGACTTGGCTGATTTGGTTTAAGTTGACGATATTGTTATTGCTATTCGCTACGTTATTGCAGTTGGTATTACTGCTGTTAATCGAGTGTGTGGGTGCTGTGCCTTTCATGATGGTCTGGACGGAGTGTTGATCGTAGATATGCCATAGGGGTAAGTCAGATGGCGATGTGATGATATTTTATGGGATGTGCGAGAGAAAGTTGGGATGTGGCTCATCGTGCTAAAATTACTACCCAATCATTCCCCGCCAAGTAAACACCAGCAAACAGACAATTATTAGTCCTTTGATATGAGCTCAAACAGCACAAAACACAACACCGGCATTGATGCCCGGGCAGAAGGGCAATCTATATCTCAAGTTCTCAATGAAATGTGGTGCAGTAATCTATTCGGTAGGCTCAATATCCCAAGTAACCTTGCAGCGTTTATTAGGGTAACCTGATGGAGCCTAAAGAAAGCACAAAGGAAGGAAGAAACAAAAGTGCGACCGCAATAGGCTCTAGGCGGAGCAGAATATGGAAGAACGAGGGATTAGTTCCCTACTCTCCCCTAGCTAAGGACTGGCTAGGAGATGTATATCTCCGTCTAACTAACAGCACCTCAAAGCTCCCGGAATCCAACAAGCTCTAAAGAAACAAACGAAGCTGATCAAGCCTAAATCCTGGGGATCTCAACCAATGTAGAACCATCCTGACATCCCATGATCCTCCGTGATTCCTGAAGCCTATGCCCTGCCAGTGTGTCAACTCCCGTATGTCCAAGGGCGAAGGGTATGAAAGAAACATCATGAAACCCGAAACCGGATACCTAATGCCCAGTGACAATGGGTATCAGCAAAACAAGAAATAGTGACAGATGTCTATCAGCATAGGATGTGAAAATAAACAAACCTTGCGAAGTGCCTAGTCGTGCACCATAAAGCCACATGCCGTATAGCCGTACGAGTATATTTCCTAGCCACTTATTCGCCTTTCGGCATATGATACCTGTATGAATAACTGCATGCCCTATAAGTAATCCAATATAACCAACTAATTTAAGTATGATGATTCAACGCGCCCTACACTCCTCGGCAATAAGTAAACTATCTCAATAGCGAAGGAAGCTGCTATAGCCGCTGAATTCTAATTGTCTCCTTTGGTATTGACGTGCCAAATCGATGTGACTTTAGTACAGTACTGTGCTAGGATAGTACAACTTGTTGGCGCTTAATTTTTCCCCAAGTTAGGATACCGCCCCACTCCCGGTAATGTGTAGATCTAGCAGGGGGCTTTTATTTTTTGAATTCCCACCAAGTCAGAGATATCTACGAATTCCTTTTTGCTGCTCCATTTTTTGCCTTATTATTATTTTTCTTTTGCCTGGCCCGCTATGTATGCCTTGTTGCGACTCGCCGGGGGCACAGGGTATGAGGGAGAATGAGATTTTCTTAGATGGGTTGTCGGATGTTTAGATCGTGTTTTTGACAAGTCGCTGAGACACAACCGCGCTCTCTAGGCCCTACTCGAGACCTTAGGCCCCAGAGATAGGTGGGGGTTGCCTCACTATACCCTTTTGTTTATTGTTGTGTTTTTGCTGGTTCAGGTATTTCTCATGCAAAATTTCCCTTCCTTCCTTGCGCACAGTCGGCCTTTTTAAGGTTGCTACGCCTTTGGCGGGTGGTAGGGCCCTCCTCCAGTTAGTATGAACAAAGTGTAGTAACGTTGGGATGCCGTATAGGGAAGTGGCATTATGAAAAAACACCCCTCTCGCCTTGGCGAATTTTGCGAGCCAAAGGTAAAGGTATACGAGTGACTGTATATGAATCTTGACAATAGCCCCCATTTATCACACCCACACCCAGGCCTTCATCGCATCATGGCACAGTATTGCACTACACTACGCGAATATGACGGGATTTCGGCACTCAGTGCGCGAAGCAAAAGGGGAATCTATAAGTAGAAAACAGAGTTGGAACCGAATTTGTAGACATATTATAAAGGGATGGTGTCCTCAGCAGAACCCCTTGTAGAAGTTAACGACTTTATAACAGAAATTTATGTAACCAGCCACACTAAATCCTATAATCCGAGCCCAAAATTCCCAGTCAACCACACTGTGTCCATTTCCACCACATCCAACTTCTTCAAGACGATGGGATCTATGTGGACACATCGATCGTAGTGACAGATGATCCAAAAGCATAGTGTTCGGAAACAATTGAACCTGAAGGAGAATAAGAAAGGGAGAGACTCGCGAGGTGAAGGCGCAGACCCTCGCAGGGTGGCAGGTAATGTCTCAGCAAGGTATTAATGGAGGTACGGTCACGCATGTGTGGCGGTGGGAGAAAGATATCGAAGTGTAAGTTCTTCTCTATGGAGGTTGCTAGCGAATAGCTAATTAAGTAGTGAAAATTTTTACATGTATAATCCTATACATCCGTTCATGCTCTAGTGTGCTCACACGTCCACACTTCGGCTCCCTCACACTATGCGCGCTTCCTGTTCCCTGCGCTCCTCAATGCCTCTAACGCAACACTCTACTACTGTGGTTATTATACCATCGGTTGGCATGGATATGTTGTGAGACAAGCATCTCCGTCTTCTATGAAACTGGGGGGGAAAGAGAAATACCTCGGGCATCAAACCACGCTAACGATTGCCTCTTCCGGGAGACCTAGGAACTTAACCACCTCCTCGTGTCTACTTTCCGATGCGTAAGAAGTTGGTGTTCGACTGGGGGCGCCTTTGACATCTCCCCTCTCTAGAACCATTCTCACCACACCTTCAACCACCCCCCCATAGTCCACAAGAGTGGTGTTCGGCCGGGGAGACATCATCGAAAACCGGGGTTGGCACAGTCACACGCTATCACCTCCCCGTTGTAGGAGTAACTTCACTACTCCCTCGGGCTTTCCCCTATTAGCTTCCTTGAGTGCTGTTCAGTTTACGCATCAGGCTCGTCGGGGTTGATATCTTCGCTTTCTGGGAGGAGTTTCACTCCTTCCTCCTATCTATTTCCGAGGCCCACCACAGTGGTGCGGATTACCGCCTTTTTAGCTTGGCTTTGTAGCTAAGGTATCCATGCATTTTTGTTTCCCTTTAGGTTCCGACTGCAGAGCACTTAGGTGGTTGTGGAGTATGGGTATTGGTTATGAGTCTGATCTCCTTGAGAATTGCAAGTGATAATCTTATCCCAGGAAAGGTTGCACATTCTGACATTACGATTTCGCTACCCTTAAGTTAGCTCTTCCAGCATCCTTACAGTTAATTCATCCGAGCACGCAACGACAGGCAGTCAAGTAGACGCTGATCCTTCATCCATTTAACGCCTCCATTGCGGTGGCCAACCCTTTTAGCGCCTGTCTTTGGATTAATTCTTAACAATTGTCTCTGTACAGTAAAGTACAAGCAACCCTGAGATAGGCTTCTTTGTGGAAAACCCTCAAATAAAAACTTAGACTAGGCTCAACTCAATATCCACCCCAGTGCAAGAAAAATGATGGATATCGAAAGCTATAGGAATCGAAAGCTATAGGAATATAGCGGGTACAAAATAGAAGAGAGAACCTATTAGAAACAAATAACCACGATTGGGAAAAACATTCTGACAGCTAACGTCAATTTGAGCCCAACCGAGCCTGTTAGGCAAAGGCACTTAGATCATGTCTCAGCCACAGCATCATTTCCTTGTCTATAAGATTTGCTTCAGTCAATTAGCCACCAAAAAAAACCACCCCTTAGCCTAGTTCCTAGGCAAATTTTTACTATAATCAAATGAAGAAAAAGTGCCAGAGCAAGTTCTACAAATCTGTGTTGTAATCCCTAGAAGTCAAGCCGTTAACTTGTGTGTTGGGAGACGATACGGAAGTGGCGCCTTTTATTTTTTGTGGACAAAATTAACGGAACACCCCGGGGAGTGCTTCAACGCATCCCTTCCACCCAACCCCGCACAAGAAGCCTCCCAAAAAATCATTACCACTTAATTGATACGATATGGTAGATCATAATTTCTTCTATTTTTCCTAATTAATGCTGTTTGACTGTATACTAAGCACCGCTATGTGCCGTATTATTATTATTATTATTAAATTTTAAATTATTTTTGTTAGTTGATGTTGGTTTGATGTATGGAGGTGGTTGTCCTCAAGGCAAAAATTGTGAGTCTCCATTCGTTGTTCAGTTAATGTCAATGCACAATATTTTTAGTAGAACATCATTGGCTGAGTTGTGAGCTGTGGCTTTCCAGGATGGGAGGAACTTCACCGCGCTTATTATACCTTCAATCTTGAGAGACTGCGGGTATGGGTGGCATTCTTCCGGCCGCCCCTCACTACTCCTGCAAAAACCCCTTTCAATAACCCACACCAGCGGTGTTTAGCCCTCACTATCCACTATGTTGAGTGAACTTCTTCCCATCCGGCTGCCGGATAGAGACTCCATCATGTCCCCTGATGGCGGCCAGCCCACTAGAGTGGTGTTTGGCCTCATCCATAATACAAGAATGTCTGTGCCACTTATACCGACTAAGTAGATCGCCTGGATCTCTTTCACCGCAACTTCGGGAGTGTTGGTAGTGATTTGCTCTTTTTGTAGCAAGTAGGAGACTTTTTAGCTCAATACACACGTACCTTGTAGTATAGTGATTTAGTAGCGGGCTCCTTTGTATTTTCAATTAACTCCGTGTTTTCAATTAACTCGGGGATGTCTCAATTCTCCTGTCCTGCTTGTGGGGGATGCCTCGTTGCGGCTGGGCAGGGGGCGGAAGCGAGAACCCTGCAAGTGACAGGACAAGATGGGCGGGGCCCCACTCTAAGCCCCGATCCCCCATGCTTGATCTCATAGACTTTAGCTCACGATCCTGTTTTTTTCTTCTTCACTGCTGTATTTTTGCTCATTCAGGTGCTTCATATGTAAGATTTTCTTTCATCCTTTCTCGAATTTAGCCAGTCTTACTAAGGTTGCTGCTCTTGTGGCGGGTGGTAGGGTTACGCCTCAGTAAGTAAGGGAGCAAAGCCGTGGCCTAGGGCAACGAATTTATCTGATAGGGATAGCGCACTGCTTTTTTCGGAGGGTAGCTAGTGCGTGAGCCCAAGACATACGAGTGATTCAACATGAATCTTACCAACCTCCCCCCGTTTGTCACAACCAGGCCTTTTTCGCAAGGTGGGATAGTATTGTATTATGATACCCTATGTGAGTATGGTGGAATGTCTGTACCTTGCCCATTGGGAAAAAAAATAGGAATCTGTGAGTGGAAACCCAAGTAAGAGCTAAATTTAGGCAGAACTTGTGACCTAGACAGAACCCCTAGTAGGAGTTAACGACTCTGTAGCATAAACCTATCTAACTACCCATGCTAAGCCATACAAGCTAAACCGGAAACGCCTTATCAATCACAATATGTTTATTCCCATCACATCCAAACCCATCAACTCTATGGGATTAGCTTGGTAGTATAAACATGGGTGGCAGACAACCTACACGTGTAATGGCTGAAAAGAAATTAAATTCAGAGGAGAAGATGAACGACAAGGATCATGGAGGGGAGCCGTGCACCCCTAAAGGCTGGTAGGTTTGAGATGCGAACTCTAGGTTTTTTCCGAGGACGCTAGGAGCCCATGCACCCCCGGGCGTCAAACCGCTACTGCGACCACATCTCCACGGAGCGGCGGGAGCTTAACTATGGAATCGTGTTTATTCTCCAAAGTGCAGGTTATCTGTGTTTTACTGTGCACATCTTGTGTATTGGGGTTGGTATCTCCTCTCCCCCGTAAAGTGAATCAGAAATCTCTTTGGAACTGGACGCTTGATATAGGAGGAGGGTGTCTTGATCTTAACTCTACGTCGCACTTAGGTGGGAAACAGGCATCCTTAAACACATAACTCAGAAAAACCTCCACATTCCAACGTCTTCCTTTCTCAGACTCTCTTTCTTCACCGTAACGTTCGTGGCATCCCTTCTCTCCTCACCTAATCTCTTCTCTTCTAACCCTTCTCCTTCTCCTCCCTTCTCCTCACCCTGACTTTTACTTCACTCCCATCTCCTACCTCGTTCCCCGACTTCCAGATTATTCTTGCTTCCTCGACCACGACGCTGCCCGGGACCGGGACCGAAGCTACTCACGCACCGCACCAACCCCACTATACCATGCTCTCTCCTCCTTTCCTTCAAGAACCGTATAGCATAGTACTTATACAATGTCGGTCCTTTGTCTTCCTACTTGGTGTCTTTCTTTCCCCTCTTTCTTTCTCCCCCGATGCTTCATCCTCACGGGCACATACCGGCTTCCATTCCATTCGATCTGATATGTGATGAGAATGGCCTTCGTAAGAGCAAGCTCGGTGTCCCTCTCATGTTTCTCAACTCTTGCCCACGTTGCATTAATTCAGCGTTAATCACTATCACACTCGTGTTTTTTTCCTCACTTCCTATCAACTTGATTCTCCACCCACCTTCTTATTATATTGAGAAAAAAGAAAAAAGGACACTTTTAGTATCGACACTTTTAGTATCGACCCTTTCCGAGTAGAATTCACTTGGAGAGAGCCTTGTAGAGTACGACATCGCTTGTAGATACTCAAGTTAGAATACCAGAGAAGAATTGATTTCTCACCCGGCTGAGGGTATCCATGGGGTAAGCTATACCAGGGGGTGAATACACGCTCACATTATTTAGGTGTTGGAGCTTACCAAACATACGAACTGATTTTTCCCCCTTGGTGTATCAAGGTGACCTACTAACTAGAATTACATTCTTCTTCAAGTCGAGTCGGATTAAATCTATGATACCGGTAGTGCAGGGGATAAAACTCAACTCAACATGCTGTACGGTGCAGTATATAGTATAGTCTCCTCGGGACCTCGATGAAGTTGGAAACATTTGCTCCTTTTGTAGCCAGTCTGAGGACCTTAGCGCGAAAACAGCTAGCTTCTAGCAATGTTGATATCTGGCAGGATCTGCTGATTCAATTTCTTCTCTTGATTTTTATTTCTCTTTCTTTTATTATTCTATTCGGTCTAGCTTGGTAGGGATGCCTCGTTCTTGTTGGATGTGTGGATGAGTTAGAAGAAAGAAAAAGAAAAAATATGTTCATTTGACTTATTAGATCCACTGATGACTTATTTCGATAAGTCGTGATACAAAATAGACGGGTTGTCTAACGAAAAGAGAAGAACGGTATTGTGATTACAGATGAGAGGCGGAAAAAATAAAATAAAATTGACGACGAAGTAGGTAAAATGAGGAAAGTATAGATTGTGCTCCACAGACCACCACAATACTCCATTCCCGCTCGTACCTGAACTCGCGTTTATATATTTAACTTAGATCCGTGAAAGTTTGGTCTGCACTCACTCCCCATGTATAAGATAGTAAGCATCTATGAAATGATAATGATAAAATTGTTAAGGAGGGACTAATGATCACGAGGAATAGGAGAAAAACAAAAGAGGAAATAATTATGAAAGAGCCGATCGCTTTTCCGAGGAGGGGTTGGGTATTAGGGGGAAGAGGTTCGGGCTGTGGAAGGGAAACCAACGGTGTAGATTGAGAGGGGCTTTGAAGTATGTCAGGGGGGTCGGGTGAGGGGTTCTTGGGGACTTCGTCGGTACCTGCTGGGATGGGACGGGAGGGTCTAGGTGTTGAGAGTAACTCCACAACTCTCTCATTTCCACGAGACGCTGCTAATTGGAGGGCTGTTTCACCCTTGAGGGTTGGTATATCGGGATTGACGTCGTCTCGCTCTAATAGTAGCTTTACTATTCGCTCATTCCCGCACTCCGCAGCCCACGAGAGTGGTGTCTGACCAGATAGGGTGTCTGCAGTGTTGGGATCTGTGTCTTTTCGTTCCAATAGCAACTTTACTACTCCCTCATTCCCCTCCTCCACAGCCCGCGAGAGAGGTGTCTGACCAAATTTGGTGTCTGCAGCGTTAGGATTGATGTCCTCTCGTTCCAACAGCAACCTTACTACTCCCTCATGCCTGTACACGGCAGCCCACAGGAGTGGTGTCCAACCATAATTGGTGTCCGCAGTGTTAGGATTAATGTCCTTTTGCTCCAACAACAACTTTACTACTCCCTCACTTCCCCTCCCCGCGGCCAAGCAGAGTGGTGTGAGCCCAAACGCGATGTCTGCAGTGTTGGTATCGATACCCTCTCGCCCCAATAACAACTTTACCACCCCTTCATGCCCACCCTCAGCAGCCAACCAGAGGGCCGTTCTACCCGTACTATCGGTTGTGTTGATATCCCATCCCCCCATCGCCAATAGTGTAGCAACCATCTCCCCCATCCCGAAAAATGCCGCTCCATGGAGTCCTGTGAAACCCTTAAGGTCACGCCCCTTACCGAAATCCTGCTCCCACCAACGTTTATCCTTATCATAACATCGCAAGAGCTGCTGAGAGGATATATGCTGTTCGAATTCAAGCAGAAGCTTCAGTGCAAGAGGTTCCACACTCCCGGCACTACCCTTCCTCATGTGCGTTCCCCAGTAGCCAGAAGCATATCCGACAAAGGGGAGTGTCGATGGGACCCAACTAAGAGGCGAAAGTTCTCGGACGCACCGAAAATCCAGGTAAGTCAAACAAACCTCCGCTATCATCGAGTGTGGACTTTGGAATAGGCTTAGGTTATTGGATAAATACTCTTGTAAACTGAAGTGGACAAGTCGAACGGTGGAGGAAGATGCATCAACGGTGATAAGCCCCAAAGAGCATGCTAGTAGTGTTCGAATTGTCGGAACGTTTCCAACATCTAGATCAGAGGATCCTATCTTTACCCCTAAGGCATGGCATAGCTCGGTGGTGTATAATGGTCGCTCCGAGTTCGACACCCACATCAGGGCTTCAATTCCGAGTCTGGATCTACTCCCCTTCTGGGCCTTCATTCGTGCTAGGGTTGTTGAGTATGCATCCCCCAAATGATTGCCCTTTGTCATCTGGTTTAACTTTTGCCCTCTCTTGGAGATGGTAACCTCTCCCAGAATAGCGTCGATGTTTAGCGAAACAAGAAGGAATCTAGGGACCATCATTAGTCAATGTAAAATCGTGGATGGAGTGAAGTTTGGATGTTCCTACACACATTTCAGATATTTTTTCGGGAATAATTCTCAGGATATCCGCACGCAAAGCGTCCGACATCGCATCCCGCATGGTGTCCATCTCCAGCCGCTTCTCCAGATATTTTTTTATCTCGTGCCTGCTAGGGGTGATAGGTACTATAACCCCAGTGGTGAAATATCTTATAATTTCAGCCTCAACATGAGGCCTCCCGGTGGCAAATATTCGTGTCCTAGGAGACTCCTGAAGGATGTCCTTCAGTGACTCAAGAAGCTCCAGTAGATTCTTAGGAAGGCACTCATCCAATGCATCAATACAGATGAAGACCTGCGGCAATGTTGCAATCGCCCGCTTCAGCATCCGTACCATATCCGGAAGTCGCAGACTTCGGCCGCCGAGCTCCCCTTTCGACTTTCGAAACACCGTTCGAATATACCCCAGTACTTCCTCTCTAGCCACCAGCTGCTTGAGGATGGCTCCCATGATATCTGCGGTGGTCTGTTCCTGCTGGTTGCGGAAGTCGCAGTAGAATGCCGCGACTGCAATACCCTTTTCGCCAGGCTCATCACATAGGCTATCGATCACTAATGAACTAATATCACTAGCAGTCAGCGATAATTCCTACTTCTGATGGCCAACCACTTACCTTAGAAATGTCTTTCCAACCCCAGGATTCCCATAACAAAACAAGACCGCCTTATCTGTCCCACCTTCACCACTTCTCTACTCCCGAAACTCTCTTGTTTCCAAAAACCAATTGCCAACGCCATCGAACCTCTCGTTGCCCAGATCTTGGTGCCTTCTCCGGGGGTCCAGTGTCGAGAGCCACCGCATAATCTCAGGGTTCTCATCGGCCATGGCCTGGTTCAGATTGACGATATTGTTGTGGCTATTCGTGATGTTATTGCAGTTGACATTAGAGCTGTGAGCCGAGTGCATATATGCTGTGAATTCCATGATGGTCTGTCTGAATTGCTGGCCGTCGATATGTCGTAGTGATAATCTAGATGGCGATATGGGGAAGTGGGTGGAATGTGCCACCCGGCTGGAGGAGCTGGGATGTGGTTCATGGTGCCAAATCACTATCCAATCATTTCCCGCCAAGCAATCACAAGCACATGAACAATTGTAAGAGCCTCATGATCCTAGCTCAGACATCACAGAACACAGCACCACCACCGATAATCGGCGATCCATGCCTCAATTTCTCAATGAAATGTGCTCGAGTACTCATACAGTACTCGAGTACTCAAGTGGTCCAATAATATTCCATCGCGTAAACTCAATATCCTAGATCACTCTGCAGTGTTTATTAGAATAACCAACCAATTTAAGCATTATATTGCTAAATGCCCAACATTCCTCAACAATCAGGAAACTGTCCCAATCGTGAGATAAGCTGTTGTACAGTACCCGCCGGATTCGAGTTGTGCCTTCTTTGGCATTATTAACGTTCTAAAATGAAAGCAACTTCAGCGCCTAGCCAATTTGGTAAGCCGACACGTAATTTTTCACTAAGCTACTTCAGATATCCTAATCGGCAACTAGCCCAATTGCTAATGGGATATTCCCCAAGCCACCAAATTACTTAATAGCCTGGATAGAACATATCTGATATCACGAATACCGGTACCTCCTGGAAAAATTTTAAGCGATAACCTACCTAGATCTTAATTAGATCACGCAATGATGTGGCCTAGGGTACAGGTGCGTCTGCATTAATTACCGGTACAGGGATGGCGACTACCCAAAGCACAGGGATGTCTTCCACCATATTGTTAGGGCTTTGAATCCGCCGTGACAAGAAGCTCCTTGGGAGCAAGATCACGCAATACTCGTAATCTCATCACATCTATAAAACAGATCCCTATCCAACAGCACTTAAATCTTGAAGTCTTAGCCAAGTTTTAGTTGTAATCAATAGCCGTCTTTTTCACAATTGTCATAAGATTACTAGTACAAGCAGACTAGCATAGGTGCCGGGGCGCGGTGAGAGTTGGAAACAAGTTACTCACTGCGTAGCTAATCCGAGATCTTGTAGCCTAACAAGACCCGGCCCCCGGAAATGGGTAGATCCAGTGGAGGGCATTTTTTTGTATTTCTACAGAGCTAGAGATGTTTGTAGATTCCTCTTTTTTTTTTTGCCCTGTTTTTGTTTTCCTTATTCTTTCTTTCGTCCCGGCTGCTATGGAGGCTTCGCTGTGCCCTCGCGGGGGTGGGAGGCAGGGCACAAAGAAGAACAAGATCGGCCTAGATAAGTTGTCGGATGATCAGATCGCATTTTTCGATGGTTGTCGGTACACAATCGGACTAGCCAGGCCCCACTCCCAATAGGTAAGAAACAAGGTATTGTTGGGTTGCGGCGTAGGGCACGGCATTAACTTATCAGACAACACACCGCTCCTCGAATAAGAGTGTGCCGGTCCAATATATACGAGTGATGATATGTGAACCATGAAATCCTCCTCCGGGTTATCACACCCAAGCCTTAATCGTAACATTGGATGGTATAATAACTTATCGCGTTACCCCATGTGAGCAGGGCGGGATATCACCGTGTGTTGTACGCAAAAAGGGGAATCTACGAGCAGAAAACAAGACTCTGGCTAAATTTAGATCTAATAAAGGAGAAATCATGGCCTGGATAGAACTCTTAGCAAAGGCTAACGACTTTATAGCATAAACTTATATAACTAGCTACGCTAAGTCCTACAAACCGAGCTAGAAATGCCCGATCAACCTCATTGTGTCCATTCCCATCCCATCCAAACCCATCAACACCATGGGGCCTGCATCGATACATGAATCACAGCGATAGATGATTAACAAGCATAGTGTTCGGAAACAACTGAACTCGAAGGAGAATAAAAACGGGAAAGGCTCGTGAAGTGAAGCTTTAGATCCTAGCAGGCTGGCAGGCCGTGTCTGAGCAAATTGGCATGGAGATGTTGTAAGATACAACATCTCCGTCTTCAAGGAGGCTGGGGGAAAGAAAAAATACTCCCCGGGCATTAAACCACGCTAGTGACTGAGTCTTTCTGAAGACCTAGGAGCTTAGGCACCCCCTCGTGTCCACTATCTTAGGGGCGGGAGGTCGGTGCTTGACGACATACGCCTTGCCTGTCGGGTTGACATCCCCCCTCCCTAGTAACACCACCTTGTCCGTAGCCCGCGGGGGTGGTGTTCGGCTGTGGTAACATTGAGAACGGGTTATCTTTTTGCGCTAGTAGCCTCCCGGTGCAGTAACTTCACTACTCCCCTCGTGCCCTCACTGAGTAGCCTCCGTAAGTGCTGTTCGGTCGCGCACATCAGGCTCGTCGGGGCCGGTATCTTCGCGTTCTGGGAGTAGTTTCACTGCTTCCCGACATCCATTTCCAGTGGTCCACGAGAGTGGTGCAGGTTGCTGACTTTTCGGATTGGTTCTGTCGCCGACGTGTCCAGGAAGTTTTTTTCCCCTTTCTGGTTCTGGCTGCCGAGTACCGGGCTCGAGAACCCAGGGTATGGGTGTTGAACCTCAGTTGACCATAAGTGTGATTACTCGGGGAATTGAGCGTGATGAGTTTGTCGTCGCAGGGCGATGGGCATTCGCGAGAAGCTTTGATGACTAAAATCTCTTGGCACTTTCGGTATCCCGCAAGTGACTATCACCTACTCGAGTACATTAAGCTCCGCCTCCGCTATCTCCCTACCCCTACATTTCTCAACACCACATTGCTTCTGGTCCAAAATCTCGCGATACTCTGCACTCTCAGTGAGCTGCCTCCTCTTGCACTCTCAGTGAGCTGCGCTCCGCCTAGCACTCTTCGTGAGCTGCGAAATGTCCGTCCATGGTGCCCCTCAAGGCTTCCCTCTCCCTCCCTCCTCGGTGCCCTCCACCAGGCCTAGCTCAACCTCCCCTCCTTCTGAGCAAATAATCTACGTGAGGAATTTCCTTGGGGAAACGCTCAACAAACTAGGCTTCAACGATGTTGTTCCCCTCCCCACAAGCTCTGAGCTTGGTAGAGACCTCTCTACGGGTGAATCTATTATCCTCCCTCTTCTCTGCTCCACGATCAATGCACTGGCTTCTCTCCTCGAAAGGGTCAACACCCTCAACGACCGTATCACGCATACCCATGACTCCATCAGCCAGGTGGCAAACTCGGTTCCCAACAGGGATGAGTTAACCGCCTCCTTGGCCCCCATCACCTCTTCGGTTCGTGACCTGTCACATAGGGTTAGCACAGCCCCCGTGTCACACAGACCTGCACCCCCACCTACCAATCAGGCTTCGGCCCCGGCCCCCCCCGGGAAGTCCTCCGCTCCCACGCCCGGCCTGCATCCCGACTTTCCCAGGCATGACCACGCCACCAACAAATACTATGGTAACCCTGAAGCTTTTGCTAAGTCCCACCCCACCTCCTGGGAAGCCTCCCACTTTGCCAACGGGGGGTACCCCGCCGTTTCCACCTTCCTTCCGGGTATTCAGGACCCTACCTGCCCTCGGGTAACCTACGCTCAAGTCTCGGCCCCCCCGTCAAAGGGAAAGAAGAAATCCTCTCCCCAAAGGGTTGCCTCATTGGCCTCTCCTCCCAC
>Ga0307509_10002823_pt1 | contig 27517 bp, 33 predicted proteins | sample 10_EM_MG_FD_202245 | JGI IMG/M metagenome (GOLD analysis project Ga0307509, IMG submission 202245) | Populus trichocarpa ectomycorrhiza microbial communities from riparian zone in the Pacific Northwest, United States - 10_EM | ecosystem: Host-associated > Plants > Roots > Unclassified | place... | reverse complement strand
GGGGGGGGGGGGGGGCCAATGATAAAGTTTACATTATGTGAAGAAATTTCAAGGTGTTTGTAGAGGAAAGCGAGGGGCTAACAAGACTTTCTGCACAGATGGATTAAAGGGGATGTCATTATGTAGTAGTAGCAGGCTCAATTTGCAACTGGGGGGTGGAAGCTTGGATCTTGTTTACACCAAGGCGTCGATATTCGGTGGGAGGATGGGTTTGTTTTTTTGCTCTCTTTTCTGCTTCCTTCCTTTTTGTTGCCTGTTCTTTCGGAATTTATTTATCGTCACATGTTTGGCCAGAGCGATTGGGCTTGCAATTCCTGTCTATAACAATCTTACTCTGGACAAAATTGAGATGGGAGCTGTGAGTTTGGTTTCCACAAATGGTGCAAGTCGGATGCGGTGTTTCTAAAGGATTATAATTGTGTTCATACACGTACTCCCACCCCAATGCTAAGGTTTGTGGAGGAGGGATGCTGGTATCAACTGGTAGTGTACGGTACCGTAGTCTGCTGGAGTATCGTATGGGACCCCTGTTATTGACTCAGTTGTGTATTAAATACTTATGTTGGAGATCCTTCATCTCCCGTCGCCCTGGAGGCAAGGGGTGGCGTTTGATTGGCTCATTAGGAGCGAGGTACGACACGATCCCACACCAGCTGGTCGTCCGGCGTTGGCAATCCACCCAGTGTTCAGTTCAAGAACGAGGGACTGTGATCCCTCTCACTACTACCGTTCACTAGAAGGTGAATTCAGATGCAAGTACTTTTTAAATACTAAATGGGCGATTGGTGGGCTTCTGTTTAGGGTGCATACGGGATCACACGATTTCCTCCCTGCGAATAGGCAGTAGCTTAATTTAGGTGGAATTGAAATTCGCACGATACAAAGCAAAAAATGTGCTGTCTCTCGGCTGGCTGCCCACCCCACAGGAATGATTTAGCTCGCTCTTGGTACCTTCTCCCAAAACAGTCCGCGGGATTCCCGGACCCAGGAATAGCCACCAGATCCCCCGTGCCTTCTATCCCTTCTTCTTCTTCTTCTTCTTCCACCTTTATTTCTGACCCTTTCCCCCTTTCCCCCTTTCCCCTCCTTCTTTTCCCTTCCTCCTCACCATTGTCCTCCTCTACGGTCGTTTTTGCTGGTCCCTCTTTGTCGTTCGCTGATACCCCCTGCCCGTACACTAATCGTTTGTGTACACGTTCGCTTTCTCGTCTATAGTTTATATAAAAACAATTGCTACCCCTTTAATACCAGTACTTTTCAATCAATACCCACAATGCTATTCGAAATTCGCTCTACTCTCGCCCTCGCACTCGCCCTTGCTGGCTTTGTCTCTGCTCAGAGCTTTCAAGTCGACCACAGCTGTGACGCTTACATGTAAGTTTCCCTTGACTGGGTATTGAATCAAATTTTTATATAGCTAACACGTGGATAGCATTGTTGGTGTGTAGCAGGAATTACGATTTGCATCCGAGAGAGAGAGAAAGAGAGAGCTGATATTCCTGTAGAGACTTGTATTTCCCAGTACGGTCCCCGCGCTACTGGCTGCAGTAAGTTCATACGACTTCAAGCTTATCTACACAAACCCTAACTTAAGTGTGTAGCTCCCAATGATTACGCCTGTATGTGCACTGAGTACACCAACCTCTTGACCTGCTATAACAACTGCCCCTCGGATAGGAGTAGGTTTCCTGCGATTTTTCACGTCCCTATCGCGTTTAAATATGATTTCTGACGCGGGGGAACGTGGATAGACTCGGCCGATGTCAAGAGCAGTGTCACCTCCTACTGTAACGCAGCAGCAGCAGCCTCTTCTGCATCTTCTTTGACAAACACCGCCAAGCCAACTTCTGGTACGGGCAGTTCTACCGCGGCCTCTTCAGTGCCTACTGGCTCTGGATCTCCGACTACTACCAAGGCGCCGTCTTCCTCCAGCTCGTCATCCTCTGGTTCTGGTTCCTCCAACGCCGCACTTGCCCTTACGCCTGCTGGTACCTATGGCGCCTTGGCTGGTGTTATGGCAATTGCTGGTATCTTCTTGTAGATCCTGTAAGTCGGGGTTGGGCGGCGGTCGCTGGGGGTGAGTGCGAGTCTCGGGTGAAGTGAATGGGGCCAACTAGTGCTATAAGCAATGATATATTTCTTAATGGGAGGGAACCGGTGATGAGGGCTGTGCATGGTGATGGGCGATAGCGTGTGGTAACTTTGCTGTTAAATCTTTCAACCATGCTTTCGGACCTTCTCCCAGTGATTTTGTGATTTTGAGAACAAGCGGGGGATACTCTTTGAGAACACCTTTAAGCACTCCGAAACGGTGGATAACTGCCACTACCGGTACTGTGCGTTCTTTGCGGGATGTGGGAATCCAATTAAGTTGGTTAATTTGCCCCCCTCCCGCCAGCCCCCGCAGTGGCAGTCCGGCAAGATTGCCGTAAGCGTATTCTTTCATCGATGATCAACATGTTCCAAGGCCTTCTCGGTATAACATGACAGACTATCTCTTTTGAATAAGTGAATGAATAAGTGAGGTAGTACCACACCCGAATACCGTATGTATTGGTATGTTTTGTGTGCGTGTGTGTGGATGGGTGTTAGTGCCCTGCTGCAGCAGTTATCGGGGTGATGCTGCTTCAGCGCAGTGAATAAAAATATATCGCAATATGTGCTCCATCATAGGATTAAAAGGAGAGCGGTTCATGGATCGATCCACAGAGCCCGGACTTGTAGTGCAAGAGAAACAAGTTTGGATCCTTAACTTAGCCGATGTCTGGCAGGGCATAAAGACAAAAAAAAAGGTGAGACAGGCCCATTTATGCAATCTGTAGTTTATGCATCAACCTCTCATAGTCCCACTCTTCAACCCCCGCGACAACAAAACCCCACCATTGACATCAACTAGCACGGAAGCTCTCAACAACAAAATTTGTCCCAACGGCCCCCGCGGAAATTTATTTGCGAAAAACGGAGCGTGGGAACTCAATGGACGATATCTTGAGTGGTTTACCGCTTCCTTTTGAAGACAGAACACTGATCGACCTCAATTACCTTCTTTTTGCTTGACTTGTTGAAATCTTATCTCGTTTTTATTCTATTTTATTTGTTTATTTATTTAGTTATCTATTTATTCATTTTTTGAAACTCGGCTTCCTACTTTCGAAATCGTTATCTGTTAAACCCCCTTTCCACTGACTTCCTCACTTCACATTTCCCCGAGAGATCCGCGCCATGCCTGGTGAAAGGGCGACCCTGAACCCGCCAGGCGCGGTTGCTAAAGACGAGCCCGCGCCTATCAGTGGAGGCGGTGGGAGGGGCTTAGTGGTGAGAAGACCTCAAAGAATTCTGACGGGAAGCGAGTTGTTCGTGAAGAAGTATCGGACCGAGGTCGCGGCGAGTGCGAGTAGTTGTGTTTCCACTTTTATTGCCGTAAGTTTTTCCGGCTTCTCCTGGTTTCCCGAGATACGAGTGACGATTAGGGCTGTCGGATGCTGAGATATCTTGTTGCTTCCCGTTAGTTTCCCCTTGATTCGATAAAGACTCGCATGCAAACGTAAGTACATCTCATCAGCGGATATTGTCCTAATGGAGCATTTGAAGCTTCTCTTGGAGCTTGAGCACTCTATCCTATGGCGCAATCTACCCTCTAACATTCTTCAGGTACAAGTTTCGAAACTTCTGGGACTGCGTCGCTCAAACACATAAAACAGAAGGAACAAAAGGTTTTTGGCGTGGTATGCGATGCTCATCCCTGATTAAATTCGATTGCTGCAGCTTTGAGCCCAGTTTCTAACTAATCCCTTAACTTAAAGGAAGTCTTGCACCTTTGGCCTCAGTAACGCTTGTTCGGACGGTCTCATTCTCGATATATTCCAAGTCTAAAGTCACGCTTTCTGGAATTCTCCAACCAGTTTTCGGCAAGAATGCGATTTCTCCCCCTAACACTTCTTACAAGCCGCTCAATCCGTTATACTGGTTCATGAGTGGGGCCGTCGCTGGTGGAGCAATCACTGTTATCGCATGTGAGTGACTTTGCTCTTTCTCTGCTAGAGCCATGAGGGCTAGCCCCCCGGGCTATTTTCCTGAGTGGACTAGGATGCCAACAAGAGTATGTGACATAGGTCCGTTTGAATTCACGAAATTATCATCACAGATTGAGTTGTTAATGGCCCGGTCACGAATGACGAGCATGGACGATCCTAGTCACCTTGCCAGATACGAGCCCAAGGGGACTTTCCAGAGTGCCAAAAGCATTGTCCAAAATCGGGGTATTGGGGGGTTGTATTCCGGATTTCATTTACATTTTAGTGAGTTATAGATTTTTCTGTAGACTTCCCTGCCGGCGGTAAATTATACTGACCAACGAGAAAAGTCCGCGACACACTTGGCACTGCTATGTACTTTAGCGTATGTGGACCTCTTAGCTTCTTTTGTAGCTGCTTTACGAACTAACCGGGTTATTAGTTCTATGAGGGCGGGAAACAACTATTTGCCTCTTCGAGTGGTGCCGGACCCCTGGCTATTGCAACTTCTGGGGGTTTATGTGGTCTCCTCAGCTGGGTTTTAGTTAGTACTGCCTGCGTGGCTTTGTATTGTGTGGCCTTCTGTTGATGAGACAATCGCTAGGTATACCCAATCGACTCTGCGAAGTCAATATATCAACGAGACATCCTTACCCATCGACCAGGAGAGGCTCTTCCCAAAAGACCTTTTCGGTTTTTTAATAGGAGAATGTGAGACCATCCACATATCTGCCAAGCTGGCCCAAATCCGCTGGGATTATCATCGGCCTGAGCCCTTGGCTAACATATCATAGGTATCGAGGGCTTGGTGTTTCTATGGCTCGGACTTGCATAGTAAATTCGGTATTCTGGAGCACTTATGAATTCATAAAACGAAAAGTCGACTCGGTTGCTTAGAAGACCATACACTTGAGAAATGGATAAGGGTCTTGTCCCCATCTTTTCTCTCTTTTCCATTCGTCTTTTGTGGATCGAGAAGGTGTGTTTTCAGGGGCAGTATTTCAATTTCCATTTCTAAGCGTTTTTCTTATGTTTTCCAACTTCTTTTCTACCCCTACTCTCTTCTCAGGAGGTTATTTTCATTTCTTGGATGGGAATTTGGATTTAACACGGAGAAGCCGAGCGCAGTGATTTCACCTCACTTTCACTGCACTACAAGGGTATGTTGTCCGTACATCAACGTTGTGATTCTTTTTTGGATCCTACTCTAGGTGGCATTGTACCATTTCTCCAGTTTGGCGTTCATGGTCTGAGAGCTAGTGTTTTTTCTGGGAATAGGTTTTTCCATTTTTCATCTCTTTCATGGTTAGGCCAGGTCGGCTGAGAAGGAGGGCCTTTGTGGGCTTTTCACACACTTCCCATGTATGTAATATATCATGTAGCTAGCGGCGTCTTTCTGGCGGAATGCGGATATGCTGGACGAGGGGAGGTAATTGATGCATAGTATCTTCTCTTAACATTTAAGATTTCCCGGGACCCGAAGGCTACGATGCGAGTGAAAGTACCTGGCGGTTCCTAGCTTTGCTATCGGCTATCAGTACTGTCTTGCATCGGCACGATGGTCCTAAAACCGAGTGAGAGTACCGTAAAAACTCTTGCGATTCACCATCTCGGTTAGGTCTCTGATCTTGGGGTGAAGGGGCAAAGCTTCTTAAGAAGGATTAGTGCTTTCCTAATGTAGCATAGCCCAAGTGCTTTGGCCTCCTATGATCTCTTGAACTTGCCAAACTAAACCTGTCTTGGGCTGATGACTCGATTCGCGAGGATAATCCGATGGTGAATCGCAAGAGTTTTTACGGTACTGTACTCGAGTACATGTGTTATGACGAATGCCAAGGCCCCTGGGATTTAGTCAGGGAGCTACGTTCTCTCCAAACATGTTTCGTTCTATACGACACGGTGTTCAATACAATCAGATCCATTCCTTTGTTTCCTAGCCCCCCCCCCCGACGTCTCATAGATCCCGGAAAACCTAAGAAAAATGCCGATGTCGAATCCGGGGCTTGCATCCGAGCTCTCAGCAGCTAAATTGATAATCCTCGCCGCTCACTATGCCTCCTCCGCCGAGCTCAACCCCCTCCGAAGTTTGTTCTCCCTTCACCCATCCACGTTTTCTAAGGAGATTCAATTACGTGTGCTTCTGTGTCTACCAGAAACAACGAAGCCAGATTTGTACGTACCCTTAATCAAAGGCGAACTTGGGGGGACTGCTACAGAGGTGGATACTGTCCCCGTATCGAAAATCTCGGAGCAGACAGCAAACAAGCGGCTGAAAGAGCTGCCGACGTTCCCACTACTTGAGAGCGGGAGGGCATCTGATGAGGGCGTGTTATTGTCGTACTTGGTCTGCCGGGCGCGGAATATCGATCGGGAAACGGGTGCGCTGTCGATCGTTATTGAGCTTTTGTCACCCTTTGTTGGGGCGGTTACGGGCATAGACGAGTACCTCGAGGGTATCGTTGGTATTTTGGCGAGGCTGACGTATGACTACGCTAGTGAAGATGTGGGGGCAGGAGAGGAGGTTGAGGATGAAGGCGGAAGGTTGGAGGTCTTTGAAGAGTTGGAAGCACGGGTTGGGATTAGGCTACTGTTGGCTCGATGCAGAGGTCGTCAGGTTGTTAATGATCTAGAGAAACTTGTGGGGCCTTATTTGGATGCTAAAAAAAATGATCATGAGGGGTGGGAGGTTGTTTGGGAGTGGCTAAAGTTTAAAATTGCCGGTGGGAATTGGGGGGGTTTCGTCGAGGTTGTTACGAAGTGGGATGGACCGGTGGGAGACCAGGAGTTGGCAGAGGAATATGCTAGGCTTTCAATTGCTGGCTGTTATGTGTGTCGGGAGACAGAGCACTCAGCATGGGAGGGGATGCGTGCGATCCATCGGAGGTGCTCAAAGTACGTTGGTGGGGGCCGGGAGCCCGGGGATCAGAAGCTTCCGGGGAAGCTTGGGGATCCGTTTGACAAGGCGAATCCATTGACAGCCCCTAATGAAAGTTCTCTGCAGCTTCTGGATATGTTGATATCATCAGCTGGCGTCTTGTCGGCCCCCCTGAAGAAAGTTGCGGAAGTCAGGTTGGAAGGCTCCCGTGAGGATCAGGAAGCGCTGCTCGTGAATCATGTCCGGAATGGCCCTAACTGGGCCAAGCGGAGTGATGAAGAGTGGAGAAGAACGAGGGATGGTGTTAAATGGCTGCAAACGAAGGCCAAGGTTTTCGACAAGTTGACAGTCAAAGAGGTAGAGAAGGTTCTACTTAGTGCTATGCTGGCGGCCACAAAGTTTGATTTGGTCAAGGAGATATATGTCAATGGGTGGGGTGGAAGCCTCGGAAAGGACGATGTAGAGACAGGAATTTTGGATGCGTTCCAAGGATTTTATGATAATGCGAGCAATGGAAATAAGACTCGAGGGAGCATGAAAAACGCCCTTTCCGCGTATATTTTCCGTTTCCCCTATGTTGCTTTTTGTGAGTTATAACCTAACGCTATTAGTCTTCAAATATTATACCCTCGTACATCCAAATCGACTGCCCTCGAGCGCGCATATCGGTTGACTAATGCGACACATGCGCTATCCCACTATTCGTTAACACTCACACCTGGTATCCCCTTGCTGCCAGTGCAAATCCGGATCCATAGTGACCCAGTTTCGCTTGCCGCCCGCCTCCTGGACTCAAACCCGAAGAGTTTTGCCCAGACAGAAGCCCTCGTAACAATCGCCCGGGACCTCTGCTTTGGCACCACCGGCAACGACGGTGGTAAGAAAACCGACGCCCGAGTAATAGGAATGTGCATCGAAGCCGCCCTTTCCGAGGGCGATTTCGAGACAGCATATTCCCTCGGAATGAACCGTCTTGTTGTCATGATCGCCGAAAACGAACAGAATGTGGACGAGGGCGTCGCTGACATGATCTGGAGAGCATGTTTCCAGGCTGGAAGATATAGGTCTCCATACGCAGCTCTAGTCGGTGAGACTGCAGCCTTTGGCGGGAAAGCTCTCAGAACGGTGGAAATGAGGATGGAGCTTCTCGCTCAGGCGTTACGTTTCTGCCCTCCGTCTGCACTAGCGGAGGTCCTTGCCTCATGGCGCAGATGCGAGGAGGAAATGCTAGTTGGCTTAAAAGAAGAGGAGGAGGAGGAAGAGAAGCAAGAAGCGTACTGGAGTTATAATAACAGTGGGGAGGGGACCAACACTACTACTTCCGCATCTAGGAGGGGGGGTGACGAAACGCCAATGGGATTATTCGCCGTCGCGGCTGGTGCCGCAAAGGCTCTTCGTGGGACTGCTTTCCCACTGTCCACTGCTCGTGGGGATATTGCCTCTGCTGGGGACGACGCAGCAGCGGCGGCGGAAGAACAGAGGACCAGAAAGCGGGATATGGTCTCTGGGATGGTGACAAGTGGGCTTGCGAGCGGATTGGGATGGGTGCTTGGCGCTCAACCGAACGTGAGCAGGGGATAGGCTTGTCTTGTGGTGGGGTTATAAAGTAGAGTGGTGGACTGGGGGTATTTGCTTAGCGATGCTTTTGATTGACTGCTTGCTAGTTTGGGCGTTGGTTTGGACTGGAGTTTGAGAAGATTTGTCTGTAGTTAGATTAGTTGCGAGCATTTGGTAATTGCGGTGGTTGTTTGGAGGGGGTAACGTACTTGACGGCGTACCGAAAAATACGGCACAGCGAAAAGTTTGGTGTCTATGGGCAATGTCTGGAAGAAGCAACCATGCATGAAAGTCTTGACTGTCTCTTTCTAACTATTTGATAGTAAATTCACTTAAACCATCATTCCCCACCGCCATTTTGTTGTGAAGTTGTGGTGTCGCTCATCAAATTTTTCGTTGTGCCGTATTTTTCGGTACGCCGTCAGGTACGTCAATTGATCGATTTATTGGTTGGGTGACGCTTGAGATCTGGACTACTGTTGTTGAGTTTGCAATGTGGCTTGGGGGGTTTCATCACAGGGTATTTTTTATCATAATATTATTGAGGAGAGTTTGGAAGCCAAAATCACAGGAAGTCACTCGTGAGTTTGTTTTGAGTGATGTGCTGTTGGGGGCACTTACTATGGACTAGCGGAGTGGCGGTGGCGTCTTACACAGGGGAATGGGTCCGAGCTAGGGATGGATGGCTTTTCATGTGAATATCGTTCAAATCCTCGCTGCCGGAGTTTCGAAAGAGAATAAAAGTAGGGAAAGATCGGGCCCCGGAGTTCGGTTCACAAAAGGGTGGAACTATAGCAACATTGCGTTCTATCCGAAGCTTCCCCCCTCCTTCGGGCTTTCTTGATCTACCTATTGCATGTCGCCTGAGAACACCTACCCCTCCCCCATTTTTTCGGTACTTTCTGACTGACTCACTTCCCTGGCTTGAGCATTAGATTCCCTCCTCTTTCAGAAGTTGAGAGGGGCATGGAATTGAGAATCTAGTCCTTGGTTGTATTTGCGGTTGCCTGCGATTGATCTGACATAGGCCGGGAAAGTAAACCTCCTTTTTTCTGTGGAAGCGAGATAGGGTATAGTATCCTCCTGGTGAAATCGTTCCTGTGTGTATAAATAAACACAGCTAACGATTCATGAACCAATGGTCTCCTCTGGTCCAGTGGACCAATCCTGTATGTACAGGTCCTGTTTTCCAATGCACTGGTGCGGTGGATTGGGAGAATCTCTGTCAAATTTTCAAAGAGGTGAAAAAAATGAATGAATACAGTATTATCGACTGGTTTTGGTGGCTTGGTGGTTAAAGGGGATGGTCATTGCTAACATGAGCAAGGAAGGTTGGGAGATCGACTGGGACTCCCGCTACTGACGAGTTTACCTCAAGGACTTGCCTCTCCTTCTGTAGAGCCCGCTCAGTCGGCGTGTGATAGAATGTGGCCCGAGGGACTGTGATTGAGCAGGTGTCGGGTGACTTATTCGCTCTGGTTTTGGCTTTATGATAGACTATCATACTAGATAGAATACCAAGCGGGATAGGATAGCGGGCGATACGAACAAATCTGCGTGCTTCATTCATGTTGGGTACAATATCTCCTCCAAGGGATGTGGTGGTTCTCACTACCCTATCGTTGCTCAGCGCACTATCAGGTAACCTATACTGAATTGTGGATATTTAAAGTATTATAACAATGTCATTATCTATTGGTTTTTGCTGCACCTACAGGGCTCTTGTGGTGTCTATGCCGGATAGCGTTCTGCTCTCATATGATGTATTTCATTAGCATATTGTTCCATAGCGGTCAGATGAATATGGGGTCCGCATTGACAGTACCCCAGATAGGAATGAAGGACTATCGTGCTATTCTGGGGCACCAAGCAGGTGACTCGTGCACAAATGATCAATTAGGTTTATTGAAAGTGCAACTTCATTGTTGACGTCTATCTAGTCTGGGCGATTCTTTCTCTAGCTACACTTTCAAAATATTTCATTGCCCGCACCTGGAGTCCACTGTCCAAGAGGCGGATATCCAATACATCTGCTTATAAGCCGTAGCAGCCCGCCGAGCGCCGAGAGCTGAGCATAGAAATCAGAAAAAAGATCAACTTGGTGCATGGTTTTTTTACTGAAGAATTGTGCCCCTCCCCCAGCCTACCACGGCGTTTGCAGATCATCATCGCGGTTGGCCAGATGGCAAGTCGCTGTGGTGTTGACAAGGAAGGAAGAGAACTATGTCATAGCCGTAATATTATTATAAGCTCTTTTGATGTCTTAGGACATGGAGCCTACATCTCTCCGGGGAGACTCCCTGGGTTTGTCCCTAAGGGCACTGGTTTGACAGGCCTGTTTAGCAGCCCTAACTTTTCTTTGACGTTCACTGGAATCGAGTGATTTCTGATGCTGCGAACCGGCAAAGGAATGTCTATCAGTGTCTGTCTGATGATCCCGAGATACCCTGAATTCAACCTGGACTAATACACCTATATAGAATAGAAACCATGGGAAAAGCGATGAGAAGTGGGAAAATTAAAATTCTGAATAGTGCCTAGGCGCACTGGTATTTCTAATTCCTGGTATAATTACCTACATTTCAAATTTTGCACTTATCGTGATTAGTTCGTCACACTTGTTAGTGCTTATAGAGCCAAGCAGATCTCCTCAATCCTCCACAGACCTTGTTAGGGGCGGATAGTCTGCTATGGTCTCCTGTGGTGCAGTCGATTTGACCTGGAAATTGTGTCCCATCCACTTAGGCCCATCGCCCTTGCCGCAAATTCCCAATTTTCCAGGGACAAGGAGGCTTTAAATCGTAGCCCTGTCATATCTGGCTTTCCTGGTGGTCTGCCTATCGGGCGGTCAGCCCCCCCCCCGGGGCGGTTGCCGGGACTGGATCCATTGTATCATACCAAGTATGAAATTATCTCCCTCCGTGCAAAGGTATTTCAAGGGGGGAAAAAAGCACCATTGGTTTTTGATTGACGAGCGTACCTTGTCCTATTCACACATGCGTGGTCTCCGCACACTAGAAGACTGGAAGAGAAGTAGCTGGATTTCAAGGCGGTTAATACTATTTCAAAGGCTGCGCGGCCGAAAATAGGGTGAATTGCATAACCGATACAGATCGAAGGTTTATACAGTTATCCCATTATGATAGAACCATTCCTGTAAAAGGGCTAAGGACCTATCCCCAGCAATTTGAGACAAAGAGGAGACAAGAGCCAGTCTATGCATATAGGGTCTAGGAAGGGCGTATATAAGAAGCCCCATGAGTCCCTTCTTGGTGATTCTGGGCCCTGCAGGGCTCCATACGATTACTCCTATCATAATATCATAATAATATTATGTCGAGAAACTGGCACCTTGGTGGGATTGATTGTCTGTAATTTGGAGTCACACTGAGAACTTATCAGCGGAAGGGGAGGTTAGATTTTATTGAGGACTGGCTGGACAGGCCTATGGGCCTTGATATGGGCTTCGGCTTAGCGCCATGCGATACCGGTGAGCAAGGCGTAAAGCAATCGGGTGACTTGTTGTGATCAAAAGTTAATAAGAATGGCAATCACCAAAGCGGCCTACTTGAGAGCGGGCCACACGGTAGTATGGCCTCCCCGATTTAAACTGCCTAGCCTAAGAGTACAGAGAGAGAGTTCAGGTATATGATACAACAAGCTTTTACTAGCTCCCATTCACTGGAGAGCATTCGTCTTCAGGCAAATATTTTGCCGCCTTTGTCCTTCTGCGCAAGAATACTCCTCGCCCACTCTCCCGCATTCACAAGTCCCCTCCCCTCAATTTTAATCCCCCCAACACTAATCCACCCTCCTCCCTTTTTGCATTTTACAATCATGGTTTCGTATGAATCCTCGCCGTTTCTTACCGTCACGTGTTGGAAAGTGCCAGGCTGGGCCTCTGTTCCCTCCTTCTCCACCTCTGGACATTTAAAAACGCCCACACCAGATAATATGGCACGCTTCCTTCGCTCCAATTCTGGGTCTTCGACGCAAGAAAGTTTACACCACAATGTATTGAGCACGCCCCAGCGCCTTTCTATTTCTTCTGCATCCTGTGATCCCCAGTCGATTCGTGCATGGATCTCTGGGTTTATTTTAGGCGCAAGTGAGGGCTTGTAATTGCTCTTTATTGGGTTGAGTGGGGGGACAAATAGCCCTCGACGGAGCGTTTCTACAAGTAATTCTGCCCCATGGACGGCAAGTGTGTCATGGAGGGTCTGATACCGGGTTTTAGGAGGGACCCTGATTGGTGGATCGGTCTGCAGAAGGATTTCTCCGTGATCGAATTTCGTCAGGTGTAAGCTCTGGACACTAACGCCGGCTATGGGGTGTTGGTCGAGGAGAGTATGATAGATTGGAGCCGCACCGCGGTACCTAGATCGCTTACGTTAAAAACAACTGCGGGTAAGTTGGTCAATTCCTGGTGAGAGCTTACATAGGAAGTAGTGAAGGATGGACATTTAGTCCACCATACTTCGCGTCTTGGATTAATCGAGCGGGTATGAAGAGGCCAAAGGAGACGGCAATCAACATGTTGATCTTCTCTCCGAAGATATTATCTGGAAGCTCTTTCACGGTGAGCCTTCAAGTTTACGTCCACCGAATAAACTAAACAACCATAAAGCGGAGGACAAATTTGGTAGGGATCAAATACATTCCAATCGCTCTCAAAATTATAAACCTCATGGCGAGGGAGAGAGAGAGACTTGGCCAGAGATTTAACCGGAACTATCACCTCCGCAATAATTGGTCAGTGTCCATACTTAAAACGAGCGGTAGGACTCAATTGGCGAACCCTCTCTAATAGTTTTCATTCCACGACCAGATCTTTTGTCTTCGAGAGTAAGAACATCTATGGAACGGATAAGATCGCGATTCGAAAGGTGCTCATGGTGAAGGGCCTGGAGTGAGGTTGCACTGAAATGGTCCGACCCGCAAAAAAGGATACTTAGTGGTTCTCGCGTGGGGGGCTCTGTAGAGAGGGAGCGGTAATGACCAGGCGAAGTCTGTCGGGAATAAATAGGAAAGGGTCCCAAAGATAACGAAAGTAGGCGGCCATGATAATGAGTATGTCCGCCGGAGGAAACCAGCGACCTAAGAAGAGACCGCATCGAGTTGAAGAGGGCGAATAGGCTCAGAAGTGTATATGACGGTACTAGAGGCTCGAATTTATTTCTATGGCCCGGGACCCTCTTTTCAGCCCAAGACAATATAATATTCGACGATGTCGAAACTGTGGTACTGGGCTTTGGAGTAAATTATTATGATGGTGGGGCAACAAATTGCTCAGCCACATCCCGTGGATTTAACAAGATGCTAGCACCTCACCGTCTTTTTTAACATCTGGCGCTAACCCCTTCTACCCCAGCCAGGTACCAACCCGCTTGTGCAACAATTAATAGCCAAATCACAAGTCAACTCCACTCTTATCATCGCCTCAATAACCACACCAAAGCTCGAATCCCGTCCTCCGATACTCCCTTGCCCGAGGGCGCTCATCTTAATCCTTCTATAAGCCCCCAAATGCGCTACCTTCTCCCATGACCTCTTCCTTGAATCCTCCCAATCCTCCCCCAGTCCCTCTTCCCCCTCCCTCATCCCTCGTTCCAACTATCTCCCCCGCCACCCTATCCTCACTTGCCATCTACAACCCATCGCTTGGCCCGACAGACGAAACTGTTCATGATCAGATCGTATTCTATACTTCCCGGCTCGGAAATGCCATAACAGCCAACGATAGATTGCGCCAGATAGGACTGGCTCAGGGGGTTGTGGAGTTTGCCCGGTAAGCTGAGGTATCTGCTTCCATCGTTGGGCTCTACTCACAACTAACGTTCGAGCTTTTACGCGTCTAGGGGCTTTTCTAAGACCCAAAATCTCAGTTCTGTCGAGACAGAGAAGTCTAGGATAGTTACTCTGGAGATCGAGGAACCTGGTTGGTGGATTCTAGCTGTTGGTCTTTTCTCTCTGCGCCCCTCCCCCGCGCAACCCCCTTCTTAGTTCCGTTGTTAAATATGGCTACCCGGTCTAACCAACTTATAGCAAATTGATCTGACAGTCATCCATAATCCCTCCACATACCCTCCTACGATCAAGTATACTTCTCAGGAAGTCTCTCCCCCAGCACTCTTACTGGCTGATATCCGGCAAGCTTACGACCAATTTCACTTTCACTATGGCTCCTTTGCCTCAAATTTTGATCGTCTCGGAAGATCAGCGTTCTGTAAGCGACTCGAGAAGTTCTGGCTACGTTGGGCATGGGGGAGGTGGGAAGTGATGCTTCACGCATCTCCGGCAACGGGAGTACTGGGTGGTGGGGGTATAAAGATGGCTGGCGGGAGGCCGGGTAAAGAAATAGGGTGTAAAGAAAGAGATTTCTTAAAGGGATGGGCTGATAAAGAGAAATCAAAGGGATTAGTGGACCTAGTAGCCTCTAGATTTGGAGAGCCCCCGGAAGAAAGCAAAAAGGCCAAAGGGAGTGAAGGCCACAGTGGTTTCTGGTTTTGGAACAGCTCAAACAAGCTCCCAACTCCATCGACCCCTTCGCAAAAAGGCCAACAAGGGTCAGCTTTCGTTATGCCACAGGATGGATGCATTCTTCCCGGTACAGGGGTGCTGGACAGCCGGTCCATACAGGATGTAGCTACTTACTTGAGCGAGCTCTATCAATATGGGGATGAATCTTTTTCTCGATCAAGTGCAAGTTCTCGGCTGAAAAAAAACCGTAACAGGCCTAAGGCGCCAGCTAAGGGTGGCTCCGTGGGGGGCCCTCCACAAACAAACACTTCAACTGCCAGACCTGCAGGGGCAGAATTGCAAGCTGCGTCATCCCCCTCAGGGCCAACCACCAGCGTGGCCATATATGAGCCTGTCAAGGACGGCGGACCCCAAGGAAGAGCAGTTGAAACCTCCCCCCAGATGACACAAGAGTTATCCAACAAAAAGCAAAGCCCTAGTAATACCAATGCCAAAATATTAAACTTGCTGACATTTGGATGGAGCGGAGGTTCAGCGCCGGCGAAAGACACAGGGACCAGGGGTGCAGATTCTACTAATACATCCCCTACGCCCTCGTCCCGCACACCCTCACCTGCACCAATGAAGGTTGTGGATCCCCAGGCCCAGGCAGTCGAGGAAGCTGACGGGCCTGCTAGGAGGATAAGGGGCGAGAATCCCAATAGAGCTAGATTTGTAATCGGTTTTATGGGTGATTTGGACGTGGAGGATTTGGATGAGAGTGAATCTGGAGGAAGGATTACAAGCAGAACTATTTGGGCTTCAAGGAGCATCACAGAAAATGAACCGGATGAGCAAGCCCGAGGCGATACTAAGCTTGATGGGGGTCTTGAGAGAAGAAACAGCCGGACGCCAACTATTAAGCAAGCCAATTTAGAAGAGCTCAGAATTGTCATATACGCGGTATATATCCCATTTACCCTTCATAGTCCATCGTCACCCTTACTAAGTACATTTTGCACAGAATCATCCTTTTATCCTCGCTTTTATATTTGAAAATTCCACCCGACACCTAACCTCACCATCGTTTTATCGAACCATACATCACCAGCTCGCACCACTCTATGAGCCAATGTTGAAATTTTCTCCTCTTGGCGAACTTAAGCTATCCCTCAAGGTCCCAGGTTTATTATCCCCAATCCTCAAGCCGCCTTATGATATTTTGTACAATCCGAAGACGAGGACGATTCATTGTACCCTCCCGCCCATTCCCGAACCAGCACTAGAACCAGTCAACCCCGGGGCTGGGGCCGGGTGGACCAGAGCAGACGCTTTCCATGTTCACGCCTTGATCTTGGGAATATTGGGTGAAACAGGAGGCGATATATCGGAAAGAGAAAGGAGTGTGCGAAGCACAAAAGGATGGTGGGTAAACTGGATGAGGCTTGACGGTGGAGTGGAGGGGATTATTGTTCGAAGGGCTGGTGAAAAGAAGGTGACAGACGCTGCGGCGGGGTTGGTTGGCGCCAGTGGCACGGGAGCGGGAGCGGGAGGGATTGATATTAGGAGCTACTTTGAAGGATTGGTACGCGGTGCCAAGTAAAGACGTTACCAGCTCCTGCTGTTGTGATATTTCTCATGTCTAATAGCTACAGTTTCTTTTTCTTTCCTGCTTTTACGCATATACTTTTTCGCAACGTCGCTTTCCTAAACCTTTTTTAATACTCATTCCTCATTCCACTCGGTGTCAGGTGGTTTTCGGTCGAGTTTTCGCCCTTGTACCAGTAGGAATGGCGGTAGAGCAAGCAATATAGGAGAAATACCGGAGACCTCGCACACGACAGGATCATCTAAAATCCCGCTCAGGTCTCAGACCGCAGGCCTATTTTAGACCGTTATTTCGGTGAGAACGCTCCCACATCCTCAGCCCATCTACGGTATCAAATCCCATCTATCCGCCCGTCATGCATGATGAAGCGGCCGAAGAGCTGGGCCGGGCTGACCTAGGATGATGAATGGATGGATGGATGAGTGATACTAGAATGATTCAGGAGTGGTGGGCAATTGGCAAACAAGGAGAGTACGTAACACCAATCAAAAAAAAAACCCCTTCCCCATCAATGCAGCTTTCAGCGAGTATGGTAAAAGGGAAGAGAGAAAACCCCCCCCCCCCGTCAATCGCCGAGCCAAGCGAAGTGAATGAGTGAAAAGCAAGTAATTTGTCTAACCTAGATTTTTTCTTTCTTTTTTTCCGCCTGTCCTGCGGGGGGCGGAAGGTACGGGGCGGGATGGGGAGACCAGCCTAAACGATAGGCAGATCAACCTATCATATCATACCCGAATACATAACATGGATGACAATGATAATAATGAGGAATCTGAAAAGGGAGAAATTCAAGCAAGAGATGTAGAAACCCCGCGTAAATATTTCGCTTGTCCTAAGGTATTCGTAACGGCGGTGTGTCGAAAATGGAGTTTTGATAATGCGTGCACTTGTCCGGAGGTGAGTGGGGGTGGGGTTGGTGGAGGTGGTGGAGGCGGATAGTTGGAATTGTAGAAACGTGATGATGATGTGTGGGAATTTGAGGTGTATTCGTATCGTGTTATATCGGTGAGATTGATTGAGTTCCAGGGTTGGAAATGATCCTTTTCCGTGGTCCCTCGGCTTTTGGTATTGTAGATCGATTGGTATTATACTTCTTGAGCATGGTCCATCGTTGGTCAGGTAGAGTATTGCACGGTACCGGTGAGAGTCAACCACTGTTGAATATAAGAAAACTCCGACTTCGGCTTCGATTAAACATTAGCACTTCAAAAGCTCCATTGTTAATAATTACAAAAATTCACCCATGTACTAGCGGCCAGGAGCTCGGAGATTTAGCAAATGCCCCCTTAGTCAAAACCAATTGTGAATGGGTCCTTGTGCAGCAAGGGAGGGAAGCCCAAGGTGTCGGAAAGGTTTGTTGTGCCAACCCTCAAGATTTATTATGGGTCCCCACAGAAACAAGCAGATATTTCGAGAACCTACTGTAGGTTTTTCACAGGTCCACCAAAACATGTCTGATTTAGTTGAAATTTGGGACATTGTGAAGCCTGGACCAGCCCCTGATTCATTGATGTGATAGATAATTAGTGGAGGCCAAAAGGGCGCTGTCACATGGCTGCGAAGGTGGCCATATTCGGTGCCTAGAGGGCGAGTGACATGATCTTTGTCACCTTTCTTGTATCGAAGGTGGATATAGAGATATGCAACTACTTTCTCTTCCCCCCACTTCGTTTATTTTCTCTCCAATTGGTTAGGGGTGGTCACCGAGACGGTTTTGATGTTTAGAATCTCGATAGATTCAATGTTTGTATGAAAGCCACTCTGCGAGGGTGGTTACATACTTCCACCCTTTAGGTTCTACCCTCTACCGTAAAACCCGAAATAATTGAGAATGACGGTAGGACGTCCAGAATTTCCGGCTTTGGATTAGGGAGACAGGACACAACGAGAAGGTTCTACTTCAGCCCTCACTTGAGTCACAGACCTTACTAGGAGAGGCAGCTCCAACGTCCTAGCGAGATTCTCAATTATTTCGGTTTTTACGGTAGAGGGTAGGCTGTTAACCATCCGTCCGCTTTGTCCTAGATACAGTAGATAGTCTACCGTGTGACATTTGAGTGTTGCACAGATTGTAGCCATCGTGGACCTGCCCGCTTATCGACTTTACAGTCGAGCCTCCCCTTCCCTGTCAGCAGAGAGCTAGTTAGGCAGACTACGAAATGGCTACCGCGGCTCATTTCACTCCAACTTCACCGGTAAGTTCCCGCGGCATCGATGTCTACAATACGATATAATACGTACTCAGAGGAAACAAACAATCCCCCAAAATTAAACAAACCCTGCTCCCTTCGCAGAAGTGGGCTGTGCCCTTACCCTTCTCCCTATCTATCCCTCATGCAATGAATCGGGGGAATCGAGGCGACAGGGAGGGGGAGCGCAGATAATGCCCTGCAATGTAAGTAGGTATCATAGATAGGCACATTGAGAACCGACGCAGGTAAGTGGTAGTTAGGCAGTTGGGCCGCGGGCTTGCCAAGGCAGAGGAGATGCTCAAATACTAGTACAATATTATATTATATTCCACCTAATTTGATTTCGATGAAGAGGATGTCAAGGAGCGATCTCGGTGACCGATGATGACCGGGGGGGAGTTGGAGCAAGGGACTGGTTAATATTGTTAGCTTGAGAGCGGTCGTGAGGTTTGGGGTGCGTGCTGTACAGGGAGTGTTTATCTAGGTATGATAAGGTACGTACGATATATAAGTATGCGGGGGAGAAGGAGGGGAACGTTTTTGATATATATGAATGGGGTTTTGTGATGAGGGTGACTTTGGCGATTTTTATTTATTTTTTTGGTGGGTGGGAGGATCCCGAGATAGTTAGATTTGTGAGGAGGAGGATGTGATGTGATGTGACGTTTTATGAATGTTTTGAAATTTTAACTACCGGCAAAGTTGCCATAGAGGGTGGTAGATTCAAAAGAGCCGCATCTGACAAGTGATATCATAGTATCATCAGTACCGGGGACCACCGGTACCGTATTTGTATCTTACTCATTACAGTAAGCGATTAGTCATGTCATAGGGTTTCCGAACTCAACCCAAGCTAACCGGAAAAAAGTACCTCCAAACCACCTTCAACCCCTATCACTCGATTTCACCAAACTGGAGAAAAAAAAGACGACTTTCGTTCTCCCTTGCACAACAGCCCCCAACACTCACAACATTTCAGCTCGACTTATCAAGCCATACTAGTATTCTCGTCAATTGATTCATAATCACCCCGACGCCTAGGTAACAAAAACGCCACTTCTACTACCATCCTCAGCTCTGTCCTAGCCCACTCCCACACCAGAAAGGGGACAGCGAAACTTTTATTTCCAGAAATCCTCCCATGCCGACTCCGACACCCGACCAGGGGGCGTCCCTCCGAACAGACAAATGAGTGAGAGTGGTGGGTGAACCCTCACTTCGTGTTCGGTCTCTGTATCACGAACACACTGGCTCTTTCCTTCAATGTACTCGTATGTGCAAGTACATTCCCTTCCCCTCTTTTCTTCCATTCATTCATCCCTCTTTTTCGTTTCCATTTCTGTTACGGAATCGGGAGAGGGAGAACGTAATAAGCAACTAGGGGGATGTTAGTAATAAATTGAGCGAATCTGCTCAGATCATTTCCACAACTATACTGGTAACTTGTCTGGTCTAGGAATGGAGATCCGCAGCGGCAGCAGCAGCAGTTGTAGCAACGGAAGGAGGGACGTCAACGCGCAAGCCCAGCACAAGTAATCTTTTTTCTTTCTTTTCACAAGGTCAGCTGTTTCCTTTCTGTTATCCGTACTATTCCAGGGGTTGGAGAGGTGGAAGAACAGGGACCAGAAGGAGGAACCTGAAGAGAGGGAGGAAGGAGAGGGAGGAAGGAGAGGGATGGCGAAATGAACGAGCCAAGAAGTAGGAGAAGAAGGGGGTGGAATGTGCTATCAGCCCGTTTTACAAACGTCACGACATTGCGAGTAGAGGTCACGAGAAAGTTGTTTCTCCTGTTCGCTGACGGTCTTCTTCTGGAACTCGTTCCCGAGGGGGCGTGTCTGTGAATGTTTGAGACGGTGCTAAATGACCAGCAATGACCATCCGCTCCCCCTCCCCCTCCGCCTGCTTCTCCTAACCCCGGGGGAAAGTCTCGGCGGTTTGATCGAGTTTTGATACGGCGGCGGTTGAGCGCAGCCAGGGAAAAGAAAGAAGAGGGAGGTGAAAAAAGAAAAAGAAGAAGGGTAATGCCGATTTTTATTTACTAGAGGCGGAAACGGCTGGAGGGAAAGTGTGGGGAATGGGATTACTTGGGCAACTGAAGTGGTAGAAAGTCTGCCCTGTCGACAGTATGCAAGATGCTATTGGTCAGTCGGATAACAACACCGATGAATGGAGGAGAGGGAGCATTAGATACACTCGTAGGATAATCCAAGATGTCATCATGAAAGCCACTCTGAACACCTTCTACTCGAGTAGTTATTATTTCTATGTCTCATGTTCTTGCGGTCGGAAAACTACATGTACCAGTATTGTAATATCAAAAGGGAGAAAGGCCACCCGATGGGTGAGGAAAATGGCCAAGTATTTGCCCGATTCCTCCAAGAAACTTTTTCCTCTTATATTCAGGTGCCCTACCCTCATTTGCCTTCCATTTTGTAAGTATAGTGTTGATATTGTACGTCTTCTGCTTATTTTGAGCGAAGAAGTATACTTGCTTCTTCCCACCCTATTGTTCTTTATTAGTTCAATTTCTTCAATGAATACTGCATACAGTAGATCGCTTTACGCCCCATCCCCTGTCATTGATTTCCTTTTTCACCTTTTTTATTTCTTTAGTAAATTTCTTTGAGAATCAGATGCGAATTAACAAAATTTGATATCACCTGATGTGTCATGCCGTTATTAAGCATGTCTTGAACACTGTCTAATACCATGACACGAGCCCCACAAAAAATTTCCACCGTTTCAGCAGTCTAGGATACTGTATCATACGCACAGTAAACAAGCTATGGTAAACCAGGAGAAATATGATTGTTGAGGGATATTCCTTTTTTTCTCTTTCTTCCCCTCTCACCATCATCACCTTTACAGCTGTATCCGGTATCTCTTAGATCCAGTTATGAGCTCGAGTAGATGTCCTCTTGTTTGTAGCTCATCGAAGCAACAGCACACACACAACTCAGAGCGCCGCCCCTGTATGATGCCGTACTGTACTCGAGTACCGTACCGTACTGCACGATACGGTGGCCCCACGGTATCATACCCCAGGATCCATGATGAGTTACAACTCACCTTCACTAATGTCATTTACTGGAAAGTCGCATAACCGACGAAGTTACTGTACGAGTAATCCGTACCGGCACGGTCCATGCATACAGAACTTTGTGAGGTGAATACATGAGCTTTCCTTTCTTCCTTTTTTTACCCTTTTTTTATATCCCTTTCTCTCTCTCTGTCTGTTTTCAATTCCTTCCTCACCACTCACGAGGATCAGCATCCCATAATCGTCTAGGGGCTGTGTCCGGCTGCCCCACAACACCGCCCATGCATTCATACCTACTCTGCATACGGGACACCAGCATAGGATTCTAATACTCCCCTCTCTTCCCTCCCCACGATACGATACCATACTTCCGACACAGGAGCGCCGCTGTACCCGCTGGGGAAAAAAAATGAAATAAAGGATGAAAAAGCCCCCCAAGCTAAATTTATCATGAGGTGGTGCGATAATACCGGTTACTCAAAGGTGATAATTGATGTGTGATGTCTGGCTCGTGCGAGTTCATGCCCCATGCCCGTTTCAATGCCCCTTGCTTTTCCCCGCATTTTTATTGAAAATGGATGAAGGGGGATAACCCGGCACCCAAGGCAGTGGACCGGTGCTTCAGGGATTGTGGATTCTTTTTTTGGAGGGGAGGGAGGAGGAGGAGGAGCATGAGGAAGATGGTGATGGTGGTGGTGATGGTGATTGATGCGATAAGAAATGGGGGCATGATGGCTCCCAAAATGATTTTTCATTTCTAGGGCTAAAATGAACTGTAATGGATTCTTATTTTATTTATGATACTCTTTGTGTTGCGTTGGGAATTATGTGCCATGACGGGGTTATTTGTGAGCGTGAGCGGATGTATGAATCTATGTATGTAGGTACCGGTGTGTGAGTTGATGTCTGTGTGGATGGGGAAACTTCATGTGCATGATATTTTGTTTGGGATTAATTATAGTGAAGGGGAAGGGGGAAAAGGGTAAGGAAACAACATTCCCAGCTTTCGTGATACTATTATCCCGAGTCATAGTAAGATCCCCCGCACAAGGAGAGGGAGGGGAGGCGAGGAGAAGAAGAGATGCATCCCATACAGTATCGTATCAGGGTTGGGGAAAATATTTTCACACATCCACCCCAAAAAAAGCACACGAAACGAGAGAAACATCCCAGATAGGGATTTATCCTATCGACGGGAAAGATAGCAGTAATCCAACCAAGCTGAACCAGCTTTCACCTCTCCACCTTGCGCTAATGAACCGCTTGTATGAGATACAGGTACTGGTACCCAAGTATCCATTGCCACCAACAGCCCTCCACCATCCAACGGATGCGTGCAATATTGCGCTAATCGCGCCACCAAGTAAATTATGTCGTATCTAGAGGTGGAGGGTTTGATAGTGCCAAAGGGAGGAATGCAAGACAAGAGAGCAAGGGGAAACAGAAGAAAGCTGTTCAGTAGATGTTAGAAGAAGGAAACGGAAAAGAGAAAGAAAAAAATGGAATGAGCAAAAAAGAACTTTGCAACCGGTACAAGTACCATTCCCGCCTATCTTTCCCGTCGAAAATGAGTGACCACACAAGACACATGATGTGCACGATGTGCGGTGGGCTCTCCGGAGCTTCAGCCCTGTGATGGGAACTTTCGCAGCAAGGCCTTTGTCTGGCCAATGCAGAGGAACTGAATAAGAAGCCTTGATAAAGGAAGGAAGAAAGAAAGAAAAAGAAAAGGCCACGGTTGGACGGGAGCCCAACTGCTTTGAGCGAGCGAGCTATTAGGAATGGTAATGTATTGTATGTCTAAGGTTTTGGGGACAGAACAAACCGTTACCGCTACTCCAGCAGAGCCAGAATACTCGAGTACAGGAAGAGCAAGCAACCCAGTGGAACAAAAGGAAAAAAGGAAGAAAAAAAGAAAGGAAGAAAGAGGGGTGTTTATCCCAACTGTTTTTCCTCCTTTTTTTTTTCCTTTTTTCCTTCCCTTTCCTTCCCTTTCCTTCCCTTTCCTTCACTTTCTTTCTTTGCTTCTTCAGCTTGTATCTTTCAGCTGTGCTGCCACTCAGCAAACGACAACAACCTTTTCAAAAGAAAAAAGGGCAAGACGAGGGCAAAAAAAAAGGTTCGGGAGGCAAATTGTCTCCTTTTGGAAGTGTGTGAAGTGTAGTTTGAAAAAATGCACACGTAACGAAGTCTTTGGCTGTTTTTTCCTTTTGTTTTATTTTTCGGAGTTTATGAAGGTTGGTTGGGGCAAATAAGGTTTACCATGTTCCTCATGCACGGATTGGGGATTTAAACCACAGAGCGTACGGTTCGGTATGTTTGTGCCGGTGCGTTATTGTTGTGCCGTGCTGTGGGGTGTGGTGGTGGTGGTGGATTCGGCGATATCAGAATCGTTCAATCTGCTCGACTGCTAGTATGGTATTGTGGGAGGTCTCTCGTGTAAGGTGGGGAGGGGGGGTGTTGTTCTTCGTAAGAGGCACAAGAAAGCAAGAGGTATAAATACATGACCCAGAGCTCTCCATGTCTCCGGTATACCGATAATGTCCCCCAGTCGTAGTCTACCGCATGGCCATCCGCATGGCCGACAATAGTCTAGTCCTGTGTTTCGGGACTGCTGTGCTAGACTAACATTGGGCAAAGATTGCCTGGTATCTTTGATAGCTAACACTGTAATTTAGATACCCTCGGTGCAGTGGTCCATGGTGGCGCCGAAGCCCGAGACCGTCAGGGACTCAGAATTAATTGCCCCATTCTTATCCGAAAACCGATACCGTAATAACTCGAAAAATTGAATATCTCTGGACAGGGATGTGGTCTCCAGAGGTGCTCTTAGTTGGCCCATGTCTGAGTGATCGGCGATGAAGATCACCATAACGCAGATCCCGTGATATCAAATATCCGTCCCGAGGGAAAGCGGGACGGCCGGAAAGGAGGTTCTAGGAGTTGGAGGAATTATAGAACTGGTTAGCAGTTTATATATTATGTGAATTGAGGAGGAGGAGGATGCCAGTCTGAGTAGAACGGAGAAACCAGAAAGCCGTGAGCCAAGTTCAGCAGTAGCGAGGCCTGGGCTGAAGGTGAAAACGATTGTAGAGCGAATTCTGAAAGGATCTGATATCTAGCCTGTTCAATGACATGAGATTTGCTGGAGCCATACTCAGCAAATCGTCGTTTCTGATGTTCTTGTATCACTACCTGATACCTGAAGGAAATGCAGAATACTGTAGACTGATACTGCAAGAGGCATCCGATCTTTTCCGAGTTCCACAATCAACTATTAGTCAATAGGTTCAAAGACAGGAAAAGACAGAGAAGCAGGGGAATAGGACTGAGGCTCAAAGGTGAGGGAGATTGAGGATATGCGCTGGCTGGGGCTAGAGTTAATGCTTCATAGTGAGCTGTTTAAGAGAAAAGGAAGAAGGGACAAAGAGTTCAGGGGAAAGCTAGTTTTCAGGGCAACCAAGGGTCCCTTTTTGAGAGTTGTATTCAAATATGGGGGCTAATGGTAGTGAATAGGGTGAGGTTGTTTCGTTTAGTATGAATGGTTTGGAAGTTTCCTTATAAGATATTATATTAGTATTCATTAGATCACTAAGAGAGCACGAAAGATTGCAGTTGAATATCAGGATAAGGTATTTTCTTGGCTTTATTTTGATAACAAAAATTGTCACTAATTATGTTAGGAGGTTGCTAATCTCAAGGGAGAGTAAGATAACTAAGTTCAGGGGTTTTATTATGCTAGACAGAGATGTAGCTAGGAGGACTCACTGGCAATTGCAGTCATGGTAACCAGAGTAAAGTGAGGTAAGATAAGGTAAATTTATCAGGATTTGAGTATAAGACTTATTATATTGATAAGATCTCTTCTGTGTTATATATAATAGTTCTTTTTTTACAACAACTAGAGAGATTAATTGTACCAAAGTTATAGTATGAGTCCACAACCTTGGATGTTTACAGGCTTACAAGATTAGCAAAAAAATTAACATATGTCCTGACCTACCTGTGCACTAAATGCTACAGGTATATATAAACAAGGGAGATGAGTAAGGCCAGGGTGCTTTATCATAAATAAAGATGTGTCTAGAAAGGCTCAATATAGAGGTGCACAAAAATAATAATGATAAAGATTTTTCGAGTAATAATTTATTATATTGATAAGGTATTTTCTCCATAATGTAATAATTTCAGTAAAGCTCAGGATTTTTTTTATATTTAACTTATATATTCTCTGTTAACATACAAAAACTTGCTTGCAGTGCTAGCTATAGCATAAACAAAACATTTCAGTAAATCCTGGAATTGTTTTTTTGTTTATCTGATTTAATATTTGTTTAAGATACAAAACATGCTTGAAGTGCTAGCTATCACAACTGTTAGGCATATGGGAAAAGCATAGCTTTTCCAGCTAGTTTTGTACACCCTAGGGTTACCCTACCTTCACCTGATGAAGCTAACACCCCCAGCGTTGGGACGGCGCAACAATACCAGATAGCGTTGTAGTTGTGTCCCAACAGCAAAGGACACTATCATTGAAACCTATCTTATAACATGATATATGTGGTGGCAGTCCATCCGACTGGATGCTGTTCGCAGGATATATGAGCGGGGACCTTTGGCAAGCTTATGCAAGTATTCCAGGCGGAATCGGTCATTGTCGCATAAGGTTACAGACATAGCGGTACAGCACAGGAAACTATGTCGCTAAAGTAACAGGACGTTTTCGTTGTGTCTACTCTAGAATGAAATGAGAGTATGACCACACCCACGCCTCTGGTATATTACCACTTAGGACTATTCCGTAAGGAAGGACTACAAGAAAATTGTGCTACTAGCACGATCTTGAACTCTAGTCTAACCAAAGTCTCTACGCAGGAAGAGAGAATAATATCTGCAACTGAGATAGGTCCGATTATGAAGTTGGCCACTTTGTTGATCCGATGTTGAGGATACTGTCTAGCATTCAGACAAGTTTCAGTTCCTCCTGACGGAAGAAGGATTGTGAATTCTGACTGGGATGTGGTGGCATACCAGAGAAATCAAGAGCGCACCAGTCTGTAAGTCAACAGTGGGGCGATTTTATTCAGGGTCAAACAGTGTTCGCACTATGAGAAAATATTCAGAATGGTTAGCAGGTACTTAGTTAGTATCATAGATACTTGTACGCCGCGCACTTTACGACATAGGATATAAATATCAAAGTGCCTCCTAAGCTTTACTGATATCATCACGCTACAGAGAAGAGATCTTATCAATATAATAAGTTATTACTAGAAAAATATTTATCACTATTTCACGCATATTTATATTGAGCCTTCCTAGACACATCTTTGTGTACAATAAAGTACCTTGGTCTTACCTATCTCACTTGTTCTTAGAAATCTGGTACCACCTAAAAATAACAAAAAACCTCCAACTCAGCTTATCCTGCCCTCTAACTAATAGAAAAATACTTTTTCCGAAGTGTTTGGATAGAAAAAACTAACGACTGAAAGACAAGCACAAAAGCAACACTGTATTTCCAATAACTTTAGCAGACAAGCAACTTAGAAAACACAGCCTGACAGTGAACAAGAACCAATAAACAAGTAAAGAAAACCAAACACCTAAACCAGAAACCAGCAAGTCAACTCATCTAAATGGTGTTGCTATTACCCTAGCGGGAATAGCTTACCTAATATTTAAGAGCGAGGTATATGGCTTCATAGGATGACCACATATCCGAACCCAAGCTCCCGGAGTTATGAGCTTCACAGAGGCATCTGGAAGACGACT
>Ga0307509_10002822_pt1 | contig 27518 bp, 23 predicted proteins | sample 10_EM_MG_FD_202245 | JGI IMG/M metagenome (GOLD analysis project Ga0307509, IMG submission 202245) | Populus trichocarpa ectomycorrhiza microbial communities from riparian zone in the Pacific Northwest, United States - 10_EM | ecosystem: Host-associated > Plants > Roots > Unclassified | place... | reverse complement strand
CCCCGGTCATGACATCGGCACAATATTTCCACCTGAGGGCCAGGTCAGGATCTTCGCTTTTGTGTCGCATTACAAGCATGCCCCCCCTGACAGCAACGTGGCAGGCGGGAGCGAACCATGCAGAGTTAAAATAAAATAAAAAACATTAAAAAAAGATGCAGTACCCGTACCACCAAATCTACCACGAAGTGAAACTATGGTACTGTACCGTACTGTACAGGCAGGGCCGCCACAAACCTGTCCCGGGCAAGAAGTATCAAAAAAAAAAAAAAGCAGGGATTGTGGACTGATCTTTTTACAACGAACCCCTGTTTTTCGGATATCGTAGAAGTGGCTTGGGCTAGTGGGATTCGGAAAACCCTCTCTGTTGGTCATGAACGAGCACTCGAATACGTATCCCTTGGAGTATGTGTGTGTGTGTGTGTAAAACAGTAAAATTCGCAACCAGAAGGCTACGGTGGGTCCTGATCAGTCACTAGCTACCGGTGGCTGTTTAAGGTTCCCACAGAGACCTATCAAACAGTAACCACCAGTGGTGGGCGGTGACCAACGTTCACTAACTTGTTTCTTGGAGTGTCTAATATATCTTGGCTCCTAATATTCACATCCTCTGTGGATTCCCCCTCACTCACTTACTCACTCGTAGGTGAATTGGTAATGCCTGTCTCGTACTTACCAACCTTCCACAGTGTATCTGATAAAACCTTTGGCCTGCGGTACCTACCCAGTCTTACATCTCTACAGTCACCTAAGCTCGTCGATGGCCCCCGGGTTTCTCGAATTGGGCTATTGGGGCGGGGGGAGTCATCACCTCTGAATCAATGCTTGTCAATACTCCATCACCATCACCATCGAGTCTCCCCTTCCTTGTTAAGTGCTCCGCGGACCCCCGTCCGAATATCCCATGTTCGGCGGACATGTGGTTTAAGGAGGAAGATAGAAATTCATACCGAGTTGCCGCGGTGAACTTTCTTTTGCGCGACATTTCCCCTACTCCCTGTATAAAATTAGTTCACCATACGTATACGCGCAGCAGAGTGGGTCTAGTATCAGAACTTTTGCTCAGTCTACTGGCGCGGCCGAATTGAAGCCGGACACATTGTATGGGAGTTGCCAGCTCAAGTGTCGGCTTCAATTCGGCCGCGCCAGTAGATAACATGGATCTAGGGCTGGGAGGGCACCGGATGCTTACTCTTTGTTTTACTTGCTCGGGAGAGTGTCTTTCTTCCTATAGACTAACACCATGGTGATTCCCAACTCATGTACTATAATGTAATATACTACCGGTACGTGCAGGGTTGTGCTCGAGCATAGCTCGCTCGAGTTATCGGAGTTGTATTATAGGCTTCATTAGACAATTTCTTCCTCTCGTATTAGGTAGAGGTGTGTACCGCACTGTCAATCTACAAGTTTTGCGCGCGGAAATTAGGACAATGGGAGGGTGAACTAGGCTATATCACCTATGGAGGGAACATCGGCCGTATCATAATAATGTTATTATGTATATCATTGAGCGATGGTATCACTCGAAAGTATGATTGAACCCCCAAAGCCGTGGTTAAAGAAATTCATAGAGAGGGGGCGAAGGCCAACTTTGAGAGCAAGGAAGAAACATAATCTCATAAAGAAAAGCAATAATACACCACTAAACATCTTGTTATCCAAAAGCACATCCGGTTCTAGTCATTTCCCAGCAAAAGGGTGCATGTTCAAGGAAGGACTTACCCTTAACGCAAGGGAGTCCAAGTAGGCAAAACAAACATCCGCAATCGTTGATTGGTGGAAAATCCTGGGATGGGGGCTGAGATATTCTTGTAGAGTAAAGTGCACCGGCAGAAGCCTGATGTTCTCTCATCAAGGATAGCCGGTCTAAGCAACAGCTCGGAATGTTTCCGTTGAAACAATCCAGCAGAAACCTGAATAGTATTGCTGGTGGATAGTCCAATCCGCGGGAAATGCGCTGGCCAGTACAGAACCGACATTTCTGAACCATTTCTTGGGCTGCCCATAACCTCTGAGACCAAACCACTATCCATCGTTCTACAATTTCACCTCCTGGTATCAACTTCAGTAGACCCAATGGGTATGGTATTTGCACCACTTCCGATGAGATATTTCTCAACCCCGCCCTAGGCACGCTGCTGCCCAGTAGCGGGAAATCGAGTTCTTGAAGACACCTACTGGGGACTGCCACCCCCAGGAATATAGCACCCCCTAGCGCCACCGCCGGGCTAAAACTGTTTGACACATTAAGAGAGCTGATGCTACCGGCGCCAACAGGGCCTCGATGTTTTATCAACACATAGTGCCCACAGCAGTTTTGATAGAAAGGTGAATTCTTGAAACCTTTGAAGACCCAGAGCTGTTCCACAAACACCATCCAATCATTTCCCTACCTACCAGGGAAGACCAAACTCCGCGCTAAGAAGAGAAGGGAAAGGGGGCCTGTCCAATCACCTCTATTTATGTCCAGGAGCTATTTCAAGAGAAATGATCATCTCCTACGATACCAATAATGAGCAGTGGAAACGCTAGAAATAATATGATATGATACCAAAGAAAAAGAAGAAAAAAAACACCATTTATCATAAACTGCTGTCCATAAAGTTCTCATACCCCAGCGCGTATTTGTGGCAGTGCCGTGGCTGGTGAGAATGTACCATCACAACTGAAGATCGGTGGAGAAGGTACATTCACACCAGCCACAACACTGCCACAAATACATAATGGGGTATGAGAACTTTACGGACAGCAGTTTACATAGCATCAAATATCCCGCGCCAAGACAACAGAAAGTATTGCCACATAATTAATAAATTAAAAGCGCCAAGGTAACAACGGGAAAAACTTTTTCCCATCCTACTCGCTCACCCTACCGTAAAAACCGAAATAATTGGGCATGGCGCTAGGACGTCAAGAATTTCCCCTTTGGATTAGGGGGGGAAAACACACCGCAAAGACCCTCCTTCAGTCGTCACCTGAGACAACAGACCATACTAGGAGAGGCAACTCCAACGTCTTAGCGTGATGCCCAATTATTTCGGTTCTTACGGTATCTAATTCTAATGGTCAAGTTACCCGGAGGTGTTCAGTTGTTTTGATATGTAACAATAAAGTAGTTTGGGACGTGAGTTAAGTTATCATAACCATCCGCAAGCCTAGGACATAGTTACCCGACCAAGCCAGGCGCGATAAAGCAAAAAACAGAGCGTCCCCCTCACCCTAATAAACTCTCAATTACTGCCAAAGCCCGGAACTCGAACCCCTCCTCCCGCTCTTCCACCTCCGACATAGCCTCCGCCTAATTGAGCAGAGGGCCGGATGGCCTCTGGCCCCTCCAATCATTTATCTGCTTGAACGTTAACCCCCAATCCCATTCCAAGCTCCTCTGCAGGACACCATTTCTCCTTTTCTAGGAAAGGCTCCAGCTATGATATAGTATGATACTGCTGAGCAAGCCCACGGGAAACCGATCTGTGCTGCTGTCGCCTTCTTCTTCTACTTCGACGGTAAGCTCTCCAGGGCATTGGGCAAGTCAGTGGTCGCTACCGAGGGTTTATGGCATAAGCCCCACCTTTCCCGTCTTTAGCATGCAGGATATAAAGTTAGTACCCATAAAGGTACTATGGGAGACTCCTCTCGCCGGGGCCGAGAGGGGCGTTGTTATTTACAGGAGATATTGTGGAAAGGAGAGCAGCATTAAACACATGATCGATACCCAGTGCACACGTCTTGTAAATGGTCCACGCGCTTTGGCTATAATCTATGATATGACCACTTAAAAATCACCCCTTATGCCAGTGCTGACCCCCCGAGCTCCTGTCCCAATAAAGTATCCCGGCGGGGCTAGCTAAACCACCCAAGTCAAATGCCAAAACCTACAAGAAGTAATCATATATCCCGCCCATCATTTCTTCCCTCTACTCTAACCCCCTCCTTCCACCCGCCGCCAACAACGAGGAAAGAGCGGGGAAAGGGCAAGCAATGACAACAAGGAAGAGGGCTCCATCCCCAGACCCCCGCATTATTAAATAGCAGCGACTTAAGCAACAGGGCCCAAGACGGGAACAAAACCAATCTAAAGAGGGGGGAAGGGAGCAAGATTTAATCAAATGTGTCGTTTTTTTCCCTCCCCTTCTATCTCTCTCGAGGTCTCGAGGTGCTTCTGCTGGTATAAACTACCTCTCTCCAATTAGCACACCACCAAGTGACCATCAATGACGCTCAGAAGCGAAAGAGAGAGAACCCCAGCCAGCAGCCGCAATATATATATACAGCGCTTTACAAGCACAAATCCACTCCTATACTCAAACATCACATTATTGCACATTACATAGCACAGCACTACCCCCCGCTAAGGCGACCCAACCCTTAACAGCAGCCATTCATGCATCCACCGCCACCAAAACTCCCTACCCCGCCACCACGCCAAGCGCAGTACCTTAAATCTAAACCCCTTCCCCCGTTTGGGGTGCGCTGTAGCGTATCGTACGACAGGTGCACCTGTAATACCTACCCGCTGCCTGTTTGCTTACTGCGCTTGCCTTTCACCCGTGACGGCCGATGTATCAACAAAATCACGCCCCGCACCCATAGGATAAATTGCAGTGCCATCTCGGGAGAGGCCCCCAAAAGAAATTCCAAAAAATTCCAAAACCGGAGACGGAAGGGAACTAAGTTCGAGTTCGAGCCATCCAATGATGATAAATACGGTACAATAGACTATATACTACTCGATAACCCGATGCATGCATCTAGGTCAACGGGTGCGGCTAGGAGCCATCGGGGGGAGCCTTCCCGGGCTTCCGCTGGAAGCAGGGTGGAGGCTAGGTGGGGGGAGGTAGAGAAGATAGAAAATACAAAAGAAGAAAAAAAACTAATAAGAAAAATATACTTGTACAGAAGATGAGGAAGAGGGTTTATTGAATGGGTTTATCGAGCCGGGGGGTGAGATTATTGTCCTCGGCCTCCCTTGTTACCGCCATTGTTCCCACCGTTGTTCCCGCCGTTATTATTACCGCCTACAGGAAGTTAGTTTCCGAGTTTCAGCATGCCGAGTGAGAGAACATGAGCACTAACCATTCCCACCAACAGTAAATTTAGTACAATCATCCTGCGCACCACGCTGAGCGATGGGCATGACGACCGGCTGATGGTTGGATGCAGAGCTGAGAGTGCAAATACGATATGTGCCCGCCGGGAGACCACCAGCAACGACAGCCTCAAGGTTACCATTTCCATCGCCGGCGTCGTTAATACCCTTGAAGAAGTCAAACACATCGGCATCGGGCGCCTTATTGGTGTTCAGGGCATCGAGCTTTTGAATGGTAATATGGGTATGTCCAACAACCTTCCCACCTTTGAGCTGCTGTGGGGCGGCATAGTAGGTATTTGCAGGGTCTAGGGGATCGATGTTAGTACTGGCTAGAATGCGCATATAGGAAAGGTAAAAAGACATACTGGTAAAACTTCCAGCAACTAGATTCTTAGTGGTAACCTTAACAGTGAACGCAGTGTTCGCCTGGATGTTCTGGCCGGGTGTAGGAGAAGTGATGATGGTGGAGACCATGTTGGAAGTGGAAGGGATATCTCCCATGACGATACCATTGCAAGAGCCACTCTTGACTTGGAGACCGTTCGTCAATGTCTTTCCTTTGCAAAAGTTAATGAAATTAGCTGGGTCGGTAAGGGACTCGGCTTGATTGGGATCATCGCCAGCTTCCTGGCCGGTTTTGGTGCTAGCGGATTGGACATTCTTAGGGTCGAGAGTGAGGTTGCCGGCATTATTGTTTCCGCCGTTATTGCCTCCATTGTTCCCTCCATTGTTCCCACCGTTATTATTTCCCCCATTATTGTTCCCACCATTGTTCCCTGTAGTATGATTTAGTAACGTATCAGACATGGATACCGGAGAATTTACAAACCTCTATTGGTAGGGCTAGCGCTAGCGTTAGCACGTGAAGACGCAGTAGTGCTAGCCTCCTTGCTGGTGGCACTTGTATTCCCACCCTTCCTGCTAGTAGAACTAGGCTCATTAGCCTTCTTTGTCGTAGCAGGCCCCGAATTATTCCCACCCCTTCCAGCAGCAGCAGAGTTCGTTTCAGCCGCTGGCGTGATGTCGGTAGCAGTTGGGGTAGCCGGAGCTTCCTCCTCATCCACAGGGACGTCTTCATCACCCCCATCGACTCCCGTCTCCTCTGGCAAAGTGGAAGTGGTGACGCTTCCATTTGCATCAGTAAGCGTGGTCAGCGTATCTTCATCGGGGACAGCCGTCTCTGTGACCTTCCCATCCGGCAGAGTCATAGTTGTTGATACAAGGTTGTAAACATCTGTAACAGTCGGTGTAGGTTTTCCGTCTTTGCCCGTAATAGTCGTTGAGATGTTGGTACCATTGTCTGGTTGTACAAAAAAAGGTGAATAAATTAATTATTGACAGGGATTCGTTAGGTTAACCTACCAAAAGGACCACCAACTCCTCTTCCCTTACCTCTTACGCGACGGCCCCTTCTTGGCGCGGCTATGACGACTTCTGAAGAAGCCAACAGGAAGATGAGAAAAGCACTGGTTGAGAACTTCATGATGATGTATCCGAAAGTAGGATATATATCTCCAGGCAGAAAAAATATATATATATAAAGATCGTAAACAGAAAAAAAAAACCAAATGGCAATTAAAGTGCACCGCCGGGATGTGTGACTAGAAAATTGTAGAGGGCCTCCTGATTGCAATCGATGCAAGAGGGGAAAGAATGGCAAACTAAAGGGAAGGAAAGAAAGGGGTCGAATTCCCTGGTAATGCCCGAACCAAAGAACGACTAAGGATATTCACCACAAGTGGAGGATAAGGTGGAAAGGGAAAGGGAAAGGGAAAAAAGGACCAAGAAATGGATGGGAACAGGTGTAGATATAAACGGCTGCCCGTCCATGAACCCCCATTTCCAACCACCCACCAACTAACACACCCCCCCTCCCTTCCACATCTGCACATCCCTTTCCTACGATGAATCACAAGTGGTTGTACCAAATATTATCTGGGAGATCCAAGACCCCACCTTCTGCACCTGGGTAGGGACTCTATCACCGCACGTACTCGAGGACATTACTAACACCCCAAACTGTCCACTACCCACGGCCCCCCTGACCTCCAATATCTCTTCACCTTTAGTGCCCTTTCCACCGGTAAGGATCCTCCAAAACCACTACGGCACAGTACATCACACGAGGGTGTAAAAAAAAGAAGGGGTCTCAGTGCTATCCAAGCACCTGGTGGTATGCTATTACAAGTAGAAAGCGGTCGTGAAGAGCTTCCAAAGGGGATTATTGCCGAGCAACGTGAGAAAAGAATAGTCTATGTTATAACCAAACCAGGCTATCCCTTCCAGCCAAGCAAGGTGAATGCTTGAGCATATCAACCAGAGTTCCTTACTGGAGGACGATTGGTTTCCAGGTAAGAAGTCTGCAACCGACTGAGGGTCGGATTTTTCATGCAGTGTTCACAATTAGAAGCGCGCGTTCTAGAGGTGATGATGGAATCTATTTGACGATCATCCCATCGCGCAAAAAGAACGGGTAATCCAACCAATGGAAGTATCTGTTTCTTCCCTTTCCGTTCCTTTCTGAGGGGGGTTCCCGCTGGATTACTCGAAAAAGGGCTTGCCCAGGTTTCATTGATGTTGTTGGTTGAAACGACATCGGACTCCCGAAGGGAGAAGAACTGCACCTCAACCGAGTTTTTTCGATCAAGCTATGCCGAAAGGGTGTAAGCGCCCTACTTTAAGAATCTGCCTAGACTCTAAAAGGCCTAGCGACCGTCCGGGGGTGTCAAGTTGTTGGAAGGTCCCTGGATCTTTAAACAGGAGACTTTTCGCTTGAAACGTTTTCGGTTTACGGCTTGATCTTGGCGGTCAATTTATGGTTAAAACGGGCAGGGGAACGCAGGCGGGTAAAAATAGTTTTCTCTGGTAAAACCCAACCTCAACCAGTACTCGAGTACTAGTACTCGAGTACGAGCACAAGTACCGGTACTAGTAGAGCTCAGCCCCTCCAGGGCACTGCATTATCGCAGCGGAGCTTTCGGTGACAACGGTTTTTGTCAATTATGGGCAAGTTGACCTCCTAGGATTCGCGGAAGACGGATAGGAGGAAGCAAGACTCGAAAACATCACACACTCTCCTTTAGCTTAGTGTAGTACTCGTAAACAACCATCTGTTTAAGCCCAACCGGGCCTTCTGTATTCCAGTTCCGGGTTAAGGCTTTAATGCAACTTCGCCTTTCTATTCCTAATACTTGTACTGTACGTGTACAGTACTCTGTATAGCTTTGGCGTTCTTGGCCCCTGGATTACTTAAGTTTCTAGTAATTATTATCGTGCGCTACAGGACTGACAGAATCGTCCCAGTAGGCTCATGTTGAAACCTCCCCCAGGAAAAAAACAATTCTACATGGGCACTGTCATGGGTCAAGAAAGAAATATAATCGGCGTCCAGTTGCTGGACTCTTCCTCCCCTGTTTCCTCTATCGATACCAGTAACTTGAGTCTAACTTACCAACACTATTTGTGACGAAGGTTCATGGGAAGGAAATACCGATGCCAGAAGAATTCCCTCGGAACCCGCCAGACAGGGAGAAAAAAAGGAAACAAACAGTTTCGAGATGCTAGTCTTTGCTGTAAGAAAAAACAAAACTTCCGGCGATATCTTCATCAAATACCCAAATATCCTAGCAATTCCAGGGCGAGAGGGGGGAAGTGCTGTACTGTACTACCCGTTTTCACAAGTATCCGGATACCTTGGCGCCAAGATTCTTTCACGAACTAAGTTAGGGGCAACCTTTAACCAGGATACTGATCCCAAATGCCCAGCTTCAAACTGCTAAGGCTCTTCCTCAACCGACTTTATATTTTCTTTCTCTCTATGGATAGATAGAAAATAGGCTGGAGATCTAGGAAATAGAGAGATATTTTAAATAGACTAACCTTTGAATATGTTATAGAGATTTAAGGTAGCTTCTCTATAATTACTGCTCGGGTTTAAGGCTTCCCCTAACACTGGCCGGTTAAGAATCTTGGCGCCAGGGCATCCGGATACTTTTGAAAACGGGTAGTGCCTCAACGGTTCCTCCCCTTTCATCTGGCCACCCCTTCTCCACGCCAACCGCCCCGCCACCTGCGCACCCAACCCAACCGACTGGCAGGAGCACTCTGAGGCAGCCCATAGCACTCAGTGGAGAGCTAGAAGCCTGAATTCTCCATTTCCGCAACATTCCTGATGTCAGGAATGAAAAGACCTACACACCGCCATGGTACAGGCACTGCACGAGCACTACGGAACCGCACTCGACTATTGCACACTCTCTCCACCACCGCCACTGCGATGCGACCGCTGCATCCGGCGGAAAGATGCCGCTACTACTGTGTTGTACCATTCCCTACACCCGTACCGCCCATACACACGCACTGCTACTGCCCAAAATCCCCACCTCTAGCCTTCCTTCCTTCCTCCGTACTGCCATTGGCCCCCCCCCGCCCCAGGGTTAGTCGCAAGAATGTACCAAGACTTGGCGTTTATTTGAATCAAACAAATTGTATGATAATCGAAACGTGCATAGAAACAAGGCAACTATCGGTAATGCCCTGCAATAGGTAGGTTCGGCCAATACAGTAACAGTATCAGCACATTACCACCTCCACTGCACCGCACTCACACAATAGCTGAAGGCCCTCTATTACATAAAAATTCTCACCTCTTCCATGAATACCCAAACCGTCAGAGGATAACCTAATAAAACAGCGCAACGGTCGGTCGAACGGTCGAACTAGACTAGGGCTAGACTATAGAGTACCGAGGCATGATAGGTATATTTGGAACCTTCACTCATTAAACTAACCAACCAAAACCTAAGTACTGTATATATACAAAAATAATGAAACTATGTAATCATTCAATCACTTCCTAAACAGCCACCTTCAAAACCACAGTTCCAGGATACGGCATTGCAATCGTCTAAATGACCCCAACTCATCCATTCCCTCACCATAGCCGGACAAGTGCTGTACGAGCACCATGATACTTGCACGAGTACAGTGCTCGGGGGTACATGTAGAAGGAACGGATTATACCGGTGCCAAACAACACACACAGAACCTCTTTAATCCCCCCACCCCCGGCCCGGACCTTGAAACTTCGGCTACCGGTACTGATTCTTATATGACACCGGAGAATTTTGGTCAGAGGAGAGATTAGACTAGTCATCCTGCATATAGCCACATACAGGTATAATGCCGGTACTTTGAACAGCCCAAGTGCTGCCGCTGTGTTCAACACAACATGTGAATCCATGACATTTCGGGAATGCGACAGTGATAGGGGGGGGGGTTCTGTCTTCCTGACTAACCACTCTACCAGTACAGGTATATACAACAGCTATACACGTAGTGGCCAGCTTACTCATTGTGGGCAAGAAAGTTTGGCTGACTTGAGGGCTAGAACGTCGAAGCGCTGTTTGACATTTCTTTCCCTCTTTCCCTTTGTATTCTCTTGCTAACGTTATCGTTGAACGGATCCTTTCCTTCTTTGCGCCATTGCTCTACGGTACGTTATTTGGCGGGGGCGCCCGAGCGATGAAGACGCTGGTAATTATTTTTTCTTGGGCAAGGTTTGGCTAGTGTTCACGATATCATACGACGCAGCACGATGTGACTACGTACGTTATACCGGTATGCTACAAATGTCAGGTACCGTAAACTCTTGTTAAACCCACCATCGCCCATTGGCCTCAGATCCCTCTGGTCAGAGACAAACCGCCCCGAGAAGGAATAGTGTTTTCCGGACGCGGTACAGCTTACCTATGACGGGCTCATTGGATCCCATTAACTGATATTCGTAATTTTGTTAACATGCCCTACCAAGTCTATTCCGGTTTAGACTGTGATTTCTATTGAGATTCCCGATGGTGGATTTAGCGAGAGCTTACGGTATTCCTGCCCTTGTGCAGTAGCACTAATTTTCAAGAGCAACACAATCATTAAGATATAGATAGGTAGCGGATAGTCTAGATGGGACTAAGAAGCCTTTATTACTTTTTTTGCCCAACCACAACGATATGATGTTACATATACACCGCGATTGCTCCCCCCGCTTCGCCTCAAAGACATAGCCTAAGAATCCTCGAAGACATAGGTGAGATGGCATTTGCCACAGTATTGGCGGTTAGGCATAGCAGCCATAAAGACACCGGCACCGCACTAATTAAACAATCGTCAGCAAAGAATATCATTGCAACCCAGAGCAGACATCTAAGCCTAGAAAGAACTGCTAACCCCTTCAGTCGGACATTCGCGTCTCAGACGCTCGATCTTGCCATCACCGTCGACCTTGTAGTACTTAAGGACGGCGAGTTTGGTCCTAAACAATTCGTCTTGTCAGTTGCTGTTGGTTTGGACCGGGGACTCCTGCGGATATAGACTCACTTCTTGCGCTTGTGCTTGATCTTCTTTGGGGTGGTGTAAACCTTCTTCTTGCGCTTCTTACCACCACCACGAAGACGGAGGACGAGATGGAGGGTGCTCTCCTTCTGGATGTTGTAGTCCGAAAGGGTACGACCGTCCTCGAGCTGCTTTCCAGCGAAGATCAAACGTTGCTGATCCGGAGGAATTCCCTCCTTGTCCTCTGTTCCACTCCGTCAGTAAGTTTGAGAGAGCATTTAGCTCAAGTATTGAATTTTGGGGGTTGTACGGATCTTGCTCTTGACATTGTCGATGGTGTCTGAAGATTCAACCTCAAGGGTGATAGTTTTACCCGTGAGGGTCTTGACGAAAATTTGCATTGTTGTCTAAAGAACCTCAAATTAAGCCATATAACCTTGAATAGTTTGATTTATTGAGAGGACGAACCAATTAACCACAGCTCAGCAATAATTGCGTCTGTAGGATGTCGAAGTCAGTATCCTAGCCAGAAAGACAGAAGCAAAGTTCATCGGGGGATGGGCACTACCTTCGATGTCGGTTGGGTCGTTAGCGGGGGAAAAAACCTTCTGGGGAAAGGAGGATCTTGAGGATAAGGAACAAAGATATGTGTGGTGGGTCCGAGAGGGGCTCAACAGCAGTCACACTGAGCTTGGCCGGATTATGTAATCAACAATCAAGACCTCAAGTGGCCGGTTGCCATGCAGCGACACGGTCTCACGTGAACGCGGGTATTGCGTCACCCCGGAATGTGTGTACTCGAGTAAACGCGCTTGGAGAAACATCGGTTGTTGTAGCAACCTCTAACTGCCAAGACCGTTGGTAAACAAACCTTCCTCGAGCTCACTCTTTAGAGCCCTATCTTCCTCACCTCACGTCGTGATCTCTTCTTCTTCTTCTCTCTCCATCCCTCGCTTGGATATTGATCTCGTCCCATCTTCATCCATCCTCCTCTCCCTCATCATCTTCCCTCTTCCTCTGCTTCTGCTCACGATAAAACAATAATCACCATCGTCTCCGCCTGTGAAGGCCCCCAAAAGAGTTCCTCCGAAGCTCTCACTAACACAGCCGGTGGTATTATTCCAGAAGCATTCACCCGCTCTCTAGTTCCTGTTAGCACAGGATCACTTAATTCGGACTTGCTGAGAACTTAACTGTTTCCTGGCACGTCCCGCGTGGTTTTGCTACTCGACCTTACAGTCTTTCACTTCTTGTTTTTTTCAAGCAAATATACCCCCTGGACTTGGCTACTCTCCTCTCGCTTTTTAGCCCTGTTTACTCTGCTGCGGGTAATATTCTCGTCAGGTTAGCTGATCCAATTCTGTTTTTCTAAATGCGGTCTGTGCAATTGCTCACGTGAGAAATAGTCGCAGGTCGATACTTACTTAGGATCGAGTCTACTTAGCATATAATCCATGTTGCAATCACCAAAGAAAAAAACCCAACGGCCCCGCCGACTAACAAGTGTCACTGAGAACCCTATTCTCGAGGCCAAGCAAGACAACAAGAGGCAATTACAGCAGCAGCAACAAGGTAGACAACCACAAGTGCCAGCCTCATACCCGACACCATCACGTCACAGAGAAGGGTATCGGGGGCAGCATCGAAGACATTATTCCGTTCCGGACCTTATGATGGTTGGGTCGGCTGGCCCTAGACTAAGCAGTGACCACGTGTACCCGGCTAGGAACATGGAAACCCTTGAAATCGATGTGAATTGTGGTCACGATCAACCGCATTTGACGATAGATAATTTTAATTTTTGTGCTCTACAGCCTCAGAGGCCACAGACACCCCCTAATCAGCATACTGGTGGTAAGTAACCGAACTACTCATACTATGTCACTCGCTCACTGTTACTCACTAGAATTCTATCCAGCAACCCCACAAACTCCATTCGAATGCTTCCCGGCGGGAAACCAGGATGCGGCACAAATGATAGACGATTTATTGTCTAGTATTGGATCACCAGTATCTCTAACACCAAGACGGCGATCAATGGTCGCATTAAGTTCTCCGTTAAGAACTACCTTCCCCTTGGAAGAGTGTGGAGAACCAAACTTGCAACAAAACGGGATCCCTGATTCCCTCCCAACCCCGCCCCATACCGGACAGCTACAGTCCGTAAGCACTTTCGATCTTGCACCTCTACCCCATCCGAACTTTGTAAGCATGGCAGCAGTCAGTATGAGCTCAGAGAGTGAGGGGGAGTCATACTACTCTCCTGGATCCTCTACCATGTCACCAGCATTTTCTTCGGTTCCATCCACGCCAGAAATGAAGCACGCCACTCTCTATAAAAGTGCTAATACCAATGCCATGCCAACGGTTCCCGAACATTCAACACCCTCAATTAGTAGCCTCCCACCATTAGATCTTCCCCAATTGGCCCCTGCTCCTCGTCACGTTCCTGGGACCCCCTCACCAGTGCGGATCCGAGCACCGGCACCTCATCTTACCCAGTCACTCGGAGCAAAGTCTTCCGGCATCACAATGGAGGAGATCTCAAGCTTTATCTCTGGCCCCGATCAGGATGGCAAGTGGCTTTGCCTCTTCCCGGAGTGCAAAAAGAGGTTTGGAAGAAAAGAGAACATCAAGTCACATGTTCAAACCCACCTTGGAGATAGACAATACAGATGCGAGGCCTGCAAGAAGTGTTTCGTGAGACAGCATGATTTGAAAAGACACTCCAAGATCCACACAGGGGTCAAGCCATACCCCTGCCTGTGCGGCAATTCATTCGCAAGGCATGACGCACTAACACGGCATAGGCAGAGAGGGATGTGCGTTGGCGCATTCGAAGGTATTGTGAAGAAGGTAGTAAAGAGAGGAAGGCCCCGCAAGAAGCCCCTCCCGGAGGATAGCCAAAAGTTGAAAGCAGATGAAACTTCCGACAGCTCGGTAGCGGATGGATCATCAGGATCTTCAAACCCGCAGACGCCCTATGAGCTCCCAGACTTTGGCAGCCCGCTTCCCCAGACCCCATCGCCTCATACTCCGATCTCCGGCGAGGAAGAGGATGCAACACCCCGTTGTAGAGAAAGCTCATCAGATTTTCTCACCCAACCCGCGGAATCGCCTGGATATTCCCCCCCAACTTCTCCAAGTGATGAGTATGACTTTGAGTCGTTCGTCTCACCACCCTCACCGCCATCGAATAGGAATTCTGTTGGGTCCGGTTCACTGGCCGAAAGTGACTTTGTCCCCTCGTATGGACCCCTCGCGACGAATACGACAGCCACGACAGAGCAGGTAGTAGGAGCTTCTATGAAGAAGTTTGCCGGACCATTCGGCTCGCTAGATGAATACGCACCCCCATCCGGTGCGGAGGAGTTCGGCTTATTTTCTCAGGATGGCATGGATATTCTCGGCCTAACGGCACTAGAGAGAGACCCGAGCATATTGAACTTTGACGACATCTACATCAAACCTGAGTTTATGACCAACGCCGAAAATGGCAGTTTCTACTGATTAACCATAAAGAGAGGAACATGCATTTCCGCCCATATATCTCTGCATTATTCCTTGCATCCTATTTGGTGTTTCTTTCATTTTCTGCTTATCTAGCTTTTGCCCGTTACACGCTTTTTATAATTCCCTTTTACCGTATGCGCGAGTGATCCCAAGTGAATTTGTTTTTGTGTTTTTTGCCTTTCTTTTCTTTTCTTTCTTCTGCTGATTTCCTCCTTCCTCCACTCCCCTCCCGAATCAAATCAGAAACTAGCAAACGAATACTATAACGACTATCAACGAACCAAGGAGGAAACGTGAAAAGAAAGGAAGGAAAGGTAAAGGTGAAGGTGAAGGAGGACAAAGCAAGGGAAGAATAGGGTGCATTTTGGATGGCTGAAAAAAGTTTTAGTTCGTACACGGAGTACTGGGAGATGTTGTGGTTTTGGTTTTTTTTTCTTTCACATTTTTGATGAATCTACTTTTATGAGAGATTGCCGGATACTTGCTTGGGATTTTTTTATTTTTATTTTTATTTTTTTCTTCACTTTTTCCTTTCATTCACTTACTGAGCTGGAAGGGGTTCGCACTGGTTGGCTAGCTGGGGCATTTGGGGTTTCATCCTTTACTCTCTCATTAAATTTAGTTTTAACTCTGGGCAGCAAGCTTCTCTTCTTTCTTTCTCTTCTCATCCCTTTTTTTTCCTTCTTTTTCTTCAATGACTTTTACGATTGTCCTTCTTTGCTTCTGCTTCTTCCGCCGCTATCGTTTTATGTTCGTTCATTTTTGCCCGCTTGCCGGTCGTTTTGGTGTCCTGTCTAAACACGTCCCAAATACTGGCTGGCGTAGCTGGTGGAGGTAAATGGGCAGGGCAGGGCAGGGCAGGGCAGGGCAGGGCAGGCAGGCAGAAGTGTGAAATGATTGTCCATTCATTGATTTGATTTGATTTGATTTGAGCTTGATTTTCGTAAGGAATGTTAGTGAGAGCACACAAACGCTATTCTTTGCCAGTTTTTCCTCGTTTTTTGCAAGAAGGAAGGGTGGGGGGGGAAGAGAGAGGGGGTTTCATGATTTATTGCGGGTTTTGCGAGCTGTTGCTGCCCGTCGTGATGATGAGTTGACTTTATGATGATAAGATGTATGTGTCGTGGAGATCGGGAATGGAGTTGGGATTAGTAAAGGAGGGAAAAAAGAAGAGGAAGGAAGGAAGGGAATAATCTCTATTCGTGTTGTCTTTTTATACCCGATATGTATCTTAGTTTTAGTGCTCTAGCCTATCTGACTTTCCTTGTCACAAATTGAAAAAGATGAGAATACCGGTAACAAGATGGTTGATAACCTTGGCTCCGTTTCTTCTAAGAAAATAGTGTATACACAAGATATCATACATGTTATACAAAAACTTTTCGATGAAACTGTCGTGGGGGTTCGCTCACTCCGAACGCTCTGCCTTCCCTTCCTTCAACAGGGGAAAGGGGGGGAGGAAAAAATGACCAGGCTGCGATATACAAAGTAGTATCACCGTATATCACTCGTAATTATATACAATATATAACATAGGATGAAAAGGGGGGCGAGATCACAACGTCCCAGACAATTCCTCCACTTGGTCCCTATCACCCCACCGCGGTCTAAACCTTACCCCAGTGGCATGATTGCGATACGGCGTGCTCCCAACACACTTCTTGATAATATTCAATGTCTCAGGATCGTCCAACTGCTTAGCCCTCAAATATAGTGTTGTTATGTCTGGTCTGCAAATCTTGTGCTTTAGGCAGGCGGCCTGCAGCTGGGCCGCGGCCTTTCCGAGCTTCCGGCACCGCGCAAGGGTGTTGATCAGCGAGCACTCTGCCTGTACGTCTAGTCTCTCCCGCTCGGGCTCCCGGTACTCCGAGTATTGTTTCGTCCGGAGATACTTTATACGGTCGTTATAGACATCCCAGGCGAATAATAGATCGCGATTTCTGTAGGCGCTGTTCAAAGCGATCTGGAAGGTGTAGAGGTTTCTGGGGACTCTCTTTTGGAACGTGAACTGGTAGGGTGAATCCCCGTCGGTGCTTCTGTCTGCGTCTATATCTGCATGCATATCTGCATGCATATCTGTGGCGCTGGCGCTGGCGTTGGGTTCGGGGATTAGGTCTTTGGCCTCAGTGCTGGAAACGGCTGATTCGATGTAGTCCGATTCCTTGGGGTCGGTGAAAGCCATGCCGTAGAGTCTCTTAAGCCTGAAGTGGTAAATTTTGACGCCTGCGACGCTTCGGTCGCAATAGACATCGAGGAAGGCGTTCATCAACTGAGTATCTACTAGGTCTGGTTTTACAGCGCAGAGCCATCTCATAACTCGCCTTGCTTCCCTCATGATTTCCAAGGGATCATTTAGAATGGTGTTTTGGGAGAAAGGTAGAGCGTCCTCCTTGAAACTCTCTTCCTGCTCCACCAATCTAGTATCTGGTCCGACATAGGGCATGGAGGCCTCGAGTGACACGTCTTTCGCAAATTTAGCGAATTTTCTCACCACCTTGGCATTTGCGTAGGCTCTGAACAAACATTGATAAGTTGCCGAGGTCGGAATAATGTCTTCTTTCCCGCTACCCAGCATGTGTCTTATTAACATTCTGGCCCTCGTCAGGTCTCCCCTTTTTCCACAAGCTTGAATCAGTGTTCCGAGTACTCTTCGGTCCATTCTGAACCCTTCTTGCTGCATCTCCGTAGCATACTGCCATACTTCTTGATAGTAATCCTTTCGCACAGCGAGGGCGTGAATCAGAGCATGATATGTCTCTTTCGTAGGTTTCAGCTTCATCCGGTCCGTCATATCTCTAAAGAGATTCAGAGCCCTCTCACTTTCACCCTCCAGAGCACACGCATGCAACATTAGCGCAAAGGTGTGGGCATCTGGTGCTGTTGCCCTCGATTTCAACTTCATAAGGTCAAATAATTGCCAAGCTGTCGGAACTTCACGACGCTTGAGACACGTTTGAATTAAGGTGGTGTAGACGACCTAAATAATGTTTAAGTTAGAAGGCCACTACCGATAATTATGTTGAATCATGATACCTATGTAACTAGGGACACATACAATATTCGGATGAATATCAGCTTCACGCATTTCTATGAAAGCCTTTCCGGCTTCCTCAAAATCTGCTCGGAGAGAATACGCCTTAAGAAGGTGTGCATAAGTAAACACGGTGGGAGCTACACCCCCTATTGATATCACTGTGTCAGCTAAAGCAATAAGAGATCAGGGCATATATCAAAAGCAATTCCTTACTTCTCTTGAGGTCTTGAAATAAGATTTTTACCTCTTCCGGGTGTTTCAAATGCGCATGAGCCATCATCAATAAATCATATGTAAACGTATCCGGCTCCAATTTCGCCCTTTGCATCATATCCTGTAACTCTGATGTACGCTCCGCCCTACTCTTAAGATCCATAGACATTAGTAGGCAATTGACATCCACGATCTCCATCCCCTGGAACCCTCCATTCAATCTCAACTGTCCTATTACCGCACCCCACAACGGGGCCGAAGTATCGACCAAGGCCGCAGCACCCCCTAACCGTTCGAGAACCGGGGCCGGCAACATCTTGGACACGGTTTTTGGTTGAGGGAGAAACGCGGCGGTTTTTGACCCAGGTGTCATCAATGCTGCGTAGGCTTTATCCTGCATTTCCTCCGTCATTTCAATATCCGGTAGCTTCTATGAAGCCATTTACCAACACCATCAATCAGTAAATACATCAATCAGCAGCCCCGGATAAATCACGGACGGACAAACCTTCCTAGCAGCATCCTGAATTGCAAGATCGGCAGCTCGTTTCTCGATGAGCTGGACATGCGCCTCTAAACGCTTTATTGTTCCAAGAAACCCAGATGCTCGAGTCCCACGTCCACGCCGGGCGTGACTGGCTAAGGCACGGACTTGACATGATATGCAGATAAACTTCCCCGGAAACTCTAACCTCCCTAACGACGAATAGGCTGTCGCTGCAATTGATGGGACCGTTCTGGCTACGGTCCTAGGTAAAGGTTGAGACAACGAGCGGAGAAAACGGTTCCTCAACATTGAAACTCAGAAGCAGGAACAGCACGAACCGTCCGCTTCTTTCCAAGGGTATAGTGAATGTGGCCGCCCGCGGGGCAGAGCAGTGGCCTGGGGAGGAAAGGAGAGAGAGAATTATAATCAGTTTATCGATAGGCTAGATATCAATCGTGACGTTTTCTCCCTCTACTCTAATGGTATCATAAAAAATAATAAAAAAACCCGATTATCGTTGTTGCACAAGAGGGTTCTAACAGTAAATTATTTTTTTCGTTGCCCGATCTTCGCCCCACCATCCCCTATTTTCCCATCCCTCCCGTGCGGCTCAAGAAGGGACGCCAGCTTCAAGCCACAATGGGCTTGGAGGGCTTTTTGTTGATCACACGTGATCTGTCAACAACAAACTTGTGACTTCAGGTGCTGCATACAGGCGCACATTCGATCTCACGCGAGCACTCGCACCTGAATCTACTCGAGTATGCAAGCCTTGCCATTACCATACGGAGGTACAGGGCATAAGTTTTGTAGGTTTTACGAGCGAGGTTTGCTGCTTTCGCCCTCTGTGTTACTTACAAAACTTATGCTCTGTACCTCTGTACTCATATGATCCCGTTATGAGGATTTGTATGATACGAGGCACGGCAAGAAGTTATGGAACAGTTGTCCAAGGCAGACCAGCCAAATATATCCCTGTTAGTTCCGGTTAATATATTCCTACCCTTGTGCTCAGTGCAAAAGCCTGTCTAGCCCTGGCGTCGCTGGTGAAATTAAGTGCGTGTAACGCGAATTATGGGACTGAATGGGCCAGATGCCGTAGGCTACAATAATTCCCGGTGAAGGAAGAAAGTCTGTCGAACTCCTGGCGTGGTGTCTGGAGCAAATGCCCTTCTCCGTGGTCGAGAAGGCTTTGTGCCAGTCGCAAGGAGTTCGACAGACCTAGATTCACCCTTCGTGCCCGCTACACGGACAGGGGACGGTATGTACATACAGCTATCATAAGATAAAATATGATTTGAACTTCATACCGGAAAATAGCGCTCACTTTTCTGCTGTTGAGCAGTTTAACTCGTCACTGCTGACTACTCAAAATTTCATAAGAACCAAGGCGATACCGCCACCCTCCATACTGTAACCGACTGGAGTGCCTTAAGCGAAGCCATCGCAAAGAAAGAGTTGCCATTGGTTAAAAACAGCCTCGCTCACTCCGGGCACACTTCCTATTGACGAAACCACGAGCCACTCGGACACCCCCAACTCTGACAGGTGCTACCGTATAATCTGGTGAAAGTCGGATTGGAGCTAAAGAGAAATTGAAGCAACCGAGCCAATAGGAGGGCATAAAGGAGGCAAATTCGCCACAGCTTAAACAAATAGGCAGCTGTAGTTGGACAGGTTCAAGAAAATCCTCATTAGCGCCAATCCGACTTTCACCAGATTATATACGGTAGCTGGTTAGTTTCCTAGATAAAATGTTGCAAGTGAAGAGATTAGCTGGTGTCCTCATAGGAAAGTTTCCCGCTCAAGTTCAGCCGTCCGAGTCAAGGAGGGTCCGAGTGGCTTATGGTCTCGGGATGACGAAACTTCACCTTGCCCATGGCCTAGCCACACCTTGACCACCATAAGGCTTCTCAACAGGAGCTTTTGTTTTTTGTTTCCTCTCTATTTTTCGATAGAGGATAAGCTACGAGTAGAAATCCGGAAGATTGAAAGAGATCCCAAATATGTTAACTGTTGGGCAAGTACTTGGCTATTTAAAAAGTCTCCGGACGCTTTGCATTTATTACTCGAGCAGTACCTATCTCGGCACAAAAGCGTCCGGAGACTTTTAAATGGCCAAGTATGATAGAGGTTTAAAATTTAGGCAGAGAGCAACCAATTGTTGAATATGATACCTCTATTTTTTATTAAAACTGCCAAGAGACAAGGTTAATATACAGTACAGCACGTTCTGTACCGTACCACACAAGGCACAAGGGGGCGGGGCTTATAAAGTAAGTTGCTAGCATCCTGGTTCAAGGCTTCCCCCCCCACCATACTTGTACTTGTATGCAATGAGATATTTTCCATGTGTTGAGTTGCCTTAAAGCTGTCCAGCCCGATTGTTGTGGCAATGATACGTATTGGGACAGCCCAATTGCTAACAATGGCCTCGCAAAACCCCAAGCAGTACGCCTAACCTCTCCTCCACTAGTAAGGTTTTCAAAAATCTCCGTTGAGCTCAAGCACCGTTTCATTTGATAAGGCATGTTGGCGCTTAACGTCGATATTGGCATGCTGATGTAGGAGCACGAGAGAATTACTGTAACAGCAGGAGCCCTCTTCAGGTACGAACTTACTCTGACCAACTACAGTAGCTCTGGACCTCGGTGTCTACAATAGTGAAAGGGGAATCGCCCATCACGACCAACACAGACTGGATTGGATTTTTCATTCATATATATTTGTGGTTGTACAAGAATATGCCAGCAACCGGGCTCCGTTTCACCATAGAGTGTTTATTGCTGCAAGGACCACAGTCACGACTTTTGGGTTCGAATACCGTACTGTGCCATGGTGGCACTTGCTTGTATTGTACAGTACTCGTACAGTACTTGGCACCGGGTTCCGGTCAGTCAGCATATCCCGCCGTCTTCGCTGCCAAAATCGATTAAAATTAGAGTGGCGGTATGTTAAAGGACCCTATTTAACGCTGCACCATTCGAGTGTACGAATCCTCCGCGCCCACGGGCATTTCTCCATCATTTTGCTCCGCGTATGTCGTGAGGCTTAGAGGGAGGGAGAGAGGGAGCTGGGGGATGTTTGGTGTGTGTTTCCAAATACCGCCCAAGCAGGCTGTTGTACGAGCGCAGTGCCACACTTTCACTTGTGTGTCCGACTCGCTATCCACGCGTGCGATAGTTTAGCGACTGGACCAGTCTTTATCGATGGAACAATGCTTTACGAGTTAGTGCCATGCCGCATCCCGGAAGCGATGACCCTATTGGGCGGGAACTTCGCTCTTACCGTATGTACTAGTGCGGGTGTTCAAAGTTAAAACTGCCCTTTTTTTATCTAGTACTCGAGTAGTTAGACCCGGCTTTGCATGAAACCTCGCATTAGCAAGTGACTGGAAAAATGCAGAATTTGCGTTATTGGTACCGCGTCTCTACGCTTCGACAAATACTGTTTCTAAAAGGGAAAGAATAAGGAAAAAGCAGGCAGTGGTTTCCGATGCTTTAGTTTTTTGTTGAATTTAGTGATCCATACGATTTCGGATCGCCTTTCAAACGCCCGGTTAGTTGTCGTGGTCATATTTGCACTAGGGCTTATACGAGCTCCCTATCACCAGCAGAATAGCTAAGCTTCCTTGAACAAAGGATACAAAGTTGAAGTACCGGTGAGGAATCTGGGCTATCCGGTTATCCTTAGAGAGCTTTGAATGGCCACGAGCAATCTAATGTAACCCGCATTCAAGATATTGTGGTGACACATTGAAAAAAGTGGGCAAGGTAGATATGGTCACGATGGTACAGACAATTCTGCGCTCATGCATAATCACCCCAGTGGCCTGAGGGGTCGTTTGTCATGTATTTGTATTTTCACTTTTTCTTTTTCCTTTTACCTTGAATTAAAGAGTTTCCATGGTTTGCTCTGCCAATGAGTCGATATTGGAACTGCAACTCAAGAAGATGGAGACCGGCGCGGAGACGGATGATGATAAATCGGCGAAATGGGGGGTTCGGGCTGATGAATATCCGGTTGTCATGGAGTATGATAACTTCCCCAAACAAATCAAGTGTCCCCATTTCATCTCGCCGGAGAGACCCTTGTCCGGGGGCCAGGCGCTTCTGAAAGGAATTTGAATACGATACTGCCGAGTGCGGAGCTAATATGAAAAACGAAAAACATGTGGCCGAGCCACGAGCAGGATTTTTTTCTTTTCTTCTTCTCCTTATTTTTTTCCTTTTCCTTTCTTCCCTTTCCTTTCTTCTTTCTGCCGTATTCCTCTTTCCCCCTCTCGTGCTTTGTTGGCGGATCGAAATTTGGGTTGACCAACTTCGGAAATGGTACTAACCGCTAAATGCTGCATGTACAGTACCATCCTCGAGCACAAAATTTTTATGACCTCATTTTCCGACCGTTGTATGCAAGTGACTCGAGTGGGAAAAGAAAAGAAAAATAATAATAATACAAAGTTCAGTAAACCCTCGTTAAATCCATAATCTCTCGGGGGTCCCGTATCTCCGCGCCCAGAGACAAAACTCGCTGAGGAGAACTGGTGTTTTCCGGACTGGGGTGTACAGTAGCTTGGGGTAAGCTGGGCTTGCTGGATCTCATTAACTGATATTCGCAATTTTGCTAACTTGCTCTGCTGAGCCTATTATGGTTTAGTACTCGTACAGTGATTTCCGCGAAGCAATCCGATGGCGGATTTAACAAGTTTCTGCTGTGCGGTACCGGTAACAGCATTCCGTGTGAGGGAAGGGTGCACGGGCAAGCAGACAGCCAAGGTTGGGTTGCTGCATGACACCAAGCTGCATCCATGAGCCAACGGTTTTGGCTCGCGATGTTCACGCCTAGCGTGATTGAATTGATGGTGAAAGGGTGAAAGGGCATCGGGTTTGATAGCAATTGAAGATACTTATTAATATATTATACGGTAATATCGTACCACCACCTACCTACCTACTACCTACGCTGCTGGACCGATAGTTCAAAAGTTCCTGGGAAAGAAGATCAGAATCAAAAGAGTACTGAGTACCGTATCATATAATACTGTAATTACACAGACGGGCTAGTATTAAGCCCATCCCTACATAGTATTTAACTAACCATAAAAGGTTTTTGGGAAATGGTGATGGGTTTATGGGAGATTGGACGGGCCAGGGTAACAGCTTGTGGCCCCGGTGGGGGGCTCAGAAACTGTAAGCTGTTGCTGGGCCAAATTGTGGAACGTATTTTTGTTGGACTGCTGGGCTGCCCAGCCTCAGGTAACAATACTTTGACCACCCCCGTGCGGTTACCGAGTACTTAGTACTCGCAACCTTCCGCTTCCTTCTTCCTCTTCCCTTTGCATTCGCCCGTCTCTCATCTTCCCGTGCCCTCACACTCTCTCCTTCTCGCTTCCGAAGGAAGACCGTTGATCTTTCTTCACTCCCTCCTCCTCTCTCTCTCTCTCTCCCCCCTCACCACCTCGTCTAACTGGCAGAGCGTTGTCTTTTGCGTGAACAGCTTTCGACGCTTCCTCTTGCCAGAAACCCCCCCCTTCCTCCGAGCCGTCGCAGAAGCCTCATAAACAACACTCCGTCCCCAACCTTACGAGACGTTTCTTTTGAATTACAGTGCCTCATAACATGAAGTCGCCCGCATCAAAATTATTTCCAGGAATGCTGGACACACATCCCTCTTTCAAGAAGCAGAGTCTTATGGGCTGGCCTTCGATTCCAGGCTTCCACAGGGTTCGAAGGAAGTTTGCATCTCGGATGAGGAGTGGACAATCGCCAACCTCCAACCTTGCAACGCTGCAAACATCCTACGATCCTGCAGATACCATTCGTGCACTCAGGTCTCATCGTTGGAGTTATTGGGATGGTCAATACCTGTTTCTCGTCATCTTGGGGATATTTTGTTTGTCTATAATAGAAACGCCGGGTGCAATCATCAAAACCTTAATTTCCACCCTTTTAATAACGTCTCTTATCTTGCCCATCACGCGACAATTCTTCCTGCCGTTTCTACCTATTGCTGGATGGTTGGTCTTGTTTTACGCATGCAGGCAGGTTTGACCTTTGGTTTTCCTCTTCCCATTTTCCCATCTCCCATCTCTTTTTTCTTGAGGTTTCCTCATTAAAATCTGTCACGTGGGCGGAAATCCGTTTATCCGTGTTGCCATTGCTAGCCACTAACATCGTTGGCTTTTGAAGGTTTATCCCCTCCGAATGGCGTCCTCCTATTTGGGTTCGTGTGCTGCCCGCTCTTGAGAACATCATCTACGGTGCCAACCTTAGCAACATCTTGTCGAAAAACACCAATGCATTCTTGGATGTCCTTGCATGGCTTCCCTATGGTGTTATTCACTTTGGTGCGCCAGTTGTCTGCTCCGCCGTCATGTTTATCTTTGCGGCTCCCGGAACTGTCCCTGTTTTTGCCCGCAGTTTTGGTTACATGAACATTATTGGCGTCGTCATCCAATTGATGTTCCCGTGCTCTCCACCTTGTAAGTCTTCACATTTGATGGCCTGTTTGATTCCGTGCATTAAACTTTGAAACTAGGGTATGAGAACCTTCACGGGTTGGCCCCTGCCAATTACTCGATGCCAGGATCGCCGGCGGGACTTGCTCGTATTGATAAGTTGTTTGGCTGGAATACCTACACCTCTACCTTTACTGCTGCACCGTTGGTCTTTGGTGCTATGCCATCCCTACACGCCGGCTGTGCAACCATCGAGGCTTTGTTCATGGGACATGTTTTCCCTCGCGGCAAATGGTTTTTCTACACTTATATCCTCTGGATTTGGTGGGCCACTCTCTACCTCCAACACCATTATGCTGTGGACCTCATCGCTGGCAGTTTCCGTAAGTTCTGGGTATTCTCACTTTTTTTCCTCAAATTAATTGTTTAGTGGCCACTTGCACCTTCTATGTCGCAAAAACCAAGTTCCTCGCACGGCTCCAACCTGACAAGGAATTCCGATGGGATTACGACTTTTTGGAGATCGGCAACGGTTACTCGCCCGACTACGCCTTCGGTATGTCTGATTTCAATGGTGATTACCATTCTGAGGACGATGGGTGGACAACTGGTTCCTCATCCTCTGTTTCTTCTGGGTGCCGAAGCCCTGTTGAGGACACGCAATCTGTGTGGGAATCTGGTAGTGAGACACTCGCTGGCCACTCAGATACCGAGGGTATCGATGTCGTTATCGATGATCGTCGATAGTTGCAGCAATGCATTGCACAAGATCTCATGTCTGACTTGGGGCATTGTGGTCACCATCGCATGGTCTACCTAAAGCGAGGGCGTTCAGCAATGAGTATGCACTGTGATCATTGCGATCAGCACTGGATCGTGGCCGATTTCGTTCAATGGCCAAGTGCATATTTTTTCCTTTCTTTTTTCCTTTCTTTCTTTTTCCTTTGTACTTTATGATTATGGCGATCATGGGACGGTGTTTGATCTTATTTACTCTTTTTCATACTCCCCTTTTTTGGACAGCATTTAATGATTCAACCGTACATATACGACAACCAGCATCGGCAGATAATATTGTGGAGTTTACGACCTGGGCATAAATAATGGGTTTCATCTTCACTTCTGTTTTTCCTTGAAAGAGAGGTGTAATGTGTATTGTGGAGCGATGTTGTTTCTCGCACTTTCTGCAGAAGCGATCGGTCTTTATTTTTTGATACCTTTGGCGACATATCTTTCTCGGGTCTAATTTTTTCACTTGTTTTCTCGCCCGTTCTCTCTCTGTTGCCTTTCGGTATCGAGCGTGGTTGCGAAGGTTTTCATAAGTTACTGGGAAGTTACTAATGCCTAATGATGTAGGGGGCTGACTTTTTTCTCTTCCGTGCTCTCTGCACTATTCCTCTGTTTGGGCTCGATTCTCTAATACCCTTTTTTTCTTTCTTTTGCTCTGTTTGTCAATACTCCAGTGGCGCTGGGCTTTATTTTTGATGTAATTTTTCCATTCGCTTTTTACTTTCGCTTTTTTTTCTTCCAGGTGTTGGCTGAAGGAGTCTCTTAGATCGGCGTTCATCTGTTCGTTCGTTAAGTATTCTGCTACCGGGAATATTGGGCTTGCTGAGAAATGGGGGTAGGAGCTTGGCATAGGGAATAATATGAGATTGTGGGAGGAGGGAGGGAAATGCTGGAAGTTGGTTGCGGAGGGAGAGGGAGGTTGGTTAATGATGGCAGTATTGTTGGTGAGAGCGTTGCGAGATGGCTTGGAGATGGAGTTACGGAGTGTACTCAGGCTAGCTTCTGCGAGTGGTGGTGTGATTGCTCTTAGCTCTTGTGCCGTTCATATCGAATATACCTTTGTGCTGCGTGGTGGGATTATTGGAGCAAATATCTAGCTAACTTGTATTTACGACAATTTAATGTTCATCTAATGTGATATGGTGATCGAAAGGAAACTATTGTGGGCTCGTGAATTATCGGTACAAGTACTTGTAGGATTGTCTCGGTGTCAATAGCGGTATTATGATGTCTATACCCTTTTGACATGACGCTATGTTCACCTAGCTCCCGATGCATTCCCTGCCTACCACGCGCCTCAAATCCCGGTGTGCAATCATCATGTAACCACATCAATCAATCAACAGATCTATCCATCGACAAACCCCTACAAATCCAGTACCACTTACTATACAGTACATCACTACTAGCAGCCCCCTCGCCCTACGGTCAAGCCTGTTATCCATATATTAGCACTATTGAAAGAAGCACTATAGTATATTAGTCAAGTCTGGAACTTGAGAATAAATAGTTGGCAGATTTTGTGGCTTAGTATTGAAAATGTAAAAATATGTATGGGTAAAATAGAAAGCAGACTCTCAATCAACAGGTCAAGTTTTGAGTC
>Ga0307509_10002821_pt1 | contig 27518 bp, 22 predicted proteins | sample 10_EM_MG_FD_202245 | JGI IMG/M metagenome (GOLD analysis project Ga0307509, IMG submission 202245) | Populus trichocarpa ectomycorrhiza microbial communities from riparian zone in the Pacific Northwest, United States - 10_EM | ecosystem: Host-associated > Plants > Roots > Unclassified | place... | reverse complement strand
AAATAAAAAAATAAAAAAATAAAAAAATAAAAAAATAAAAAAATAAAAAAATAAAAAAATAAAAAAATAAAAAAATAAAAAAATAAAAAAATAAAAAAATAAAAAAATAAAAAAATAAAAAAATAAATAAAAAATGTTTTCGCACAGCTAGTTTAGGTTAACCAGCAAAACAATCCCTGTCTTGTCCGAAAACTTTCCCCCTTTGCCTTGTACAACCCGATTCACTCCACCGGTATCTCCCCGTGTTTTTGCTTTTCTTTACCCCCCCGGACGATTTAAGTTAGGAATGGAACAACAAGACTCCGAACCAGCGCTCTTGCTTATGGCAGAGGATATTTGCTTTTCCAGGGCAACCAGTTGGTGTCTCAGCCTGAGAATCAGAGCGAACAACAAAAAAAGGAAGAGAAAAAGAGCGGGGAGCTTTCCTCTTTGCCTTCGCACAAAGCAGCTACAAGTAAAGTACTTGTACCCGCTAGCTAGCCATCCAGGGGTGTATGAGAACAAAAGGAAACATCAACACTAGCGCAAGCGAGAAACGCTGGGAGATACGTCACAGTAGGTCACTCGAATCACAGAAAAAAATCGCCAGCTCCAGCAATTAGCCAAAAAAGCAACAAAATGACTTGATAGGTTATTGCTTGACAGGAGAGCTTCCAGTTTCGCCTTCGCACACAGCACTCAACAGCTCTAGACAGAGTCTGCGCACCATCTCCGTTAGCATATGCCCCAGAAAGAGAGAAGAAGGGTGAATAAGAACACACCGCATACCTCCAGGGGGGCATAGTTCGGCGAAGAACTAATCCCCTAAATCTCTATAGGAATTGGCGTCACCCACCAGCACAACCCTCCGTTCTAGGTCTGATTTCATATTTTTTACTCCTTGGCCGAGCGGGATCAAGGGGCCGGGCCACTAAGCTTTGCTATTAACTTATCTTAGCACAGCCCTTTGCGTAAAAAAGATATTGGATATGCCAGAGTTTGATCTGCATTTTTCTTCTTGCCTCAGGGCTTAGGCAGACTCGGGGCGCACGGGTGGTCCACTCCCCACTCTCACCAAGATTGTGTCCGACCACAGCGAGTCCCTCGTTAAAAAAGGATCCGGAATGTGAGTTCGTGAAATGGGCGTGACGAAGTTGAAGCTTAAAAAAGTCGTCAACGAACCCAATTTTCCGGTGACGCGGCGACCGCATCACAGCCCCCGGTTCCGGGGGGGGGGGGGTAGGGTTCCGAAACATCGGATGGCGAGTGAAAAAAGGTGCCGTTCCATCTTCGTGTCACCAATTAAGGTGACAAAAGTTTGCAAGCAGCTGCCGTCGAGAGAATTATCACCTGAATCCTTGGACCACCGGCTACCGGTATAGGTGGGGTATCATCTGAGCATGAAAGAAGGAGTGACAGGGGGAGAGGTTGAGGGAGTGTAAGCAGGAATGGGGCTGAGGGAGAGCAGACGTAGAATATGTTGTAGAGATGGGTCGGGTATGGAGCGTCTAATACGATGCCGTATTATCCTGCCCACGCTTCGGAAATAGTGCCTGGATAGGCCCAGTCTTGTTACGCCGTTTCCTCACAAGCGAAAAATAAGCTTTTGCGCCAAGCTCCGGAATCAAAGATTGTCTCTGATGCAAGTCATTTTTATCCCCCAGGATCTTAGACCTCCCCCTCGATTCCGGTAGTTTGCGCACCGATGGGAGGGACTACTGGCACTGCAGCCGGCCCACCCATCTGGGTTCTAGGGGACCACTACCGTATTGGCCCCTATGGAATCCGCTCGTCTCATATTGTGAATTCCGGGTACCTGTAGGGAGGTGTCCAGAGGCAGATTTCGTTGGGAGCTAATACCGGTATACGGATCACTGTCTACAAAGTACGCGGTACTAAGCCAAACCTCCTCGGGGAATATCTTCTGACGATAGCGGTAGCGTACCATCCAAGGCATCGCGATATGGATATGGTCTCGTACAATAATATTCCGCTTATTTCAGATTGATCCACGTAGATGGCCTCTCAACATAACGAGACCATTTTGATTTTTCGTTTACCCACTTTCACGGGGGCCATCTCCAGTACCGGTACTCGAGCACCGTAAAAACTCAAATGATCGGTTGGTGTGCTATGATCTGTCGTTGGAGTTGCCCCCTCTGGTAAGGTCTGGTGTTTTTTTGTTTTTTTATGTCTCTCAAGGGGGCTGAGCAACTCCGTTTTTGCTGTGTTCTTTGCCCCTTTTCTAAAGTGGGTAATTCTCGACTACATAGCACACCGGCCGATTATTTGAGTCCTTACGGTACAGTAGACTAGCAAAGGCCCACTCAAGACCTCGAGCCTCCCTACCTGCTCCCATATTCTTATTTCACTGCTGTAAAACCTCCTTAAATTGAATATCAGGGATCGGACACAGCCTCCCAAAACACTATTCCTTCTTGGGGGTTTTGTAGCGGATTGCGAGTTCTGTGAGCTTGCTGAATCTCATTAACTGGTATTTGTTATCCTGCTAACCTACTCTGCCAGGCCTATTATGCATTAGAACAACTATCCCACTGAGATCTATGATACCCAATTTAATGAGTTTTTACGATAGTCTTTTTTATAGAGGCTTTTTCTTTTTCTTTTCCTTTTCTTTTCTTTGATTCTTGCTTTGAGTTTTTACGGTATCATACAGTAGATCGTAGAGTTCTTGAGTGCTAGTGTGCGCTCTAATTTTAATGGACGGGCTAAATCAACTGCGGAAAATCTGCCCTGCATTCATCCGCACCCTCACTCTGCCCAGCCGACAACCTTACCCTGCTAACATGAAGCTTCACCTTGTCCAAATCCCCCACCGTACCCAATGGCGACTGATTAGTCGGGTCTTAGTAATCTTACCCAGCTGGACGAGCAAATCAGCGTGGGTTCTGTACGGTGCGGTTGGGCAGTTCCCGGGTGTGGGCATCAGAGTGTTCCGTCAATGAATCCTCGTGTATCCTTCCGCACAAACACTGCATCCTTTTAATAACTAAGCGAATTTCCCCAACCCTCATTGTGTGTGGGAAAACAATTTTAAAGCTAATGTACACTCTCAAGGATGTCGCCGCTCATGCTAGTCCTAGGGATTGTTGGATAATAATCAAGGGCACAGTTTATGATGTAACAGAATTCTTACCACAGCATCCTGGTGGGGCAGAGAGTACTCCATCTACCCTTCTTCTTTACATACTGTTGCTAACTGCTGGGAGTAATTCTTTCCTATGCTGGAGCTGACGCTACGGGTCCTTATGAAAGTTTTCACCCGCCCTCTTTCCTCGAAACCCCGCAGCCAGGGTTCAAGCCCCTCGGTTCCCTATCCCCCTCGGAACTGTCGATCTCGTGGAATCCCGAACCAGAGGTCAAACGGCAATTGAAGCCCCCTCTCAATACCGTCATCAATACTTTTGATTTTGAGACTATAGCGGAGCGCACAGTTACCCCTAAAACATGGGCTTTTTACTCCTCCGCTGCTACGGATTTGCTCTCAATGAAACTAAACAAGAAGGCTTTTGATCAGGTTTTGTTTAGACCGAGAGTTATGCGCAACAACGAGTCCGCGGATACCAGGACGAAAATCCTAGGGTTCGAAACTGGCGTCCCATTCTTTATAGCGCCGACAGCAATGCAGGGAATGGTTAACCCGGAGGGAGAAAAGGCTGTAGCAAAGGGTGCGGGGGAGGAAAACGTCATCCAAATCGTAAGAACCTGGAACCAGTCATGTTATACATATGCATTGTGAACCATATTCGTTGCTAATCGCTATAGATATCTACCAACTCCTCACATCCAATTGCAGACATTGTTTCTTCCGGGAAGGGTCCCCAACAACAAACCCACTTCTTACAGCTATATGTCAACACCAACCGTCAGAAAACTGTTCAACTCCTTGCTAGTGCAAAAGCCTGTGGTCTTAGGGCTGTTTTTGTAACAGTTGACGCCCACCTTGCTGGGAAGCGGGAGGCAGATGAACGCCTGAAGGTCGACGTCCCGGTAAAGTCGCCAGTTAGCGATGCCGTCTCGCATAGTGATGAGAAAGGAGGAGGTATGGGGCGTTTGATGGGGCTATATGTTGACCGGACCCTAAATTGGGAGGATATTCCTTGGATAAAAAGTGTAGCCGGGGATCTTCCTATCGTTTTGAAGGGTATCCAAACCGCGGCGGATGCAAAGCTGGCTGTTGAATATGGAGCTCAAGGAATCGTCCTGTCAAACCATGGAGGGAGGAGCTTAGACACGTACGCATCCACGAACCGTGACATTGGTGAAAATATCTAATTTACCAGGTCACCACCTGCCCTATATACGCTTCTTGAGATCCATAAGATATATCCAGAAGTCTTCAATGCCCTAGAAGTATACATAGACGGAGGAATTCGACGGGGGACAGATATATTTAAGGCACTCTGTCTTGGCGCTACGGCGGTAGGCATTGGTAGACCGTACTTGTATGCACTCAACTACGGGGCAGAAGGTGTTGCACATCTAACTCGGAGTAAGTGTTAGTTCTCCTCACTGTAAGGGTAAGGCTAATCTAGGTGGGGGACAGTCCTCAAAGACGAACTAGAGACAACAATGAGGATGTGTGGCGTTACAGACCTATCAGGGGTCCACCCAGGGTTAGTAAACACAAAGAAAATTGACGCACTGGTAGAGGATGGAATTGAGCATTCGTATGCGAAGTGGAGACCAAAGAGCAAAATGTAGGTTATGGTAGGACAATTTTATATCAAATGGCTCGGCGGTCGTCTCATTCGGATTTTTTTTCTCGGTGCTCTAGGGAGGTTATACCTATCAAACTCCGTAGTATCATAGAAATACCCAGAAGAACACAGTAGAGAGTTCGTGCGCTAAGGTTGGTTCTTGGACTATACTAAGGTTAGGTTAGTGTATTTGCCGGAGCCCGAAGTTCGCCGATAAAGGCCAAGGTTATGCAAGAATCAAAGTCAATGGGTAAACCTTCTATCAACGACAGGGCTTTCGTTCCCTCCCTTAGATATGGGGGTTCGCTTACACCCTGGAAACGTGGAATTAAGGCGCCAGCCCTACACTAAGCTAGACCGGGAGATAATATGGGGAAACCCTGGGACGAAACCTCCCGTGGGGGCCCCGTCACCCAGTCGTAGTATATCCCGCCATGGGATCATCAGGCGTCTATAAAGAGCAAACCCCCAAGGCAGAGGGCTCGTGAGGAGTAGATGGTATCAGCTGTGGTATCAATCCACCCTCGTCAATCTCTCTTGTTTATGATCCTCATCATTGAATATTTTCTTAAAGAGGATAGGGAGGTGGTCTTTCCTTTATTCATATTTTTTTACTCCTCTCGATACCATACCCTAGAGGACGATTCCTTGAACTTAGTGTTGGTATGATACGTACTGGTAACGCTCCCCCCAGGTGCCTATTAGACTGACTTCACGGTTTCGCTACGGTGCCTTAAGTGGGATACGGGAATTGAATCTCTCACGCTAAGACGCCCAGAATTTCCCTCTTTGGATAACAGGAGAATCAGACGGGGAAGGGCTGAGGCAAATAGGGAGAAAAATATCACAGACCTTACCAGGAGAGGAAACTTCAGCGTCCTAGCCTGAGGTTCGATCACAGTCACACCCCGCTATCCCGGATCTCGATAATCCGGATACCTCACTGTCCCGTCCGAACCTTTGTGGGTCCCGAATTTCTTTACCCGCTCCACCGGACTAGTTCTTGGGATTTTAGAGGTCTGGGGTGACGGGGTAAAACTGTATTCCATCTCTTGTGATATTCCCCAGCTCCGCAGATGCTACAATGTCCATGGGCCGTTCTAGGCCCGCAATTCTCTCGCGGGACTACAGAGATCCTATTTACCACCATGAGGGATTCCAGGTTTCCGCTTTGGCAAAGGGACCTTGAGGGACCCATAAACGCTAGGGAAACTATAGAACGTTTTCAAGGTAGGCACCCCAGGAACAGTTTATGAAAAGTGAAAATGGGGCCTCCAGAAGGGGACCTGTGACCAAAATCTGCTTGTCCGGAAGGAAGAGGAAATATCGGGCAGAGTTGTCTGGGCGCTGGCTGAGGAGGGAGGTCGTTATGTGTAGACCTCCTCGGTTGATCAACCACCAAAAAACAACCACCCATTCCCACCCACAGATCGTTAAGAAAACCTAAGAGCCACTCATATTTTTTAAGTAAGTACCCCCCATCATCCACCGGTCTGTGAATCATACATGCCCTCAACTTTGAGCATCGCTCTATTTCTTCGAGTCTTCAACCCACACCCCCATTGACTGACTCTCCATGCCACTGCTTTCGAACTTTCACCTGTTCACGCAGTTGATATGTGTCAAGACAGCAAGCTGTTATGCCTACCCCTAAAGCCCTCCCATCGATACCGATGGGGCAAATGGTTCACACTCTCGCAAAACTTTCCTTCCTGCCCAAAAACAATTACTCCCCCACTATGACGTCTGGTGCATACCGCTCTCGCAGATCTAGCATGCGCTTGCAAACCCTCGACTTACTTTCGGTACTACTCGTGACCGAAAGTCCCGGTGAGACAGCCGCTATCTCGATATACAGAGCAGCATCCGAGCACATCGAAGTCTGGTACTCGAAGGGCAGACCATCCACAGAGGTCGAGAAGGCCAGCATCGTGAACTTCATCCGATCAGCCGTAGAGGCCACTCTGGTCTCCAAACCAGAAACAGAACGCCTCCTCCGCATTGCCCTAGACATGTGCAAGTACAAAGTCTTCGCACGAATCTACCAAGCCCGCCAACTCCTGCTACGCTTATGCCTAGACGGCAGTTATGGGATCATTCCCAGCACCTCTGATGCCGATCGTGATCTCCGGGAAAAAGCAAAGATAAAATTGCGTAGCATTCTCGGGGAAGATGAGCTCCCACCCAAGAGATCTCTGGAGAGATTTCTGACCCTATGGTTTCAAGACATCATCCTTACGATTCCACTAGATGTTGAATTCGACATTGCAGCGAACGTGGAGTTTTACTTCCAAACAGTGGTTAAGTGTTATGCTCTGCTTATACTCCCTGGAATCGACAAGATGATCGAGGGTGACTTGCTTGAGAAGCTGAGGAAGATTTCGGAGTATTACACCGCTGTGAGTACTGTCCACCGAAAAGTTCAGAGACTCAGTCCGGGCGGGAAGGCCCATCTTATTCGTGGTATCAGAGAGGTATGACTTACTAAATACCCACCCCTCCTACCTTTTATCTAACTTCTGACCTTCCCAACACAAATACAGATACCCCCTCCAGCCCCAACCACCTACTTGCCCCCCCCCGACCCACTCATCTGCCTAAACCGCTGGGCTCACTGTCGCGGCCTTGCTCCTGCCTCCCCTCCCACCTCCCCCTTCCCCCCCACCTTCCCTACTCTCCCTAACCAATCCCGTATAACCGAATGCACCCACCCCGAAGCCACCCTAATCACCAAAATCATTTCCACACACAAATCCTCCCCCACTGCCCTGCGCGAGATCGGCGCTAGCAGGACATCCTGCTGGATCTGTCAAGAATTCTTGGCGGCTGCGCGCGACCTGTACCCGGATATTTGTATTGGGCTGTTGAGAGAAGAGCTTAAGACTGCAAGGTCTTGGAAGTTCCCGGCTGATACGCCAATTGAGCTTGTGGTTGCGTTAACCGAGAGGATTGAGAGGGCTATGGGGAAGGTGCTTGAGGAGTTTAGTGGTGCGAATAAGGTGAAGAGGGGGGTTAAGCGGAAGATTGAGGAGGTGGAGAGGTAGAGTAGATAAGTGGAGGGGAGTAGGTTTGGGGAATTGTTCATGTGTACCGTCCTTTTGTTTAGAATTTCTTGCTTTCTTTTTTTCTCTCTCTTCTGGTTCCGATCTGTTGCTCGATTGCTTTTACCGATGCCCTTTTAAAGGCTAAGTTTGCATCGACCATTTATCTGGAAATATAGTTTGGGGAGAAACTCTTGGTATTATAACCACTATTTAATCATCCAATCTCATTCGCTTTTTTTTTCTTCTTCAGAAAATCCCCCCATGTGTTCATAATTATTTAATATCAGGTTTTTTTCCCTCTTCCCTTCATTTCTTTTCTAAAAACTGGGGAGATGAGTTTTGGAGTAGATATTGATTCTTTGCGCCGGGATTAAGACATTGCCCCCTTTGCATCACGAGAATTCATTCATAATTATATCTGATGGCAACCAATGGTGATAGTTTAATAGTATTCTACTGCGAGTATGGCAGAAGTAATGTTTAATAATTTTTTATAAACATCAATTCCGGCTTGTGTCATGAGTTCCTGATTCCTTTGGCTGGTCGAACTAGTGTGCAACGCGAGAAGTTGAAATATTAAGCATAGGTAGGTAGGTAGGCTGCTTGACTGCCACCATTCCCAGAGGGGTTCTTAGTGGTGCGTTCTCACTTGATTGCCCCAGATACCTTACATGGTTACAAAGGGGTTCAATTTTTTTTCATCTGAAGAGCCACAGACGAAGTGCCCAGGATGCGCTAGGTGGGTAGGGGAATTATTCCTTGCTCGAACTATAGTGTACGTTGGGATTGCTCATGGTGAGAGTACTGCAGTTTGAGGGCTGAGTTATATTTTACAGTAAGAGGACTTAATTTCGGTACAATATTAGTTGAGAAATCCCATCAATGCTATCGGTGTGAAACCCCGGTGGTTTTCTCATTAGCTAAGTTACTTCAGTATGACTTGATAGGATATCAGCTATTCAGACTGCAGGGAATGGACAGTCCCCCCCTTAGGTGGGCTTCTAGGCTTTCTTCTGTTGGTGACCTTGGTATAGCGATAGCGTAAGTGCCTAGAGTTAGGCTTTAGAAGCAACCGTATTTAAATTCTCAACATGTCGGCAAACTTAGTAGAGTAGTATCACCACTAGGGTCAGCCTGGTGCGGGGGAGCTGGCTGCAAATATAGAGGGGTCTACCCAGAGGACGCAGAAGTGAATTCGACTGCTAGAATGACACTAGGCTTAGATGTGAATCTTATTCTCCGTCGTTATATGCTCGGTTATGCTATACTGTGGGGGGTGAGAGTATGTTGGTCTGTGAGTTGTTTGTAGCAGGTTCCCGGTGACTGGTGAATGCTTTCTTTGGATTGTGGTATACCTAGTTCTTTCCTGCTTCAGCGGCCCCATGGAAGTTAATATTTAGCGGAGATTGTAGGTGAGTGGGAGAGAAGGGTTTACTTTTCCGAAAATTTATATTACCTGAGGGATGTATAGTCCTCTCTCCTGAATTCAATTGAAATCTTAGGAGATAGATGATCAACAACGTCCTGGCTGCTGGCGGGCTGGAACCTGATTTGTTTATGGACTATCGATTCTATCCCTTAGTTTATTCTTCTACTGTACCCATATTCTACTAGCTGTGTGGCAGAAATGCTCGTTAATATGATATGATTGCCAAATGGGATGGTACGGAATGTGCTTTATGTCCATATGCAGCTACGGGAGTATACCTGTATACATGGAAGTATCCCTAGCTTCCTTACCAGCCCCCTCATCAATTCATCACCCTATCTCCTTCAGTCCCCCAAGTTCTCAGCAACCCTTAGGCCCCATGATACGTTCTTCTACCCACCAACATTTAATCCTAAATTTACCCACTCAAGGGAAGCCTCAACTACAGGGGCGAGTCTATGAATAGTATAGTAGTTCTTGGGCTTCACAGGAAATAGTGCTGAGTGTGTTCCAGCTATTCTTGGTGCCCCGTCTGTCAGGTAGTGGTAAGCATAAGTTTGTACTCAAGCAGGGTAGGACCGGGAGTTCGCAATCAGCTTTATAATAATATAAGCAGGGCACAGAGGGAGGATGGCCAAGGGGCTATGTCGGTAATGTCAGTGCAGCTGGATGAGGGGTAGAGTTGGTTAGGGTAGGATTTTGGGGGGTGGCCCCCCCACCTCCGCTGGCAAGACAATGCACAAATAGCAATTTGCATCTTACCCTCCAACTCCAATTGCAACAGCTTCCACCATGCAAATTTAGGAATCAAGTTCATGGTGAAACTATCGGATAATAAGGTAAGTTTGCGGGGCTAGAGAGAGAGCTAAGAACTCGCTTTGCAGGAGACCATATTAATTTCACTAAATATTGGACGTTGATACCCGAACTCGCCCCCGGCCGATGCGGTGTACATGTGTCGATATAAAGTTAAACAGGTTTGGAGGCCAGGACGAGTTGTTGATGTAATGAAAAAACTGTTCCCTTGACCTTACCTAAGTTTATCCGCCTGGAGCGAGTAAACACGGCTTCCTGTACTGTACCACTGGATCTCACTGGATACTAACAAAATGCGCCCTCCAATCCACAAGACCAATATACCTGTGATGCTGGGGAAAGCCATATATAGGACCTAAGGTACTCATCTCGAGTTTCCGCTAAGGAACTAGAACCAAAGGAAGCCTCCTCTGGATATATAGACGAATATTCTAGTCCAGCATGAAATAAACAGTATACCCGTTCTATCCCAATACAAGATACCATAAAGGCTTGAATCACTGAACCAAGTGCTATGTAACTAGTTAGTCGCCTCCTCTGGCAAAGCCTGGGGTTTTTTTCTTTTTCCGTCTCTTAGAGGACCTGAGTAATTGTCTTTCTACTCATACTTTTAGCACCTTTCCTAGGATAGGGAATTCTCAACCGCATTGCACACGATTCAATTATTTGAGCTCCTACTGCATTACATACAAAATGCCAGCAAGGAGGGCCCACTGTGGGGATGAGTGCCTTAGCATACCTTAAGATGCTGTACAGTACTGGTACTACACTTAATTTTTCTTGGGTCCTTCGAACACCGCTGCTATACAACTCCAGTTGATGAACCGTACGATAGTCTTAAGTATTGAAGCTACTAGTGCCAATACTCCCACCCGCTCCCCTCTACTTCAAGGACATGTTGAGCGCAGCTAGACCATTCTTAGCATCGTAGGGTTGAAGTCAGGTGAGACTTATTGATAGCTTACTAATAGTCAAACTGACCTGATCTCTCAGTCCGAATCACACTCCGTCACTCGCATCGCTTGGAAGAACACAGTCAGCACACTAGCCTGTTTTGTCTTTTCACTGCTTCATAACCTGCATAGAATTATGTACTCGTACATCTTTGAGGGACTTCTTGTAACATTGATCCCGGTGCAAAGGGTTGATGCCGCACTTCTGTGCTGATTTAAATTGCATATTGGCGTTATTACAAATATTTGGGAAACTTCTGTGCTCAATTGGGTTATGGGCCGAGATCCCGCAGGAAGCTTACAGCAAAACTCTAACACACACAGGTTGGTATCCCCTTTGTGGGATATCGGTATGGAACAGTATAGGTATGCTTATCTTTACCGAAGTACTAGCTGTTCTTGAGTTTCCAATGGCACGCTCTAGCGTGACTGTTCTAAGACTGTCCCTTGCTTCTTCGGTGGATCAGGCGCTCTTCCTAAATTCTCGCACCGAAGGCCACAATACCCTATCATTAGATGCTTGATTCCGATTGAAGAAGAAAAAACCCAGTTGGGTTTCCTGCTCCGCCTCAGTTGCACTACCGTATGGATAATGAAAAAAAGCGGTGAACTTTTTGAATCATTTCCTATGGTGCTCCCCCGGAATACGGTATTGGGGCACCGCCACCGATTAGGGACTCTCTTCTAATCTTCAGACGAAGTCTGGTGAAACTTGTCTGCACACAAGCATGCAAGTGCAAATACAGTGTCGCCTTTCTGCACAACCTGGGTCACTCGAAACGAACGCATCAGCAGATTACTTTTTGCTATCCGAGCACCAAGGAAGTTTCATAACAGTTGCATTTCTTTTTCCCTTTCCTCCCCATATCGAACCAACCAATGCTCGCATTGAGCTGAAACCATTGCCAAGCCTGTGTACTTGTTTTGGAAGTCGGAGCACCTGTTATAAAAATACACAGACTTTACCGACCCATTTTGGGAATTTTTAGAGTCCCAAAAAGATCATCTCACGGCCACGCCTGTCAACCCCCCCCCCCGCGCGGGGCTAGGCGAGTAAGCGCGGGTCGGGCCTCGGGGAAAGAAAACTTGACAAATTAGAAGTGCCTCCGGCTCACTCTGAACAAAGTAATCTTCTAATTCGTTCACCCAGCTACGGTAGCCAAAAGCAATCACTAAGAGCTTGGCGCGAGAGGAGGGGGAAGGAGACAATTATTATTATGTTAGAACTTATGATTATGATAGCCCTGCCCAGTTCACTAATTCCGCCAGCTCCGGGCCTAACTAGCAAAATACAGTATGATTCCTACCGACTCACTGGTTTGGCCTTGCACAGTTCTTAGGTACAGCACCCAAGAACCTAAGAGTAATATGAGCAGAAACCGGGTTACCATATGAGTAAAAACAGACCTATCAGTAACATTCTTAAAAAAACAAGTGGGAACCCAAACCCTTTGCTGCAGTACACAAGCTTTATCCCTCTGGCGGGTGCTCTCTAATCCGTAATATTACTATGACATAGTAAGGCGATTCCTAATGGAGATCTGATTTCCCCTTACAGATAGATTATCGGGGGAATTCTTCGCGGAGACTTTCATTTTCTCCTTTTTTAGCAAATTCCTTACATTTCTTCGTAAGATACAGGAAACCCCCATGGCAATCGCCCTAAAGCCTGGCGAACAAAAGAAACCTCAGGCGTCCCGATATCGAAAACAGATAGAAGATAAAGGTCATTAAAGGCATCAAGTCGTAATCCTCTAGGTAACCACAACACAGGACTTTAGATTAGAACCTCTTGTAAAAAGGAAAAACATTTCCAATCTAACAGGAAACTTCACCAGATATCTTGTAACAAAAGAAGAAGTCTTTCTAACCAATCCCCCCCCTCCCACCGCTTTCCCACTCTTCTTCTTCCACGGGTGGATCCCACCCCGGTGTCAAGGGCCTTTGGGCTCCCACCCCACTTTACCAGAGCAAGCGCAGGGCACCTAAAAAATGATGCACCAGAAATCTTCACAAGGACGCTGCAACGCAACACATTATACTTATCATACATCAAAGGGTAGAAAAAAAGCGGGGACCAATCGCGTAAAGCGCGGCTAGGATATAAAAAAAATTTAGTGGACACAAAATTATATTACAGGTGGAAGAACTGTTGCGACCTTTGAACAGAGGTGCTGTCCAATCTTCCCAGGTATGATACCCCGGATATCGGGATATCCTTGTTGAAATTGATGGATAAAGCTCAATCATATCATCTCACTCACTTCTAGGTTACACACAACCCCTCTCGTAAATATATTTGTCTGGTAATATTATAGGGCTGACTAGACGTCGGCGTAGGTCAAGGCACTGCTCTGATGGATATGAATGAGCTTGGTAATTTTAGCCTCGTTTGCCGGTGGAACGTGTTTATGATTTTGGAGTCACCAAGACATGTATGCCTCACACAAGTACGATAGGATTCCAAGGACAGCTTTTCAACAGCATAGGGTCAGGTATTGCTTAGTTTCCAGGGGTTATAAGCAAAGAATATATAAAGTACAAGCATCCAGAGGCTTTCGATAAGATTTGAATAAGCTTTCTTCCCTGTCTCAGATACATCAAATATCTTTAGTCGGGTCACAAGGACATCAAATTGGGGCCGGCGGCTCAAGACCAGTTCTTCCCTCTTACAAAGATATACTGCTAGTGTATGATACGAGGTATTTGTGGCACCCTTTATGTAGGGTTAGGTACTAGCCTCGGCCCCACCGGACGGAATGGAACCCTTGAGTTTGAATCCAACGTATGATAACAGACCCCACGCAGGGGATTCAAGGGTAATACGAGTGACTGGTGTTCAAGGATCAGAACTTTTCCATAATAATAAAATGCTGAGATAGAGTGTGCCCATTGCACCTCTTCCAACGCAGCACCGTTTTCGCAGAGTCTGTTTTACTAGAACAAGAAAAACAATTCCCGGCATTTCTCTCCCACCCCAAGGATCCCTTCCGCTTGGAACAGGTCATTGGCTACGTGGTGCGAGATGAGTGGGACTGGAAAGAATCGTGGAACTACAGAGAGCTAGAAATTGTTATTGTTGGGGTCTCGTGTGATAGTCTCAATTTGTGTTTAAAATTTACCCTAACAAGATAATGACGGTAATGTAAGGGCTTCAATGTAGAACACACGCACCACCTTGACGGTTACCGCGGCTAAGAGCCACACGCGTGGAAAAAAGAAAGGTCACCGGGCAATTAGCTCCTTTTGTTTTTCCCTCGGAAGTGCGATGTCGGTGAAGTATCTCTCGTTTCTCAAACGAGAATTTCATACCGGGGATATGAGAGCGCACCATAAGGTATTCCGTACATATCTTCACCCACGGTTCACCTACTAATTAGCCATTAGCCATTCTGTTTTCCATCAAGCTCTGTCAGCTCCATCTGTTTACATACCTCCCTCAGCCGTTTTCGGGCTACCCCACTGACATTGCTCATTAACGATCACTCGCTCTGGATTCCGGGTTACCGGTTAGATATTTATGCCGGGCCATCACCACTTGACAAATTCCGCCAAGTAAGGACATAAGGAGGGCACGAGGCGGGAAGCGCCTTCAACGTTGTCTATTGGATTTTCATATAGTAACTTCCACTCCATCCAGAAAAATAATACCGTACGAAGAAGCATCGAGCGAGGCACGGACAAGCATTGAACCGCTGCACGCTCTCCAGTTTCCACGAGTGCACCGTACAGCACAGTAGCTTTTCGGTACCGGGTTATCCAGCCCGATAAGCTGTGCCTAAGGTGCGCCCATCGCCATCGTGGGGCCCAGACAAAGTATCATAACAAGTTTATCGGTAGGGTACAAAGAGCAAGTACGGAAGTGGCACACTCAGGAATTCAAAAAAGCAAAGAAAGTCCTCATCGGTGGCACGAAAGGGGGAGATGGGAGGTTGGGCGTTGCAAATAAAAGGTGGAGGGTTGGCGCAGTCTCCGATTGGTTGACTAGCCGCCGATGCTATTTTTCTATTCAGGCTGAAAATAGTTTTTATCCCAACGACTTGGGACCAGCGGCAGGAGCCTCAACCTGCCCTCCTCAAAGTCTGGAAGGGGTTTCGTTTCTCCCCCCGAAGGGGTGGGAAAACAACCATAACGAGATTGGTTCGGAACAGGATTAAGGAAGGCATGTGAATGCGATGATGACGGCGATGATGACAATGATATCAAAAAACTCCATACTCTTGAACCCCATGAAAAAACCATCAAGAAAATGAAAAAGGTACAGAAACTCATCAGTGATAGAGGAGGATTAGGGAAAGGGGAAAAAAAGGAAGCTATAAACAAAGTAATCGCTCATCACAGCTGGCCCATGATATGGAAAAATTAACCATTTGATAAACACCTTGATAGGTTAGGAGCAAGGAAAGAGAGATATACAAAATGCTTGTGCGAAAACCTAGTTTGGCCAATACAGGGTTACTTCTTTCCTCCCCTCCCTTTTTTGTCGCAAAGGAGAAGGAGGCTGTCGCTGGACCCGGGCTCCTGCAGAAGGGGTACCCGCCAAACGATTCATAGCCAAAAAAAAAGAGGGGGAACCATCGACAGAAGGAAGAAAACATTACGCCGTTACAATCCTGCGCACACAAGAGGAAAACAAAGGAAACTAAAGGAAACAGGATACAAAGCCAAAAGTGAAAAGAGTTGCGCCTAGTTAAAAGGAAAGCGAGATACACAAAAAAAAAAACTCTTGAAGGCCGACATGATCAAGATAAAGGAGACGATGAGTCTTTCCCAAATGTGTCGGGGCGAAGGAAAAAAATGGGGTAAACTCTATTTTAATTCATCCGCCTCCTCTTTCCCTTTGGTGCCGGCATGAGATTCATTGTGGGCGTAATCGTAACTGTAGTCGTTACAACCTGCTTCACGGTAACCTGCCGCTGACCGCCTTGCCTGCTTTCACCCTCAGCTTCCTCATATGACGGTGATCTCGAAGTAGATGATGCTGGACTCTCAGTCAACGGCGAAGAATTTGACGAAGATGGCGATCCAGGAATCTTCAATCGCCGTGCGGCAGCATATGGAGTGGTGGGGGTAGCGTAGTACCCATAAGACTTCCCCAGATCTGGTGGTGGTAGCCTGGGAGATTGAATGGCTGGGCTCGAAATGGTGTTCTTAAGGAACTCTGTGTATGCCGCTGGTGGTGTGATTGGGGTTTTCAAACTTTCCTCATGCGACTTTAGACCTTCAAAGTGGCCATTCAGAGGTGTTCGTGGAATCTCTGAGGGAAGCGGGGAGAAGGGCGCCCTGGAGCTCGTTGAATTGGAGTTGTGAGTAGTAGAGAGAGATGCTGGGATGGTGGAAGGCATGATGGGTCTTTGCTCTGCTCTGATCCGAGACTCTAGGGTAGGATAGTAGCGTTAAGGTGGGCGAAGGACTGAAGCAGTAGCTGCAAGATGGCTATCCTCTTATTAGCTTTCAGTTTGGGAACCCGTGAAGTAGCAGGCGTGGATATATATCGGTAACGGGAAGGGGGTGGTGGGTGGGATAGGGAAACAATTTAAGGGACCTCCTCCCTATCTACCCGCCCCATGGTGGGCAGACAAGAGAGAGGGTGGGGTGGGAGGAGGAAACCCAAGCACACACACACAGCACAATCCATGGAGCAAAGCTGGCGCAGCGACTAACGAAAGGGATGGGATAAAGGAAGGGAGCAACACATACCAACGCGCTTCGCACCGTAACTTGGTACCGAATGGATGAATGCCAAAGGCTTGGAAACTAACAGCAAACGAGACAAGCAGGCAAGAAAAACAAAAAACGGAGGTGCATTAACGAATGATACTTAGTTTTTTAAAACCAAAAATCCGGGCACAGGACTTATCTTAAATATCCAGGGGTGGGAAAGGAAGAAGCTCGACAAACGAAGGTTGGGCTGGGTCGCGCGAATTGGGATTCAGCTTTTGCCTGTGCTGCAGAAAAGAAGAAAACCGAGCGAGGATCTTTTGGCGCAACGCAGCCCAGCTATGCGGGGTGGTCTATTCCAGGACACACATCACAGAGCAATACAGCACGGATGAGGGAGAGGGGTGGAAACCGAAAAATAACAATAATAATAACAATGATAATATAGAAAAATAAAAATGGAAAATGGGCACGGAAAGGAAAGGAAAGGAGGAAAACGTGGTTTACAGGGGGGCGAATTAATCCATTTCTCCTCGTCCAATACCGGTAATGGAGAAACCCCTTAGCACTAGGGGTACAGGACCGTAGGGGCAGGAAGGTAGGCGAGGGGATAGGATCTACAAGAGAGCTCGACTCGATCTAATTCAGAAACTTGGTGCATATGATCTTTGAAAACAAAGGGAAGGCAATTGGCCGTACGGTACTCACCGGTAGTTGTGGCAGTTAACTCATGATGCCTACCACTGCAGCACAACCCACTGTACCTTGCGATATAAAAATGGGAACGGCGTGCGGGACTAGGAATACCTGCACTGTAGGCTACCTATCCCTATCATCATCACTACTACACGGGATAATTCAATATAAACTTCAAACCAACCAAACAACCTTAGCCTACCGTATGATAAAATACCTAACATCTACAGTCTCAGAGTAGAGACGGACAAGAAACAAATACTCTCTTCCTTCCTTCCCACGAACCCGTTACTCGGTATCCACATTAGTTCGATACAAAACTAACACCTCCCTTCCCTCTCCGCAGTGTCTCAGTTATTGCGCCCCGGCCTGGTGGTGAGGGGGGTAGCGGTTACTTACAGTACTCTTATAGTACTGTGCTAGTACGAGTATCCGGTACAGTGCTAAGTATCCAGACGCCTAAGTCTGATTTTAGTATGGGCGCTCAGATGTGCGCTGTACGAAGCGGATGATCCACCATACAGATCTTTTAATTCCTGTATTTAGGCACTTCTAATGCCTAGCGCAAGATCATTACCAACTCGGACTACCGTAGCTGTCCAAAGCCGCCGGCGGAGGCGAGCGCGAGTTATGAGGGGCGCCGCCTAGATTTTCACCATATCATGGTCCTTTGAAATCTGATCTACGTGGGCGCCAAAGTTTACCGATTTGACCTTCACCCTTAGAGTGTTGGTTGAAATCGTTGGTGTCCCACAAGAGAGAGCCGTTTAGGTATTGGACTCATCCTAGGATAGCTTGGGTGATTACTACTGCTACTTCGGCCACCGCCACTCCTCTACTAATACTCCAACTGAATGTGTGCGGAAGAGCCAAATCGCTTGATTTATTGGATGAGTGGGCAAGTAGCGGGAGATGGATAATTCAGTTGGAATTTAGATTGGATTGGATTGGATAGGATGGACGGTGGGTTAATATACCGCGCGCCTAAGTTGGATTGTATGGATGTATCATATTGGATCTTGTGAACGAGGAGAACTGGCTGGAGGGAAGTCTGTGCGTTAATATTTCATCCTGCGGTCCCGTTGGCTCATGTATGTGAAAGTACCGGTACTGTAAGGTAGTATGTCGGTATTGTAAGAGTGCTTTACTGGGTTGTGGGTAATAACAATAGCTGGGGTAAGGCGCTGCCGGAGCGAAGAGCACAGCACTCGAGTACGGTAGGCGGCCCTAGTTAACGCTGGGAAATGATAGGATAAAAGAAATAAAGCCACAGCGGGCGGGGGGGGAATGCAGGTAAACGGGCTGAGTTGCGGGGGATGACATGGAGGCACCCGAGTACTATCTGCAGCCTCCTGGGTTCGGGCTACGATGAAATCCATGCTATTACGGATACACGCTCTGTCACCTTGAGTTTGCAAAGAATCCTCTACAGTAGGCATCTTTTCCCTTATCGACACTTTGTAGAACTACTAAATCGTAGTGCCTCGCGGAATAATCGCGATGCAAGACATGGCTGGGGCTGAGTGTGCTTTTCCTTTTTTTCCTTCCACAATTATTCCGCGTGGACGCTGGACACCGCCGCAACGCCTTGGCCTTGGTCCTGTCTTGGCGTGAGATGATACTGTATTTTGAGGCGCAGGGTTTAAATGAAGCTTTTGTCATAAGAGCGATAGGAAAGGAGAAGGGGGGAAGTAAATATTAGTCATGGGGGAGTGGAGGCAAGGGGTACTTACTAAGTACTTGGCGAGGGAGAGTAATTCTGCTAATCAAAATTTAATAGCTAAAATCGAGGGTGTGGTTGATGTTCGAAGGAGCTGGATGACTGGGAAGGCGACCCGGGTTATGTTTGTTTGGCGAGAGCACCTACCGGTACTGTATTACCGGTATTCGAGTACTTGAGTACTGTACTAGGAATCGCGTCAAATTGTAAGTGTGGTAAATTTAGATTAAGGTAGATTTTGTGATAGCGGCACTACTAGTAGCAGTAGTAGAAATTATAGGAGGGAGAGGAAAGTGAGTTGTAGGCTACAATATGGTGCGGCGGCATTCACCGAGATATAAAGAATAGAGCTTGCAGGGAACTGTGCAGTACTGTACAGTCCTGTATTGCGCGCAAGTATCCATACCGCATTAAGAATCTGGCCGCGCCCCGGATTCAGCTTACACTCATGTACTTGCACAGTACAGTACTGTGACTTGTACTGTGACTTCTGCCCCAATAGTTTCTAACCAATGGGATCTCCATAGCATTACTATGACCTTGATTGACCGATTAACTTTCTCGCGCATGGTGGAGTGTGCTGTATTGCGCACAGTATGTGCTGGGGTGATCGTCTGTTCTGAGGCAGCTGGTGATTTCGGTTAATTTAGACCGCTTGTTGCTTTAGAGTAAACCCAGAACACTCACCACATGGCCCACAATGCTATGGAGCGGCATTCTGCGGGGGATTTATAGGCTCGAGATACACCTAAAGTTTAAACTTCGTTTATTTAGATTTTCCAGAGGGATTTCCAATAGGTGTTGATTCTGATGTGCTTTGCATATTGAGATATGACAGGAATGTATACTCGAGCTGCTCAGGACCGAGCTACTTGCAGCCTGCACGGAAGTGTGGAGGTAAGCTTTGGCCTTCCTGCGGCACGACCGGGGAGGTTCTGTTATCACGATATCAATTCCTGCTATTCTATCATGAGCAGGATACTTGTTCGAGATCCCCCTCGATGGTACATGGGGCTAGCACACCGCTCAGTACATTTCCGTACTGCGAATTACATCTTGTTCTTTTGCCACTCCGTTGCTATTGGGAAAGAAAGGCCGCTTACAAGATACAGATTGTATGCCGATTTCCTGTGGTTTCTTGACTGCTGACACCCTCATCGATCGGTGAGTGGGAAGAGTCTATCATACTCGCTGTAGATTTACGTTAATCTACTATGTGGAATTATCATATCGTGATGCCATCTTAGTAGCCTAGTCACGCATGTCATCACGGTGACACCGATCAAGAGTATCCACCTCAAGCGGTGAAGAGATATGAGTGTCTTATTGCGGGAAGGTACAACGTGGATTGTGCAGAAAATGGTGAATTCTGCCTCCACCGGTTGGATGTCTTGTGGTGCAGTTTTTGCCCGTTTTAAGGGTTGTGAGCGGGGGAAGAGAAGAGAGGAACAGAACGGAAGGGAGGGTGGGTGGGTTTTGGGTGGGCGGGTAGGCAGGTGAGTAAACAGAGCAGATGCCCAAGTATTACGACTTAGGTACTTGTACCTCTATAGGTGAGTTATTGAATGTTAGGAAAGCAGGGAGGAAGGGAAGCGATACTGTGCGTTATGGAGAGGTTAAAGTGGAATATGCTATTCGACAATTGTGTGTGCTCTACATGGCGGGAATGGGTATGGGGGCTGGCCTGGTGCTCGCTTGGGCTATAAGGAATTAATTCCCGAACCATTTTTTGTTCCTGGCGTTTCGTACTATACTCGAGTACCGGTCCTATGAGTACCTATCAGCTACCGTTCGGTTCGGTACTTTTGTGGCACCAGTAGCTAACCACCATACTACAATAAGCATTCTTGCCTATCCTGCCATATTATTTTCTTTTTTTTGCTTCTAAACCCCGGTACTTCAGTGAACTAGTGGAATATTCCAATCCCATGTTACATAACCCAAAACTACCGTATTTTTTGTGTACCACCAGTGTACCGGACCCACACACCTACCGCAGGCAATCGAGTAGATGCGCCAAGTTTGCGTTTGCAGGGAAACGAGGAAGGGAAGTTAGCTGGGCAAACAAAAGGCCAGGGATATTTAGGATTTCCTGTCAGGGAGGGATTGTTCAGGGCATTGACTGTGGGTAGATGCCCTGCTAGTTTTGTTCCTTTGATGTTTTGAATGAGATAGGGAGAGAGCTACGGATTCTAGCTCTCAAGCAGCGGTGAGAACGGAGTTTGGATTTTTGCAGTGGGATTTTCAAGGAAGTGGCCATTATGCGTGTTTTTGGCTCCGGTACCTGAGAGGGTGGGCAGGTCTTGAAATTGTAGATTGATACATGGAGTGACGAATGGACGGATGTGAGCGATACAGGAGCTGTTTCGGCCCTCGGCTAAATAAAGTTAAGTATTGATAAGCATTGATCTAATGTGACTTTGGTATGCTATAATCTTACTCTTTCAGGAAATCTTATTAGGTTGGATATTGTATTTGAAATCCAAAATGGCCCCCCCAAAACTGGTACACCTGAAATGTCTTTTCGCGCAGTGTAGTATCACCTACCCAATTACTGCTGGAACACTGCAAAAACTCCCCCGCAAATCTCGCCCATCTATCCTATTTTTGTACAAATTCAAAGCGTTCCCAATTGCCATGCCCTATTGGCTAGAATATTGTCACAAGGACACTTCATGCAACAACCTTACACATTAATATCAAAGCAACCCAAAACCTCCAATAACCCTATCCTCTACACAAGAGGATATGATAGCTACCCCTCCCTTCCCCATTCCCCCAATGTCACATTACCCTCTAACTTTGTGAAAGGCTAGTCTCCTGTTGCCGCCAGCGGCTACTCAAACCCCCTTCCCTGTCCTTGCTACATGGTAGTAGGCTGTCTAAAGAGCTCTGCAGCATTTCTCTTGCTCAACTGTGATACAAAATTAGCGTTATGGGCGGAGGACAATCTTCCGGGGTGAGGGGCGTATAGGAATACTCATCATTGCGGGAACGATAGCGCCAGCCATAGCGATTGAGTGCATTGCGCCGGCGCAGAAGGGCAGACCATGGACACATTGGATATTCTGGTGAGATTTTTGGACAATGAGGGCTTTTCGGGGTTTTTGGGAAGGGGTGAGAATGGGACGGTGGTAGGGTTGGTGGGGTTTGGGTTTTCACCCTCTTATTTGCTCTGAGCCGAGGTAAAGCGGGATGGGTTTGCCTTTGTTTCGAAAGAGAATGTTGATTGAGTATTTGCTCCTCTCTGCTTATTATATTCTACTACAGCATGTCCTGAGCCCCTCGTGGGTGAGGCACTAGTGGCTACAAGCCTTTGGGTGCTGCTAAGAGGTGGCAGCAAGTACGATATTAGAATTGTAATACGAGAAAGATATGGCTAACTAGCTGGTACTGTTAATGCCCAATACTGGCTAGGACTAATAGTCCTCTCTCTACCCGCCACCCTGAGCTAGAACTCATGGCCGACTGAAGAGCGATTTTATGCCGATTGGGATCCACAAACCAACAAGAGATATCTAAAAAGGGGAGAAACATTCAAGGGACCAGGACTACCCAAAGTCAGGGGGGGGATGTCCGGCTAGGATCCCCATCCAAAAGGTGTCATAATGGATAATTTCTCATGGATATTTAGAACAGGCTTTCTAACTCTTGCTAACTATATCCCCTCACTAAAAGACAACTGGTGAAAAGAATCGTATTCCTCTGCCCTCTCGCAGAGTATGGTTAGGGATTTTTTTAAAATGTGCTACTCCATCAATATAAAACCTGGGGTGGTTCTTCTGACTTTCTACAATAAATCGGGTATCATATGAAAGAAAATGCCTACGGATGAATGATTTTCTATAAATTGAGCTTTTTAGGGCTCAAAGGTACTTTATTCCGGGCAGCTATTGCCTCAGAAGTTTATGAGGTGGACGGGGAATTTACGGCTTGTGGAGTAGAGTGCAGCATCCTTGCCAATTCTACGTAACTTACCCCCACCCACCCCAATCCCTTAAATCCCCGAGCCGATGCTGTCTCTCCATACATTCCGTACTGGCCGTTTGTAGGGGCCGAGTAATACAAATAACATAAAAACCCGAATAAGAAACCAACAGCTCGCTAGGTGGTTGAGAATTGCCTACCCTGGAAGGAGGAGAGAAACAGGGCAAAACATGGACTGCTCAGCGCCTGAAAGATATAAAAAACAAAATTACGAGGCCCTACCAGAGGAGGCAGATGTAGTGATATAGCACCCGGTTCGATTATTCCAATTTCCCAGGGACTAATATTCCTAAGCTACCACAATTAGATTCCTGGTTGCATATCGCTTAATTCTAAAGACAAAAGAGACATACCACATCTACAGAACCATGTCCAACTGTAGCGAGGGTTTCGTGCTATTCCAAGAGGGCTTATATGCTACACCTTAGTTGTCAAGGGATCCGATTGGTTAAGAGGATATTCCCCCAGCGGAGTGGCTATCCCCTTAAGGAAGGACATTTTGTGGAAAAGATATCCTAGTGATCAAGTGAGACTCTCACCTATTCAAGTTACAAAGTGATTGTTTTACTTTGTTGCAGAGGCCTTGAAGACGTTGCACAACTTCCGTCTCTTTTAATATCATCCCACAGCAAATTGTCATCCCCTATCTTGGCAACATCCACCTGATGGAGGTCCGGACTATGCGCAGGGAAATATGCCGTCGTACAAGCACCGCAGTGACACAGCTTGGCTCAGAGCTGTCGTCACAAGGAAGACCCCGAACTTAGTGATAGGAAAACTGAGATGTGTTCGATATTCGATGTATATGACAAGTGTGTTCGCAAAGGAGTGAAGGTAAGTGATAAAGTGATCAGAGAAAGGAACGCAGCTCAGACTAGATACAGTTTGTGGTGGCCCGCACAGTGGGCTCTCTACCACACAACATCAGTCACCGCCGCGCGGTCTGGTCATAGCCCTGCTCACACCTACAAGTGTGTCCTAACCTAACATACCATGATGGGGTTACTCCATCACCACCTTTTAAACTACTTCACTGGGTTCTCAACCCTGTCTATGCTGCTTATTAAGTTTAATCCAGATCCTTTGACCTAAAGATCGTAAAAGGTCCACAAAAAATCCTCATCAATGCAATTGGCTTAGTGAGCTGCATGTCAATAAGCAGTACCAAGTAACACTTCATTAAGAATGTCTCCGGACTAACCTGGTATCCGAGTTTTTGCAAGAAAAGCTATGGTGGAATGAGGGGGCCTCTGTGTAGCTCGGTTTTAATGAGGGAAGGTGAGCTGGGGATATCGTCCACACATTTGGGGATTATTGGAACGTATTTGTGGAATAAGGATAACACTATTATCACTTACTCCCCGAGTCCTAGTATCTCTTTCTCTTTTCCCACATCTCCTTTCGGTTTTTGACTTTGTTCCATACAGATAAGCTTCAATGCCTCAATAACGTGAAGTTTCTTCATATCATATGACTTGCTCTTACCCACTCCCATGACCCGGGTGTCCCAACCGCAAATTTATCTATCTGGCCACCAGGACAGGTCTGATTTTCTTTCCCACTGAGATGGAACATATACTACTCCACACCTCCATTACCCAATCCTGGCCGGATGGAACGAGTATACTCGAGAGTGGTGAACTTTGGGTGGTACATCTCACCTCTTTCCCTATTTCCGAAGACAACTGGAGGCCTATATTTGGGCTGTGCATTAAGCTTATGTTTAGTCGTAGCTATACTCTCTTGGCCATTTCCTGGTCCATGTTTCTTCCATGCTATGGTACTACTAGCTCGATTACCGCCACTCCACCCGAACTCTCCCATTTACCAGGGCAGTTTGTGTAGGCAATTGGAGTCGAATGTTGCCCTTATTTTAAAGCCTGGCTACAGCAGGTTCGTATCACTCGTCGCTCTACCTGTTTGTCTACCTACCCTACTCACGCCTCGGCCAAGTGCGACTTACTTGTGAGTTCCATAATTATCCGGACGCATTAGTGCCAAGATACATGCAAAGCACAGATCCTTGATGCCAAGGTGTTCGGATACTTTTAAAATTTGTGAGCACTACCGCTACTGTACAGAAAAGCAAAACACCAGAGCGCCCGCCTCCGGAGAGATCCCCAACGAGATCACTATATGAAACCATCTCCTAAGTAAAACCCTGCAGTCGATCTCCCCTCTCTCTATCTGTCTCCGGCTTCTGTTTCCCCAAAAAGAAATCACATTCCATCACTCGCCGCTCACAGCTTACGGCAGGCATTTGTTTCATCGTTCCCAGCTGAGCGTACCCCACCTCTTGGATACTTTCACGGAAGCACTTACCGGCGGGTGTGCTACATAGATGATGGTTGGGGGTGATGGCGAATACCGTAGTATCTTGGGTCTGGCCTTGTTTTTCTGGAGGTTAACTTAGCCGGTAAGGGTAAAATAAGTGTTACAAAGGGGTTCGCAGTACGTAAGGAAGAAGAGTGGGGAGGGTTTGACACTCCTGTCCTTGATGTGGTCGAGGGATTTTTATTTCGTACTTTGTTGGGATGGTGTACCCGTATAATCTGGTGAAAGTCGGATTGGCGCCAGTGAGGGTTTTCTTGAGCCTGTCCAACCACCGCTGCCTATGTGTTTAAGCTGTGGCGAGTTTGCCTTCTTCGTGCCCTCCTGTTGGCTCGGTTGCCTCAGTTTCGCTTTAGCTCCAATCCGACGTTCACCAGATTATACGGTAGTCAGTAAATATATAGCAGTGTTAGCGGTGACTAGTGCTCATCCTTAAAATCTAGTAACCACTAGTCACCCCTTATGCTATGAGCCTATGGCCAGTGGCCGGTAGTGGCCATAGTAGGGGTCGGGGGGGCGTTGGGTTAGGGTTTGAAAAGGAACGAGTGAGAGAGAGAGGAGAATGTGATGATTTTAAAAGAAATAGCAACATTTAACGAGTGGGAGGACAAGAAGGAAAGCCATCGTGGTTATTCCAAGGAAACCCTGAGAACCCATCACCCCTCATCACCTTCTGCTGACTACTGGTCACTGGCCGTAGCGATGGCTAGGCCTAGTCAATATATCGGCCTTGGTCACAGCCAACACTCGTGGACGGACTTCGTGAGAAGAAACCAATCAACATGGGAATAAACTAACCCACTGGAGATAGGTTTTCCCACACCGGCAGTTCCTGATACTGTAGTGCACTTCAAGGCATGGTATATAGCCAACATATTACAAAATATTCCATAAACGCGGTAATACGAGGGCTCTTACCTAACTTGCACCATCTTGGCTTTTCGTTTCTCCAAAAAGAGGATCCTCAGAGCATATAATTCCTACAGTGTTATTCCGTTCCGTCCTATACCGGCGCTAACTTTGTTTTAACATTTTGCTAGCCCACCTAAGCCCACCCAGGCTAATCTCATAATATATAGGGAGCAATAAATATCACAGTGCATTCAGTTATTTGAAGCTTGTAACATGTGTCAGCGCTCCGATACCCTTACATAATGGAGACGAACCTGGCCGGGGAGGCTATCGCGTTTTTGGAATTCTCATAGAATGGAGCTTGAATGGCAAGGTATTGCATTAAACCGCCCGACCCCTCAGCGAGGCGCGGCATTACTTGGCATCAAAGAATAGTTAGTCAAGTCAGTGTAGTTAGTAAAGTGAGCCTCGTCAAATTATCCCAAGCACAGGTGACAGAATTCCCAAAATCATTCCATCTATTTTATGCTTTATCCTCCAATAATGGGTTCAAAAGTCTCACCAATTCCTCCTCGGATTCGAGAACAAATGGCCATTGAGATGGCCGCGATTGGAACTGCCCCCAGCCGTACTGTTGCTGCTGGAATGGTGGGTGCAGCTCCCAGCACCATTATGCATCGCCGGAAGGGAAGAAAAAATCGTGAGAAGGAGGGGGAAAGAAGGCAAAAGCTCTGGCCAGAGGAAGAAAGAGCAGTGATAGACCGGTGTTACTTCCGGTGCCGTCTAGGGTTTCCACCAACTGTATGGCAGTTGCGTGAAATTGCAACTTCTGTCGTACAGAAGAGAAATCCCCTGAAGACACTTGGGAAACGGTGGGAGGAAGCTTTTAAGAAAAGGCATCCGGAAGGAAAATCACGCTTCAGTAAGCAACTGGATTTTATTCGGAACATCCGTGGAAATGATCCTCAATTAATGAATCATTTCTTTGACGAGGTATCACTCTAGCTTTTTTATTTTATTTTATTTTCTTGTTTTTTGTTTATTTCTTATATTGTTTATTTCTTATATTGTTTATTTCTTGTATTTTATTTATTTATTTACTTGTTTATTTTGTTTATTTTATTATATTTCAATCTTTTAATTTATTTTTGTTTATTTTAACATTTTACTTTTAATTTGTTTTTTTTGTGATTTTAAACATGTATTAACTAGATTTATATAGTTAGAATCAATTATACAAGAGTATAAAATCAAGCCTCAAAATACCTACAATATTGATGAGGTGGGATTTTTGTTAGGCTTAGGGCAGTCAGAAAGGGTGCTGGAGGT